>Ga0256913_10000918_pt1 | contig 15226 bp, 11 predicted proteins | sample Axial_MatmetaG_FD_185970 | JGI IMG/M metagenome (GOLD analysis project Ga0256913, IMG submission 185970) | Deep-sea worm associated microbial mat communities from Axial Seamount, Juan de Fuca Ridge, Pacific Ocean - Axial_Mat | ecosystem: Environmental > Aquatic > Marine > Oceanic > Microbial...
ACCATAAAACACGATGCAGGCGTGTCAACCCGCCCCTCCCCCAAGATACCGCCCCGCGAGCAGGAAAGCCGCCCCAAAGAGCGCCGCGGAAAAAAGGGACAGGTTAATTATGGCCCCAGGTGGATATCCAACAGATGAATAGCCAACATCCAATGTCCAATGAGGAAGTGGGGAATAATCGGTAAGCGGTGGACGGGCGGAGGGAAAACGCGAAGGACTAGGTTTGGATTTGGCCCGATTTCGTGTTGTCGTATTTTTTGGGCTCCTCGTACTTCTTCGTCACTTTGCCGTACAACAGCCTCTGCGCGTTCTGCTCGGGGAGTTTGGCGTCGAGGATATCGGCCATAGCCTTTTGGATGTCGTATTCGAACCACTCCAGATCGATACTTTTTCTAACGGTGTCCACAATCACGTAGGAGCCCTGCGTTTTCCCTCGGCGCGGCTGCCCGACCGCGCCGACGCTGATTATCGCCTGGTCGTAGTTCTTCGTCGGCAAAGGGAAGTCCACGGGGAACATCTGTCCGTCCGCCAAAACGAACGCACAGGGGATATGGCTGTGTCCGACGAAACATATCCGCTCCTCGAAGCACTCGAAGAAATACTCGATGTACTCCATATTGGTCTCGGGTTTCACATACTGCCAGTTGCCAAGCACCAGATCGCCCGGAGCGCTATGGTTGAATCTGACGGTCACGACGCGGTCCGGATCATCCTCGTCGGCGGTCTCGTTGCAAATATTCATGGGAGCCGCCATGGGGCGCCCGCGGAGGAACCTGAGATGCCATTCCGAAAGAAGATTCCCCTTCGTGATCACGGCCGAATCTCGAGCGTAGCCGGAAAAGTAATAGGGATCCTCAAGACCGCAGCACGCCGCGTCATTGTTGCCGAGAAGGATTTTTCCCTGCAACGGGCCATTGTAAGCCGATTCGATAAAACCGCGGTCCAAAGTGGAAAAATCGGTGAAGGGAGTGATCTCCTTGTAATGCCCGACCAAACCGAGCTTGATAATCTCGTCCAGGCATTCCTGCGGCTTGCCACCATAGTTGACGGCGTCGCCAAGAAACTCGTAGCCCTGCACGTCGCGGTCGACGGAATGCTTTATAAAAGCCTTCATCGCCGGCAAATTGCCATGCACATCCGAATAGACCGCAAGTCTCATATCGACGCATCCGTTACTGTTGCTACCGCTTCAAATCGTTCTAAAGAACAAAAACACGAACAAATCCTTTATAGTATAGCACATTTTCCATCTCTTTTCAACTTTCGCCTCAAAGAGGCTTGATTTTCCCCATATAAAGGGGCATCGTTCCTCCGTGTTCCAGAGTGGCTCCATACATTGCCGAAATGGGGTGCCATATCTTCGAATATCCGTTTTATAGGCTTATTGAATGTTGCATTTTCACATATAAAAAGAACAGCTACGCCACACAAGCAAATGGACATATACACTAAAAAAGTGGAACTACTCGCCCCGGGAGGCAGTTTTGGAGGCTCGGTTTTGGCTCTGGAGAGCGGAGCGGACGCCGTATATGTCGGTTTGAAGCGTTTCAGCGCCAGGGCCCGGGCGGAAAACCTCTCCCTGGAGGAGCTGTCGCGTCTAGTGAACCACGCCCGCGCCACTGGCAAAAAAGTATATGTCGCGTTCAACACCCTGGTCAAGGAATCGGAGATTCTCGAGGCGGCCTCGATCCTTTTCGATGTCGCCGAAATCGGTCCGGACGCGGCCATCGTCCAGGATTTGGGCGTGGTCCGTATCCTCCGGGAGTTTCTGCCGGAACTCCCCATACACGCCTCGACCCAAATGGGGATACACAACTCGGCGGGGATGAAGGCCGCGGAGGCCCTAGGAATAAAAAGAGTCATCCTGGAGCGGCAACTGACCTTCCAGGAGATCGCCAGCATCGCGCGGAAGACGGATCTCGAACTGGAGATTTTCGCCCATGGAGCGCTTTGCTGCTCCCTCTCCGGGGTATGCCTCATCTCCTCCTGGCTAGGCGGACGTAGCGGAAACCGCGGACGATGCGCCCAACCGTGCCGACGACGCTTCCACGGTCCCTCCGGCAACGGTTTTTTCTTTTCCATGAAGGACATGGCCACGATAAAGGATATCCGCGCCTACCGGGACATGGGAATCGCGTCGTTCAAAATAGAGGGCCGTCTCAAGGATCCCGCGCATATCGCGAACGTGGTGTCGGCCTACCGTTCGGTGCTCGACGCGGAGGACAAAGAGGTCGAAGGCGCAATGGCGGAAGCCAGAAACGCCCTCTCCCGGGTCGGCGCGCGCCGTTTCATGCCGGGATTCCGTTCCAAAACCGAATTCAAAAACGTGATCGATCCGGCGAAGCCGGGAGGGCACGGCATACCTGTCGGAAAAGTCGTCTCCTCTAGCGAAAAAGGCTTCACCCTATCCCTGTCCAGAAAAATACACTCCGGGGACGTGTTGCGGTTCAGACACGGCGACGAGGAAACCGTGTTCGCCATCGGCCTGGTGATAGTGGATGGAGAGAAAAGGCGAAAGGCCCAAAAAGGGGAGAAATGCTTCATACCCCGCGAGGGTGGAGCGCCGCGAGGGGCGATAGCGCACAAAATCGGCGAGACCACGCCAGAGCCCCCCGCTCCGCCCCATTCGGCGCGCCGACGGGCGAGGAGAAAAGTGGATTTGACCATACGCCTCTCCGCGGAGGGGATAAAAGTCTCGGCGGACGGCGTCGGGGAATGGACATCCGAGCTGTCCCTGGCGGTAGCGGAGAAAAATCCGGTGTCCCCGGACACGTTGAAAAACGCTTTCTCCACATCGAACGCCGAGCGTGTCCAGGCGGGTACGATCGCCGTGGAATACATCTCCGGCAGGCTATTCATGCCGGCTAGCGTTCTGAAAGCCGCTAGACGCTCCTTCTGGGAGTGGTGCGACCTCAAATACGCGGAAACCGCGAAAAGTCGCAAGACGTCCTTTCTGGAACGTTTGGGAAAGGCCGTCGCCAACCGTGACGAAGGCGACGCGTCCGGAGCGTCCCGATCTGGCGACAAGCCTTTCGAGCCGCCCTTTTTCATACCGGAATCGGAACTGGAAAAAGCCATCGGACAAATCGCCGACCTTCCCGAGGGGACATTGGTGGCGTTGAATTCAACACACGTCCCGGCGCTATTGATCGAAGCTGGATTCGAAGGCGACGTGGCCGCCACCTTCCCCCTACCGGTCTGCAATTCGATGGCCGCGCGCGAAATACGCGGGCTCCTCGAAAAAACCGCTCTGAACGCCGGGAAGCGCCCCTCCCGGCTCGTCTCCGTGGAGGCATGGGTGGAGCTGGAGGGATCCGCCATCGAACGACTGGCGGAAAGATCCCCCGTCCAAGTGGAGACGCCTCCAAGACGGGAACTCCCCCTTCTCGCCACCCGGGCGGAGATTCCGGTCGAAGGAAAAATAACCGATGACCGAGGGGGGGAATACCGTATTGAAAAAGATAGAAAAACAGGACTGACCCTCCTGCTTCCCAAAAAAGAGATGGACATCCCGGAAGCCGCGGGAACATTCAAACGGCGAGCGGACTCCGCGGACGAAACCAACGCATCGAGATTCAACTACGACAGAGAGCTGATCTAGCCCAGGCGTTCCGAAGCGACGCCTCCCGCCGGTCATCGCGACAAATATTCCCAGCCGCGCTGGTCTAGGCGGGACTTCGGGTGTAGATTCCTTGTACTATGAGAGGGACAATCAAACATAGAGGGCTGTCAGCGGCGTCCGCGCTCTCCGCGGCCCTTACCATGTTCTTTGTTACGCTTGGATCGCAACCGGGCGTCGTGGCCGCCTCGCGTTGCGAGATAAAAGTGTATTCAAACAAAGGACGGCGTGACTTCAGCGCGTTGAAACGTTTTTTCCGGATAGCGGACGCCGTACTCGCCCGAACTATTCCCACATCATCCGACACACCTCGGATACGTTATGAAATAGTGATGACTGACAATCCCGCCTCCCTCGCCCGCCCTCCCAGAGCCAAAAAGAACACGGTGAGACTATATCTCCCCCAAAACCTCGACCCCCTGAAGGGATGGGATTCCGAACTGTGCGAAGCCATCGGAACGGCTCTGGCGCTCAAGGCGAAGGTCCCTCTGGCGCGCGATGGCGCCGCCCCGACGCCACGTTGGATGGAGTTGGGCATACTTAGAAAAGCCCGCAGACAGGCCACCGCCTATCTCGTCTATGGAGTGGTGACGTTTCCCGGCGCCCACGCATTGTTGACGCGTCCGGATCCCCCAGATGTGATGAAAACCTTCGACAGTACGCTGCGTCCCCAGGACGGATCCGCGTACAAGACAATGATGGAGATGTGCGAAGTGGCTCTCGACGTCGTATCGCGTCTGCCGAACGGCAAAAACGCGATACATGAAATGCTGTCTCTGGCGTCACAGGGACTTCCTCCGCGCCGAGCCTTCCGGCAAGCGCTAGAAACCGCGCTCTCTAAATCCACGTCCTTCTCCGATCAATCCGTGGATGATTGGTTTTTGAAATTCGCATCCAGCGCGGTTTTGAACGTGTTCCAACCAGGAAGCGCGGATTTCGCGGCGCAACGATTCAAAGACGCCACACTCATCGAATACCGGTTGAAGGCGGGGAAAGGGGTGGAAGGCGGCGGCGCTCCTCCCGTCAAGCAATACTGCGTCATAACGGATCTGGACGATGCCATAGGAAAGGCGAGGGATCCCGACATTCTCATCAAACGCGAGCAATTGGCTTTGAGCCGCCTGGCGTATTCCCTTCCCGCCAATCTACAAAGAAAGGTCGTTGATCTGGCGGCCGCGTTGGACAAACTGAAAAATGGCGACAAGGCCGGGTTCAAATCGGCCGCGGTGGCCGCGGTAAGGGGGTTCAACGACGAACTCCACCGCTGCCACGAGGTGGAGCGCCTCCTCGAGCGATGCGAAAAACGTTTTGTCCCACCGACCTATAAATACCACTCGGCACTGAAAGAAGCGGAATGGGCGCGGAAGCGAAGAGCGGAACGCTGGCCCGGGGCGACCGCTTTGTTGGACCGCATAGAACACGATATGTCTCTGAGATGAGGAAGGGAAAAACATCTCTCTTGCTAGCGGCGGCGTTTTTCGCGGCCATCGCCATGGCGCTCGCTGTCACGGTTTTCAAGCGGCACATATACCGCATGGCCTCCGACTTCCAACACCCTTTCTCCTCCTCCGTTGTGAAGATTGGAACGGCCACCGAACGCGAGGCGCTGATGATGCAAAGCAAAAGCGAACTGGCCGACATGGTGCTCGCGTTACGCGAGGCGAACGAGGCTCGAGCGGCGGAAATAGCGGTCTATCGGGATATGGAAAAAAGCAAAATGGAGCTGGAGGCGTTGATGGAGATTCCTCCGACGAAAAGCCTCAAACCCATATTCGCCAATATCGTAATCCGAGACCCGATCTCCTGGCGGCTTAGATTTTCGATAAACAAAGGCTCGGCCGATGGGATAGCGATCGGCGATGTGGCATTGGCCAAGGCGTCTTGTAGCGAGACGGCATCGAAAAGCGTATTCGCCTTGGTGGGGCGCGTCGCGGAGGTCTCGCGCCATCGGGCGTTGATTGAAACCATCGCCAGCAGAGACTGCGGATTGAGCGTGATCGTGGAAAGCAATCTGGCGGCTGGAACGATAGAGGGGGCCAACGTTAAAAACGGAAGGCTTATGATACGCCTCTCAAGGCTTCCCGTGGCTAAGAAATATATTCCAGGCGCGGAAGTGCTAACCTCCGGTTTGGCCAGGCGTCCGGATGGAACAGGGGCAGCCGTCCCCCCCGGCCTTCTGGTCGGCAGACTAACGAAAAAGGCGACGGGGAAAGTGGTGGAGATAGTCGATAAAATGACGGCGGAAGCGGAGGTGGAGCCGGCGGTGGACCTGGATTCGGTAAGGCGTATCGCGGTCATGGTTCCAATCCCACCGCGGGAAAGGACGCCGCGGATGGAAGGCGAAGCGGAGTGACGCGTCGAGGACGGCTTGATTTTAAGGAGCTCGGAGATATATTCGGCGAAAGCGGCTGCCAGCCAATCGACCATCGTTAGAGGAAAAAAGATGATGATAAGAAGACGCAGATTGGGATCGACTTACGACAAATCCCCCGCCCAAAACACGAAACTGTGGTTCGCCGTGAACCTAGGCAAGATTTTCTTCACCATCTTCATCACCGTCCTCTATCTCGTCATACTATATGTTATGACCGGCGTGGTCATATTCATCGCCCAGGAAGTGGGCGACACTTGGAAAGACGTCAACTACCACGACGCCTACAATGGAGGGTACGGCCTGTTGTTGAAGGTGGTGGGCGTCGTCGGGATCCTTTTCTATGTTTTTCGGGACCGGCCGTCCAAACGCAAATAACGAGCCTCCAGCGGTTCACTCCCCCCAGCGCTTCAGCATTTCCGCGGCCACCTTGAAGGCGTTCGCCCTATGGCTAATGGAATCCTTTATCTCCGATGGCAACTCGGCGAAAGTGAAGTCGTACCCGTCGGGCACGAATATGGGATCGTAACCAAACCCACCATTCCCGCGCGGAGCGTCGATTATAACGCCCTCCACGACGCCGCGCGCCGTTTCCACGCGCCCATCCGGAGACGCCACGGCCACGGCGCAAACGAACCGCGCCGACCGATCCTCCACGCAGGCCATCTCGCGCAGAACCCTTTCTATCCTGGCGGCGTCGCTATCGGCATAACGCGATGAAAATATTCCAGGCGCTCCCCCCAAAGCGGATATCTCCAGCCCCGAATCGTCGGCGAACGCGTCCATTCCGGAATGTCTCGCCGCGGAGAAAGCTTTTATCGCGGCGTTCTCCTCGAAAGTGGCGCCCGACTCCTCGGGTTCGGGAATTCCTCCAATCTCGTCCGGAGCCACGAAGTCTATCCCCATCACTCCCAATATATCGCGGAACTCGCGGATTTTATGGGCGTTCCCCGTCGCGGCCAAAAGGCGTCTCTTCTCTGTCATTCCTCGAACACCTCCCTCAACGCGTCGAGAGCGACGGACGCGGCGGCCATCTCGGCGCTTTTTCTGCTCTTGCCGGCTCCGCGTCCAACCACCTTCCCTTTGACCAAGACGGAGACCGAATAGACGCAGTCATGGTCGGGCCCCTCTTTAGAATCCACCACATATTCCGGCTTCTCGGAGGCGCAGTTGCGCTGCGTCAATTCCTGGAGAACGCCCTTCGGGTTTATCTCATCTATCAAGTCACTAGGATTCGCAAAGTGCTTTTGGAAAAGAGGCATCAGCACTTTGCGGACGGAGGAAAGCCCGCCATCCAAATACAAGGCGCCGATAAAAGCCTCGAACACGTCGCAAAGCGTCGATACGCGCTCAGCTCCGCCGTGGGCCCTCTCTCCTTTCCCCAAACGGATACAGGCGCCCAAATCAAGTTCTTTGGCGAGTTCAGCCAAGGAGGATTGACGGGCCATCGCGGAACGCATCTTCGTCAAACGCCCCTCCCGCTCTTTCGGATACAACGCGTATAAATACTCCGTGGTGGCTATTTGCAACACGGCGTCGCCTAGAAACTCCAGACGCTGATTATCATATTCCAAGCCGCGCTCGCACGCATAGGATTTGTGCGTGAAAGCCTCCTGAAACACCTCCCCGTGCTCCGCTTCTATTTCAAACTCTTTCAAAAGCTTGGCGATATCGGCATCCATTACGACACGTCGCTTCCCGCTCGGACAAGTTTCAATACAACAATATTATTATTATCATGCGTCTGACGAAATGCCATAGCACCGTCAGCGCAAAAAACACAGACCAAAGAGCCCACAAAATCCGGTCACCATCCTCTACTGTACCGAGACCGTCTTCATCGGATCAATTACGATTATTCAACTTCCGCCGCGTCTGGAGATCGCCGGAACAACCCCCAAGGAGCTCTTCCCACGTAAAACCCGCCGACAAGGGAGAAGCCTGAGAAAAAACGGGTTTTCATTTCGGCCACGACCTCATCGGCGTTCTCGGAACGGAACGGAGAAAACGCGTATTCCACACTGGATTCGGCTCCGTCATCCTCGTCAAACATCTCCAAGGAGACAAACACTTCGTCTCCCACTTGGCAAAGTCCCGTGGCCGTCGCCCCTGCGCCACGGCGACAGGCGGCGGAGATCATTTCCGACTGGCCAGCCGGATCGACCACAACATCGCGGATATCCACTTTCACGATCTTATGTCGCCGCATACGATTTAAAACTCCCAGTCTGTCCGTATTCCACCGCGGTTGCCGCGTTAGTCAAAATAGCGCTCGTCTCCCGGATTCAGAACGAGATTCTCCGAATCAAACCGCGCTAAGACGTCCTCCGAGTCAAAAAACGAGTTTGGAGAAAGCTCCACCGCGCAATCCAACGTTCCGTCGTCTTTACGGGGAATCTCCACTCCGGCCGCTTCAAGCCACCGGGCGTCCCTTTCCATTAGGAGCAGCCTGCAACTTTCCGCGGAGTCGACTCCCGTCTTGTTCTTCACCGGAGCGAACTCCTCCTTCCTGGCGGCCTCCACGACTATCGGATTCTCCGCCATAGGAATAGCATCGAAGATGAAGGTTTCAAGCTTGACTGCATTAGGTTGAGATGGCTCCACAAACCCTCCCGAAACGTCGAGGAAAGGCACCTTCTTCTCGGCCCGATGCCAAGGAAGGTGGAAAGCTCCGTCACCGGTTAATCTTTCCACGAACGTTCTGGATATCACATGTATGGCGGGACTGCCCAAGCGAAACAGAAGACGTCCATCGGCGTCCTTGGCCTCCGCGAGTTCCGCGGGCATGTCGCTATATTCTATTATGGTCAATCTCCCGTCGACGACGCAATAATTCCCGAGTTTCTCGAAAGGACCGGTCTTCTCCAGTGCCCGCGAACTCATTTCGGAGCCCTCGATATCGTGCAAACCGATGAAAACGGGGGAAACGACGGAGACCAACGGGTTGTCCACTTGGAAATAGGAGATGTGGTCCACCCCGGCCTCCCGCATGGAATCCAACGCTCCGGAGTTCCGAAGCGCCAAAAGCGTGCCGCCATGGCCGTTCGGAGCCATAGCCAAAGCCCCCTTCGAACGCAACAATATCTTCCCGTCGAGCCCTATGGCCGGCATCTCCCCCTGGGTGAAAAAAAACACGGAATCAGCTTCCAAGCCGAAATAGGCGTTATCCTCGAAAAAACGCCTGGTCGCTGCGTCGTTGGCGGAACTGGTCATGATATACCAAGGAATCGACGCGGAAAACTTCTCCCTGGCCCTACGCAATGACTCGGCGAACACCTGGAACAACGTCTTACGCTTGATAGGGGTGATTGGATACGCGCCCTTGGGACCGTCAAAGCCCAAGCGGCTTCCTTGCCCCCCCGCCACCGTAAGGGCGCAAACCTTGCCATCCGAAAGCAAACGCCTCCCACGAGCCTCGGCCTTCGTGTAAAGCGCCTTCGCGGAGTCATCGTCCGGAACAAGGGGGAAGCAAGCGGGGGGCGCGATTTCGCCTGGAACCTCCGTTTCCGGAACCTTTTTGACATGGCTATCGATGAGAGACGCCAGTCCCTCCAAGTCCAACGATTGCAGCTCGCCTAGAAACGACGTCCTGTCCTCCCTGGGCAATTCGTCGATAAAGCGAAGCAAATGAGCCTGACCAAAACGCTCCAACCTATCCTTGATCTCGGCAACGCTAGCACTCATTCAAAAAACTTCTCCCTATGTATGGATTCAGTCAAAAAAAAAAGCGCGCCGAAAACGGCGCGCTTGTGACATTAAAACGCATCACATGTTGTCATCGCACAGATCGTAGGCAACTATGCCAGTAAAGAAATCGGCGATTTGAACCGGATGTATGTCAAAACTAACGAGAATCAGCCAGCCAACCTTCGCTCCGACAGCCCAAAAGTCGCGGATATTCTCCTTGTAGAGCTTGTCGTCGGGACTCAGCACCCTAGCCTTGTTATCCTTGATAATGCAGATCGAGGTGCCACCGAAAACAGGATCGATAGACCTGACTTCGGACGCGAGCGGAAACAATTGGAAATCATATCCATCGTTGTAGCCGCCACCATAGGTGCGGTTGTACGCTTTCTCAACAAAATAATCGTTGCCATACATTCCGCCAAGTTGGCACCAACGGGTCAGGCGAACCTCGACGCCGGACTCGGCTCCAACTCCAAGGGAAAGAGAAAAGATATCGCCAAGATCCATGAAGAGATTGGGGAAGTACATCAATGCGGCATGGGCGAAAGAATTATCCTCCCCGCCTTCGTCCCCTTCCTCGGCGACAACCGGTTCGGGAACCTCTTTGACCTCCTCGACGACTTCCTCCGCGGGAGCCTCGGCCTTCTCTCCGGCCACAGCCTTCGCCCCGGCCTCTTCCTTTTCCGCGACGGCGTCATCGTCGTCGGAGCCAAAAGGCCAAAGCCAACTCCACCAGGAGCCACTCTTTTTCTCCTCCTTGACGCCTTGCTCCACAGCCTCGGCTTTCGTCTCCACGGCTTGAGCGTCGGCTTTCACAGCCTCGGCCGCCGCGCCAGCGGCGCCATCGTCAGCCGCCATTGCCACAAACGAAAACGACAGAGCAAACGCCCCCACCAACAACAAAACATGGTTTTTCGACATTGCGATCTCCCCAGTTTTCCTCTTGTAAACACCAAACTACACCATAGCGGCGCCCTGTTGCGAAAGCGCCATCGTCCGCTAAAGGTAGCGCGCAAAACGGATAAACGCAAGACCCTATTGGATTTTTTTTGCTCGAGAAGACTGGAGGAAGAGGGGCTTTCCAAGGAAATCCAGGTTGATATTTGCAAAAATGAGAAATCGCGTTATGGTCTTTCGCAAGCCGTTCCCGCGGCGGAAACGTGTCGAACACACGGAGACAGCGTCCCTTTGCAAGAAAACGGTCGAGCGCGAGGGAACGCCAACGACACCTGATACGGATAGGCGAACATGGCTTATTGCCCACAATGCGAGAAAAACGTCACCCCTTCGGGAGCGGATCCAGGCACTACTCCCGCCTGCCCCCATTGCGCCTCGCCGCTCCCGCGCCATAAAGCGGACAAACTTCCCGGTGGAATGCTGATAAACGGTTTTCAGATCATAGGCGAGTTGGGCCGTGGCGGCATGGGTGTGGTCTACAGGGCGCGCCAGCTGAATCTCGAACGCGACGTGGCATTCAAAGTGCTAGCCGACGATTTGGCAAACGACGACGAGTTCGTGGAGCGCTTTTTCCGCGAAGCCCGCGCCGCGGCCAGCCTTAACCATCCCAACATAGTACAAGTCTACGACGCCGGCAGCACGCCCGATGGAATATATTACTTCGTGATGGAACTTATAACCGGGGAGACACTCGAAACGAGAATCGTCCGGGAAGGAGCCATCCCCCCCAAGGAAGCGTTGAAAATAGCCGTCAAAATGGCGGACGCGCTGCGTTACGCGTGGGAAACGCAGAAACTCACCCACGGGGACATAAAGCCGGACAATATAATCCTCGGGCACGGAAGCGCGAAACTAGCCGATCTGGGCTTGGCCAAATGCGCCCACGACGAGACCACATCCACCGAAGGCGTGATGGCGACTCCGTTGTACGCTCCGCCCGAAGTGATCCGCGGCGAACTCCAACAGGCGGGCTTCCATTCCGATATGTATTCCTTCGGGGCGACGCTCTACCATATGCTGGCGGGAGAACCGCCTTTCCCCGACGACGATCCGGAAATAGTGATGCAAAAACATCTCGACGACTCGCCGCCCCCCTTGACCACCCGTTGCTCCAATATAGCTCCAACCTTGGCCCAGATAGTCGAATCGCTTCTGGAAAAACACCCCAGAGACCGTCCGCAGTCTTGGAACGACGTATTGAAATCGCTGAAAAAAATACGCGACCCGGAGGTATCCGGAAGGGTGTTCCACACACATCCCACCCATTCCCACGCCCAGCCGGTCGAAACCCCGCAAAATTCCCAGCCCCAAGCAAAGGGACTCCGCTTGCCGGCGCTACTGGCGCTTCTCGTCGCCCTAGTGCTTATTCTCGCGGCGGCGGTGGGCGTGGCGCTTACCCAAAAGCGACATAGCGCCACGACGCGGAAACCGCTCGAGCGCGAAAACGGTGGCACCCCGGAGGACGCATGGCGAAAACTGGAGCCCTCGCTGGAAAACATGGATACGGCCGACGCGGTCGACGCCATCAAGGCATTGGCGGACAAATATGGCGACGAGCTTCCTCCCGAAGCGCTCGCCGTTTTGGAGGAAAAGCAAAAGGCCTTGCGCGACGACTTGGCGAGGGAAGAAGCCGAAAAGAAAATGGCGCTGGAGTTCAGGACGCGTGTCGACGCCATCTTGAAAGAGATCGGGAACGTGGACGTTGAAGACGAAAAGACCCCGATCAAAACCATTCGGGAACTCGCGAGACGAATAGAGTACATCCTTCAAAAAGCCTCCAGAAACCCCAAGATGGAGTTAAGCAAAGAGGAACGCGAGACGCTGAACGGCGAATACGCGGTCATATCGGAACGTCTCGTGAAATATCGGGATCAAATGAAAAAACTGGCCCGCGAGAGAGATGAGCTGGAACGACGCAAACGCATGGCGGAGGAAGAAAAGCGCAAGCGGGAGGAACATCAAAGACGCATCGAGAATCTGGAAGAATGCGCGATGATCGACGATTATTATATGATATTGGCGTCATTTATGGAGGAGAATACACTGTCGGCCCTAGCCCCTCTTGCCGACTGGGAGAAAGAAGCGTCGACAATCCCCGCCGCTTATTCGACAAAAGTGTCGTTTCTCAATGATACCGTGCTGCCTTCCGCTCCTAAAATCCCCATGGTGCTGAAAAAACACGAGAAGTCGCTTATCGGCAACCCGCTTCCAGAAAAGGTCTGCTCCGGAAATCTCTCTAAGCTATTGAACTTTAAGGTCAAAGAAATAACAGCATCGGGAATCAAGCTGGTAATGGACAATAAGAAAGTCGTTCTGGGGCAAAATCTAAAATGGGCGGCCATGCCCAAAAAAGCGTTCACCACGATTATAATCGAGGGGTTGCTCTCGGACGGCGCCGATGCATCCTTGGATCAAAGTGATGTTAACGCCATACTCTCGTTCGCGCTGCTTTACGATATGGGGGACTTCGACGCCGTCATCGCGAAATTGCTGGACAAAAAATACAAGGTCGATGAAATATGGAAAATATTGCATGCCGATTTCATCCAAGCCCCGGAGGAAAAGGCGGCGATCGAGCGATACCGACCTTTGAAAAAAGCGTTGCGGGGCGGCGACGTGGAAACGGCCGCCAAGATACTGGTGGACACCCTCCCCTCTTTGAAGGGAACGCTCTTCGCCAAACGCTACGGCGAGGAGTTCTCGCGCATAGAAAAGGATCTCCGTCCACGAAGCCCCATCGTGGCGGCCTACGAGCTTATAGAAGAATGCGCCCGCATGAAGGATCCCGTGGAGCGATTCAATATGGCGATGACGATACGATCCCGGTTCGGCAAGGCGGCAAACGCGCTGGGGAAAACGCTGAAGACGTCCCTGGACAGATCAGAACAGCAATCCTTGTCGAAACTGGTGGCCGCAAGCGGAGTGAAAAGCCTGGGAGACAACCGCGTTCCGTTCTATTACTGGACGAAAGAGAAGCAAGGCGCGGCATGGGCCTACTACCTGTTGCTCGATAAAAGCGGAAAACTCAAAAAAATGCCTAAAGTGCTAGGAGCCGAAAAACTGGCGGCGGCCTTCGATAACGGCAATTGGGAAGCGATCGCGGGCATCATACGGACACGCTCCGCGGCCCCTCCGGAAACGATAATGAAATTAAAGTTCGGCGCCACATGGGGCCCGTCCCTGACATTCGCGAGAGGGATGGCTCTACGGAGATTGGGCGACGGAAGCGAACGGGAACAAATATCCGCCGCTTTCAGAACGATGATGTCGGACGCGCCAAGTTCGTTGATATACGCCATGACAAAGTCCCTGGCGATAGAATACGCGTTGACGGCAAGGCAGCCTTTTCCGAACACGACACCCGAAAAAGCGGAAGCTGGAAAGAGAACCCCTTCCGTCTTCTGGATCAGAACCGCACTCCTGGAACTGTTGGCCGCGATACAAAACCCGAAATCCACCGACACGGATATCGGAAGAGCCAGGCAGGCGTTCGAAGCGCTCTTAGCTAAACACACGAAAAAAAGGGATGACATAAACCTCGTGCAAGTGGCAGTGGCGATATCGAGGGGCGTCACTCCAAACGCCGCGCAGATGAAAGTCCTGAAATCAATCGATCCATTGTTTCCCGACACGACGGCTCGAGTCATAGTATCCGCCATCGCGAGAAAACACGCGATGAAAGGACAAAGCTCCATTGGCGCCGGAATCGACAAAGGCCTCAGCCCAGGAGAGGTCGAGCTCTTGCGAATAGCGGAAAAAGCGATATCTCCCAACGTCGTATCGGGCGAAATCTGGTGCCGCTCCGCAATCTTGAAAATGGCGGCCAATCCATCCCCCGACATCATGGCGGCGACGGCGCGCGATGCACTGAAACTCCATTGGGTATCCACGACGCCATATTACACTAAACTCCTCATACTCAAGACAGGAGCGGATATCGCTTCGGGAAGGATTCCAAAGGCGAAAGCGCTCAACACCTTGAAGCGCTATCTCCAAGCGTCTCCGGCGACGTCGCCCGCCGATATGAAAACATTGGAGATGGGAAACAGCGAAATCGCCGCGGCAATAGTGGAAAGCCTCTTCAAATCCAACCAACCGGAAAAAGCGGTGACATGCGCCATATTCGGCGTGATGATACGGGAGGAAAGCCCGAAAATACGGGCGGAGATAATAAAGGTTTTGAAGTCCCACTACAGCACGATGACGTGGGAAGAACGTTTTCTGGCACAACGCGTCCGAGATTGGAGGGATTGACGACATGTCCAAAATACTTATAGTGGACGACGAGCTCAGCATAGTCGAAGTACTGAAAAGCCTTCTGGAAAGGGAAGGCCATAAAATAGCCACGGCCTCCGACGGAGCGTCCGCGCTGAAAAAGCTGAAAGAGGACGTCTTCGACCTCCTCATAACAGACATAAGGCTGCCGGAGATAGACGGAATAAGCCTCCTAAGGCAAGCAAGAGAGCTTCAATCCCATTTGGCGGTGATCGTAATCACCGCCTACGCTAAAGTGGACAACGCCGTCGAGGCGATGAAAAACGGAGCCTTCGACTACGTGACGAAACCGTTCAAATTCGACGAGATATTGCTAA
>Ga0256913_10000919_pt1 | contig 15202 bp, 17 predicted proteins | sample Axial_MatmetaG_FD_185970 | JGI IMG/M metagenome (GOLD analysis project Ga0256913, IMG submission 185970) | Deep-sea worm associated microbial mat communities from Axial Seamount, Juan de Fuca Ridge, Pacific Ocean - Axial_Mat | ecosystem: Environmental > Aquatic > Marine > Oceanic > Microbial...
TCCTCGATAAATTGATATTGGAATACAGGGCGAGCAAAAATAAATGATCAGAATATTTAAACGTATAAAAGAATCGCTTCTGAATGAAAGCAAGTTCAGATCGTATTTATTGTATGCTATCGGTGAAATCATTCTGATTGTTATCGGTATTTTAATTGCGGTTGAGATAAATAACTGGAATGAAAGTAACAAGAGTAATGAAGATATCAAAAATGTTTTGTCGTTGATCAAAGATAATTTAAAGGGAGATAAAGCGGAGTTAGAGCTTAATCTTAAGTTGGGGAAAAAGTTCGTGAGCTACTGGCAGGGCGTATTGAAAAAGAATCCTGCCGATAGTGAATCTCCAAATCTTATAAATCATCTGGGAGTTTACGATTTTAATTCAAATAATTCGGGATACCTTAGCGCAATAAGAGGAAATATACTTTCGCTGATTGATAATCGTGAACTCATCAACAATATTACGACATACTATGAACTGAAGTTTCGAGAAATGAAAAACAGATCTGCTGCATTTGCAAGGTGGACGCTTCTTGTAAATAATATGATCATTGATGCGATGGCAAGAAATGAAAAGATAAAAGATATTAAGAAGAGAACACAAGTTGTAATTTCCGATCCGGTATTCAAAGAGACTTTACGTGAAATGATCTCAACTACTGAAGACCTATTAGATAAAATCAATGTTCGCATTAACAGCGCTGATTCGTTAATGGGGATGATAGATTCGGAATTGAAAAACTATTAGTAAAGTAAAGGATAAACAACTATGAATAAATTGCAGATCAATAAAACGATAAGATTCAATGCTGATAAATCGAAAGTCTGGAATGCATTGGTTAATCCTGAGATTATTAAATTATATCTGTTTGGAACCGAAGTCATTTCCGAATGGGAAAAAGGCAGCAAGATGGTTTTTCAGGGGGAGTGGAACGGTAGCGTGTTCAGAGATAAGGGGAACATAATTGAAATAGAGCCGGAAAAATTATTGAAGTATAATTATTGGAGTATATTTTCCGGTCTTGATGATATGGAGAAAAACTACTCGGTGATTACTTATCAACTGGAAAAGGAAGGGGAAAGTACCTTGCTTCATTTAACTCAAGAAGGTTTCAAAGATAACTTTGCAAAGGAACATTCTGAAATGAGTTGGGATATGATACTTGAAAAAATGAAAGAAATTTTAGAGGAAGGATAAGTTTAACTATCTGGTTCCATTCTGCAGCGACTTTCACTTATACTTATATCAATAGTCTCTGCTCCGATTATCCTCTTGCTATCTTTGTATCCTCGGTTTTAAAATTAACGCGATAATTATATATAACAATCCTAAAAAGATTAATATAAATTTTATTGATGCCGAATAAAAAGCAAGAGTAGAAAACATCTCTACTTGTGAGCCGGAAAGCAACCGGAATAAAAAGTAATTTTCTATACCATCAAAAATAGCGGCGACAAATTGTGCCCAAGATAAGTAAATGCCGATTTTCAATAGCGATTCTTTTTGTCCTACAAAATTTTGTGACAGTTTATAAATTGATAGTGCAAGGAAAAGTGAATAGGCAACCATAAAAAGATAATCGATGCCAAGACTAAATGCAGCGTAGAGCTTTGCAGTATAATCCCATGAGTTAAGTATCTCTTGTGACCGCTCAAAATTACCTGCCAACTCGTATGAAATTATCCCACCGGAATTGGAATTTTTTAGCGGTTGATCTACCATGCTTATAGTTATTAACAGTATAAGTGCTGCAACGCCAAAGAATATAAGCGCTTTTTTCTGAGTTTGAACCGATAACCATGAAAAAGGATTTGAAATATTCATAATTATTCCTCTTTTGTTTGCCGCGAATGCGCGAATATCACAACAAAAAAACTTCAGGAAAGGTTGCACTAATTATTTGCAAATTAGCGACTAATAGTTTTCCCATTCTTTTAGTTTTTCTTCTAATACTATTCTTTTATATTTTAATTTTAATTCACCGAAGTTTACAATTAATGCTAGTTTATTACCAGATACTTTAAGATAATTAATCGCCTGTGCAATAAACTCATCAGCAATTCCGCTTACAGATTTTACTTCTAAAATTATCTTATCATATACAACAAAATCAGCGTAAAATTTATGAGGCAAAATAATGTCTTTGTACTTTACAATATATTCTTTTTCTCTTTCGTATGGAGTGTTTTCTTTTCTAAATTCATATTCCAATGCGTCTTTGTAAACAATTTCTAAAAAACCAGCACCGAGATTGTTGTGAACTTCCATGCACTTACCTATGATCTTATAACTTTCATCTTTGTAAATTAAGTCTGTCATAACCTTCTCATTCTATTGTGCATATTTATTTTTTAATGCCGCGAATGCGCAAATATCAAAAAAATATAGGAACAAATTGTACTATTTATTAGCGAATTAGCGGCTAATATTTTTACATACGTTTATATTTCAATACCAAGTTACCGAAGTTTCATGTTCTCAGTTAAAGCTAAAAAATAAATTTCAAAATAGAAATAACAAATAAACAATAAGTCCCAATTTCTCAAAACATAAAGATTTAAACAGAAACAATTATAAAATGCAAAAAGCATATGTTTGAAAACTGGAATTTGAGACTTTGTAATTGTTTGTGTTTTATAATTTACTTTTTAATGCCGCGAATGCGCGAATATCAAAAAAATATAGGAACAAGTTGTATTATTTATTAGCGAATTAGCAGCTACAATCATTTATTAAATCTTACCGCAATAGATGTTGCAATAAAAAAGTCATTATTCTTAAAAGTTCCGTTCTTTTCAAATATTTCATCTTCACTACCTAGCCAGCGTCCTTCAATTCTGCATGCAAGATCCGGAGTGGGGAAGTAATCGAAATTTAGCGAAGCGCTCGTGGTCTTAAATCCGTTTGGTGTCCCGGTTGGAATGATGATACCTGTTTCATCTTGATAATATTCAATACGTACCGCAGTTTTCCATTTTTCAGTAATTGAATATTGAGCAATAATAATGGGAGTAAGCCAGCTATCATAAGTTGAACTGTTCTTAACTTTCTGCTGAAAACCAATATCAAATCCAGCAATTAATGAAACCTTTTGTGATAGCTGAAATATTCCATAAAAATTGTTGAAGTATCGCATCCGTCTTGTACTGTCAGGATCATCAGTCCCGATAAAGGTACTCCAATTTAGTGTTGTATTTTCAGAAGGAGTAAATATAATTTGTGTGCCGAAAGAAAGAAGTGAATTCCCTTGTACTCTCTCGATACGTTGCCATCCGTTACAAACAGTTGCGGCTAATTCCCAGTTATTACTGGGATTAAACGTTAATTTTGCTCCGGTCAAAAAGAAGGGAGAACTTTCTGCAGTAAATGAACGAGTTAATGTAGGGTTATCGATAGAAACTGCGCTTTCAAAACCAAGATGAGAGTTCATAATTCCAACATCCAGCCAAAGGTTGTTTTTTGCATTAAGCGAAATTCCAATTTTCGCTTCGTTGATGTTTTTTAAAACTCCGGGTTCGGCAGCATAATTATCATTTGCATAAGTGCCAGCCTGCATTGCAAAAACAGCTCTATACTTTGGATGAGTAAGATTAAATTGTATCAAACCTAAATTCAGATTAAATTCGTTATGCCTATTATGATTGAAGAAAAACGGTTGTCTTTGCTCTGTCTGTGGTTTATTAAAATCATAGACATAAAAGACATCTACAAAACCGGAAAAGTTAAGTTCGGGTTTATCTGTCCACGATTGTGCATGGGTGAAATTAAAAGCTAAGATAAGTAGTAAAAAGTATCCGGTATATCTCATATTTAAATTCTCCTTTAATAAATATTGCCACGGATGTGCAAATATCATAATAAAAAACATAGGGACAAATTGTACTATTTATTAGCGAATTAGCGGCTTATTGTATTAATTTATTCTATAAATCTCTCATCGTCTTTTGCAGTAGGAAGTTTATGAATATTGCTCTCAAGCCATCCAACTTTTTCCACTTCTCTTATATCGAAGTCCGGCACATAAGGTTTTATATCCAGAAGTGGAGTACCATCAACAATATCAACATCTTGTATGTGGAGTATGTTGTCTTCGACTTTTATTAAACGGACAATGGAAATACCAATTGAATTCGGGCGTGCCGATGCACGTGTAGCGAAAACTCCATGCAGTTGATCATCCATAAATGGTTTTACTTCTAGCTTCCATTTTTTCGATAAGTGAAAGTTGTATAATAAAATAATGTAAGAAAAATCTTCAATATCTTTTAACCCTTTAGTAAAATCAGTGAATACTTCAACTGTTCCGGCAACGCCCTTTGCCCCTGCCGGTTGAATTGGAGTTCCTTTGGGTTCTTTGAAGGGAGAATGAATAATCCCAATTGGTTTATATTTTATCTCATTCATTTTGTTACCATTTTGCTGCTGATACTACGGGTTATAAAAAATCATTGGAGCAATACATGTCTTTTTAGGTGTTATAACTTTGCCAGTATTAATAAAGTTTTTAATAAGATCAACTTGCATTGCAGCATCATTATTGCACACGTGATAATCGGATATTTTATGTCCAAGACTTAAAAGCACATCGTTTAATACCGATAATATTGCTAACTTCCAACTTTCTTGATTCCAGCTACAATTTGGTAATTCAGTAATAACTTTTGCAAATTCACCCGCTTCAAAAAGTGTAATTAATAAATCCTTTGAAACACTTCCACTGCAAGTAAAGGAAGCATCTTTAGCTATGTATTCTTTTAATCCGTCTAGGAACGAAGATTCCAATACATCTGTTGCATCATTAAAATCCAAAAACTTATGATGGTCATCATCACAAACGGCTTTTTTATATGCTTGTTGTAAAGCCTCCATTTGACTTTTTGTACCAGTAAACGTATAGATTTTAGTAACGACTAGAAAAGGGTTCCCTTGCGCATCAACTTCATCCGGCGCAGTTCCATGATTTAATTGTACTTCGGTACCGTTTTCCCACTTAAAAACTGTTGTTGTATGAGGCGGCCATAAGTTTGATGTTCTACCGGCAATATTGCTATAAGCATCTTTTTGTAAAACAGTTAAAGTGCCTGTATATTTTTCACTTTCCGGTTCAGTTACATTATCATCTTTGCAACTTAAAGTGGATAGTAAAACGAATATTATCGCTGTAAATATTTTTAATTTTGAATACATTATTTCCAAAGTCTGATATTAAAGATTGTCACTAATAATGATACAAAAATCTGATATTAAAATATATCATATCTTTTTTATTGTGATAAAGTTACCAATATGTTTTACGTTTTACAATGTAAAACGTAGGTATTGTTACTTTTCTTTATTAATTATTCTATTTAGTAATTCAATAAGAATACTTTTAGTGAATGGTTTGGAAATATAATCAGTAAAACCGGCTTGTAAATATTTTTCTCTATCGCCAACCATTGCATATGCAGTAACGGCAATTATAGGAACATTTTTGTATTCATCTATTTGCTTAATTATTTCAGCAGCTTTGATTCCATCCATTTCACCTTGCAAGTTTATATCCATTAGTATTGCATCGTAAACTTTTTCTTTTGCTTTTTGAATTCCTTCCTTACCGTTTGATGCGGTGTCCACTTTGTAGTATCCTTTAAGGAAAAGTGGTATAACTTGGATGGCAAATCTATCATCTTCAACATAAAGTAGTGTTGACAGCTTCTGACCAATTTTAATTATTTTAGGAGCACCGCTATATTTTTTAGGTTTTTTCTTTTCTCCATCAGTTGGATTAGAAGAGCTTTCTTTAATTGGAAGTAAAACTGTGAATGTTGCCCCTTTGTCTTTCTCACTCTCCAATTTAATTTCACCGCCTAATTTATGCACAAAGTTGCTTGTGATTGTTAATCCTAATCCCGTCCCTTCGTAAATTCTAGCAGCTCCTTCACTTACTTGTCTGAATTCTTCCCAAATCATTTCTTGTTTATCTTGTGGAATGCCAATGCCTGTATCGGTTACCGTAATTATTAGAAGCGAACCATTCCTATTTGCGGTTACTTTTATGCCCCCTTCGTCAGTAAATTTGATGGCATTGTTAACTAAATTTGCTATTATTTGTGTGAACATTCTTTCGTCGGTTTCGATTACAAGACTTTCGAGTTCACTTTCAAAATTCAGATATATATTTTTTTGGGCAGCTAATTTTTCGAATGTATAAATCGACCGTTTTATTAAATGTATAACATCAATTCTGGTATTTTTGACACTTATCTTTTCAGTTTCAATCTTTGTAAGATTCAATATCAGATTCAGGGAATTCATCAGTTTGTTACCGGCTTCGTGAATAAACGATGCATATTCTTTTAGCTCCGGTTGTTCAATTTCATCCTCAAGTATTTTACTGAAACCAATAATCCCTACCATAGGAGTACGAAGTTCGTGGCTCATATTTGCAAGAAAATTAGATTTTAATCTATTCGCTTCCTCGGCTTTTTCCCTCGCTTCAATCAGTTCGTTTCTTGCCTTAACTTTCTCGGTTATATCTCGCCAGACAGTGTGTAGCACTTTTTTATTATCGTCAATTGATACTGCTGTAAGTAGTACTTCCACCGGAAAAATCTCACCATCAGCCTTTTTATGATACCACTCAAAACGATGGTTTCCTTTTTGTATTGCAATGTCCATCATCTCCTTTGCTTTTTCAAAAGAACTTCTACCATCAGGTTGAAAATCCGGCGATAATTCGGAAGGATGTGTAAATAACAATTCTTCTTTATTATTATATTTAAGCATCCTAACTGTGGAATCATTACAATCAATAAACTTATCATTTTCGATTATGAGTATTGCATCCTCGGATTTTTCGAATAATTCTCTATACTTCTTTTCCGATTCTTTTAAAAAGAATTCTGATTTTTTTCTTTCTGTTATATCAATACCCAAGCATATAAAGTAGTCGACTTTATCACCATTGAAAATTGGTGATCCATGCCACTCAGTTAATATTATTTGTCCAGCTTTAGTAATTATGTTACAGCCAATAAATGTATGTTGTTGATTTCTTGGTAAGTCTTTAAATGTTTCATCTAATTTAGTTCTGTCATTAGGTGCTACAAAATTACTAACAAAATCTTTACCCATAACTTCGTCTTTAGAATATCCCAAAACTTGAAGCATTGTGTCATTCATCATCATTACTTGCCCGTTCGGATCAAGAGCCACAAAAAATGCCGGAGTTGTTTGAATTATGGTATTACTTAAATCTTTTTGTGCTTTAAGTTCTTCAAGTAGTTTTTTGTTTTCTTCTACTTGCTCTTGAAAACGATTATTATTATGGGATTTATTTATCATTAAAAGTTCCTATAGTCTTGTTTTGCCAGAATTTAATTCTCGGATAATTGTGTAAAAATTATATATCGTAATTTAACAAATATTAACAGAATAAATAAGGATATCAATCACGATTGACTGTAACTGTGTGAATATCAAATAATTGCTGAATAAGTTTAATCTTCCACAGAACATGTCATATTCTGTGAAAGATTTTTTGTAAATTATAGTTCGATTTTGGTACCTAAGACTTCTAAAAATTTACTAATCCATTCAGGATGAGCAGGCCAAGCTGGAGCAGTGACAAGATTCCCATCAACATGTGCATTAGAAAAAGTATCATTATTTGCAATCCATTTCCCACCTGCAGTATTTACATCTGGGCCAACTGCAGGATATGAAGCACAAGATCTTCCTTCAAGTACTCCGGCCGCTGCTAATATTTGAGGACCATGGCAAATTGCAGCAACAGGTTTGTTTTCTTTGAAAAACTCTTGTGTAATTTCTAATACTCTGGAATTCAAACGCAAATATTCAGGTGCACGTCCTCCAGGTATTACCAATCCGTCATATTCGTCAACATTTACATTGTCGAAGTCGGCGTTAATTTGAAAATTATGCCCAACCTTCTCAGAATAAGTTTGATCTCCTTCAAAATCATGAATGGCTGTTTTTACGGTATCGCCTGGTTTTTTGTCTGGACAAACAGCATCAACTTGATGTCCAACCATTGATAACATCTGGAAAGGGACCATAACTTCATAATCTTCAACAAAGTCGCCAACTAACATTAAAATCTTTTTTTGTGCCATAGCTTCCTCCTATAAAATTAAAATTGATTACGCAAAGAAAATAATATTTGTTGATTTGATTAGCAAATATTAAAAATGGAATTATAACATTTTGTGCAATTGTATAATATCCAATGATGTTGTAAATCATTTTGTTTGTAAGGATAAGTTGACCTATTGCTACAAAAATTATTTCAGTAGCATCATTTTTCTTGTGGTAGAAAAACTACCGGCATTAATTTTATAGAAATATATACCGCTAGGTAAGTTATTCGCATCGAATTGTACTTCATAATTCCCAGGTTGTTGCTGTTTGTTTACGAGTGTTGCAACATCTTGGCCAAGAATATCATAAATCTTTAATGTAACGCATGTAGAGGAACGGGCATGCCCGTCCCCTACAGCAGCAGGGATGGAATATTTTATTGTTGTACTTGGATTTCCCGAAGGGATGGCTTTGCCAAAAGGGTTTGGATAATTCTGTTCTAATGAAAATACTGACGGTAAGTTGTTTTCAGATTTAACATCAGTAGAAATACGAGGATAAAAATAAAGATGAGGATGTGAACTTTCGCTTAATGTGTAATAACCGGATAGATCAGAGGCCCAGCAAACTGCTTCACCCTGAGGTTCAACAATATATGGAACTTTTGTAAGATCCTTTGACAATGTCTCTTCAATTGATTCACCCTCATTTCTATACCAATAGTACAATACATTATATTTCTTAATCAAAATCTCTCGACCATCGGACGAAATATCACTGGCAACAACAGTGCTGAAAGTAAAAGAGTTTAAAACTTCCAAGGTATCAACATTCAATGTAGGAGCCGAATAAAATGTATAAGGATATGCTGCTCGGTATAATTTCGTAGTTATTTCCTTTGAAATAATATAAATATCCAGCGTAAGAGGATCTATCATAAGAGCTTCTGCGTTGCGATTACCGTCCGGATACTGAAACACTAATCGCTCAACGTCATATATCACTGTATCTACCGGAGTTTGGATATCTGGTAAAACTGGTTCAATAATTCGATAAATATATTTCACTTCATATTGACTGGAGTTATCGCCAATATCTGCGATGTACAAATATTGTTCGCCTTCATTTGAGCCTGGTCCAATTGCAATATCTTCTCAGTCTCTGTTCTGAATACCCGCAAGTAAAAATTTCCCTCGATGTTTTCCAAGTGAATCAAATGCGAATATTTTTGCTTCACCTCCTGAATCATTATGTGTCCAAAAGATGCCCGGATTCTTTCTACTTGCTGCAATACCGGAGGCTTCTCTGATTTCGGCTGATTCAATAATCCCCATATCAACCCTATCGCCAAATTGCTGCGAAAATGTAGTTGTGTAAAAAAGTAGAAATAGTATATATATGAAAGAAAACCGCTTCAAGTAGTCAACCTTATTATTTGTGTTATTAAATATTACTCAGTAATATGCTGAAAAATTTATAATAAATCACAGTAATAATACGTCATTAGAACTTCTTGATAGCATAAATATAAAATAGTTTTTTAATACTTACTCTTTTCATATATTTCTATGTTATTTCAATGAATGATAGGAGTATTTGATGGGTTTTTCAACAGATGCTATTCACGCCGGGCAATCACCTGATCCAACCACCGGTGCGGTTATGACACCGATTTATATGACTTCCACTTATGCACAACCTGAGCTTGGTGTTAATAAAGGTTATGAGTATGGTAGAACAAACAATTTAACTCGAGAAGCAATGGAAAACAATATTGCAGCTCTTGAAAAGGGAAAATACGGTATAGCTTTTTCTTCCGGAGTGGCGGCAATTCATTCGGTAATTGGTTTGCTAAAACCTGGCGATCATGTAATTGCTTCGAAAAATATTTACGGCGGTACGTACAGGGTTTTTGAAAACTTCATGAAAAATTTGGGAATTGAATTTTCATGGATTGATATGAGTGTGATTGAGAATATTGAACAAGCTATTAAGGGAAACACAAAACTCGTTTTCATGGAAACACCTTCAAATCCATTGTTGATTCTGACTGACTTAAAAGCCGGAGCAGAGATTTGCAGAAGGCATAATCTAATTTCTGTTGCCGATAATACATTCATGACTCCGTATTTCCAACGCCCTATTGAATTAGGAGTTGATATTGTAATTCACAGTTCCACAAAATATTTGAACGGACACAGCGATGTAATCGGAGGAATTGTTGTTACTAATAACGAAGAGTATAATAAGAAAATTCGTTTCGTACAAAAATCGATCGGGGCAATTCCTTCTCCTTTTGATTGCTGGCTTACGCTTCGCTCAACAAAAACTCTTGCAGTTAGAATGGAACAGCACAATAAAAATGCAATGGCTGTTGCAGAGTTTTTACAAGAACAAGACTATGTAAAAAAAATATATTATCCTGGATTACCAGATCACCCGCAGCATGAACTTGCAAAGGAGCAGATGACCGGTTTCGGCGGTATTGTTACTGCGGATTTCGGTAGCATCGAAATAGCAAAGAATTTATTCAAGAATACAAAAATATTTGAGCTTGCCGAGAGTCTTGGCGGTGTGGAGAGTTTGCTTAATCATTCTGCTACAATGACGCATGCTTCCGTTCCGATAGAGGAAAGATTGCAAATGGGAATAACCGATAGTTTGGTTAGAATTTCTGTAGGTATTGAAGACGTTGATGATTTGATTAATGATATAGATTCTGCGATTAGAAATGAAGTGATAAACAATAATAGTTGGAGGTGATATAATGGAAGATAAAAAGAAACAGAAAGTTGATGAAACAAAATATTCTATGGACACACAGATAATCTATGGTAAGGATGTCTCGAACAAATGGGATTATTCGCATCATGTTACTGCGCCAATTTCATCGTCCACTACCTTTAGACTTGATTCGGTTGACCGCGGAGCATTGGGGTTTATGCAGTTTGCTCATACTCGTGATGATGAAGATCAAGCACCGATATTGATTTATGATAGACTCGGTGAACCGAACAAAGATATGCTTGAAGAAAATCTTGCCCATGTTGAAAAGGGAGAAATGGCTATAACATTCACAAGCGGAATGGGAGCAATATCCGGCGTACTTGGTGTACTTACGGCTTCAGGTGACGAGATAATTATCCATAATACTTTGTATGGGTGTACAATATCTCTGTTTACCAATTGGTATCCGCGGTATAACATTGAGGTCAAGGCAATAGATTTAACAATTGCGGATAATATTCTGAAAGTAGTTAGTGAAAAGACGAAAGTTATCTATTTTGAAACTCCGGCAAACCCGAACATGGATATTATTGATATCGGAGCAATACGTAAAATTGTTGATGAGCTAAACGAGGAAAGGGAAGATTCTCGGAAAATCCAAATTGTTGTAGATAACACTTTTGCCACTTCTTATTGTCAACGACCAATTGAACTAGGCGCCGATTTTACAGTTCATTCTTTAACAAAAGGAATTGCCGGTTTCGGAACTGACATGGGAGGCGCAGTAATTGGAAGGAAAGAATACCGTGATATGCTTCTGCTTTACAGAAAAGATTTTGGCGGAGTGTTGAATCCTAAAAGCGCTTGGGCAATATTGACTTATGGATTACCGTCACTTGGAATTAGACAAAGACACCAGATACAATCGGCTATGAGGATTGCGGAATTTCTGGACAATAATCCAAAAGTTGAAAAAGTAAATTATCCCGGACTTAAATCATTTAAATATTATGCTTTAGCTCAACAGCAGATGAAAGATTTCCACGGAAATTTTGCCCCGGGTACGCTTATCTATTTTACTCTGAAAGGGACATCGCCGACCGATTGTAAAGAAAAAGGGAGCAAGTTTATGGATTATGCTGCTGATAATGCTTACACGATGACACTTGCTGTTAGTCTTGGTCATACACGTACACTTATTGAGCATCCGGCTTCCATGACTCACTCGGTTGTACCGCCTGATAATTTAGCCGAGCATGGAATTGATGCCGGTGGTATCCGTTTGGCGATAGGTTTGGAAAACGTTGAGGATATTCTAAGAGACCTTAATGCCTGTTTGGATGTAGTATAAAAAAATACCAACCCCAAAGGGGTTGAATTATAAATAATATAAAAATAAGTAATTTATCATTCTGTCTTATTTTTCTAAAATAATAGTATATGAAAATCATTCAATCGGAACTATTTAATTCCGTACCGGAAATAACATTTGGTTTAAGTACAAGAAGCAATCCGACAAGTGATGATTCATTGGGATTCAATCTTTCATTTTCCGTTGGTGATGATGAAGAAAGAGTAAGAAAAAACCAAGAACAATTTTACAATGAGCTTGGACTAACTACTGAGCAAGTTGCATATCACTACCAAGTGCATAGCGATACAATAAAGGTTGTGGATAAAGCCGGATTTGTTGGCGAAAGTGACGCACTGGTTACAACAAAAAAGAGACTTGGACTTGCGTTAACAACAGCGGATTGCACGCTGATATTCATTTATGACAAAAGCAACAGAGTGATAGCTGGAGTTCATTCCGATTGGCGTGGAACCGCTAAAAATATTCTGGGAAAAACCATTGAATTTTTAGGTAAAGAATTTAATTCAAACCCGAAAAATATATTAGTGTATATTGCACCTTCAATTTTTCAGAAAAATTACGAAGTTGGTAGGGAAGTGGCGGAACAATTCGAGTCAAAATATAAAAAAGAGCATGGCAATAAATTTCTTCTTGATGTTTCTGCTGTAAATTACGATCTATTGATTGGGTACGGAATTCCTAAAGCTCAAATAGAGAAATCATCTCTCTGTAGTTTTGAGTCTCAGTTTTTGCATTCATACAGAAGGGACGGGAAAAGATCGGGAAGAGCGTTAGGTGTTATTGCAATGAAAGAATAGGGAATGGGCGGAGAAAAAGCTAAAATAGTTATCGGTTATATTCTGATTTGTCTTATCTGGGGCTCAACGTGGATAGCAATAAAAATCGGTTTGGAAACTTTGACCCCAATGCTAGCAATCGGTTCCCGTTTTTTAATTGCATCGATTGTGTTTTACGCGATAATTAAAATCAAGAACATTGAGTTATTGACCGATTCCCAATCGGTAAAGTTGTATTTATTCATGAGTTTATTCTCATATATTATCCCAGTCACACTTGTTTACTGGGCTGAGCAATTTATTCCATCTGGATTGACCTCTGTAATATTTGCTATTTTTCCATTTTGGGTGATTATTTTTTCCAGATTTGCATTCCCAAATGAAAAAATTGGAATATATAAGTTTTTGGGTGTCGTTATTGGTTTTATCGGGATTGCAGTAATCTTTAAAGATGAACTTTCGTTTGATTTTGGTAGTAGTATGCTAGGAATAATTGCCGCTGTAATAAGTGCAATTATGCAGGGCGGAGTTGCAGTGGTTATTAAAAAATACGGTGAAAAAATAAATCCGGTGTCTATAAATTTTATTCCATTAATAATTACCGGACTAGTGCTGATACCCGCCGGTTTTATATTCGAGGATACTACAAGATTGGCATACAGTAATAATGCTCTGTTTTCAATTCTCTATCTTTCTACTATTGGTACGGTTGTGGCATTTACAATTTATTATTGGCTGTTGAAAAAAATAAATATTGTAATTCTCTCATTATCTTCGTTTATTACTCCAATTATAGCAATATTATTAGGATGGTTTTTTCTGAACGAAAAATTGAATTCAAATCATATTATCGGAACTTCTTTAGTGCTAATTGGAGTTTTATTTGCTAATTTTAAAGGTTTATTAAATTATTATAAAGAAGTGACAAGAACACGAAATGTCTAATTATATCAGAATCAAAAATGCTCAGTTTTACGCTTATCACGGCGCAATGCAGGAAGAACAGAATATCGGTGGCAGATTTGAAGTTGACGTTGACATTAAAACCGATTTTTCGGAAGCTGTAAAAAATGATGAACTGCATCTAACTGTTAACTATCACAAAGTTTATAAGTTAATTAACGAAATTGTTCATCGGGAAAATTTCTATTTGATTGAAACTCTGGCTTGCAGAATTGCTGATGAGTTGATTGAAAGTTTTGAACAAATCCAAGAGTTGACAATCAGAGTGAGAAAAAGAAGCGTTCCGGTTGGCGGAATGCTGGATTATGTGGAAGCTGAAGTTACGAAGGTAAGGGATGAGTAAAGTTTATATAGGGCTTGGCTCCAACAAGGGAGATAGAATCGGGTTTTTGCATTATGCGGTTGCAGAACTTGAGAGTGATATAGGCATAAAAATTTTAGCTTTATCTTCGCTTTATGAAACCAAACCTTACGGAGTTGAAGATCAACCGAATTACTTGAATGCGGTAGTTCTGATTGAAACTAATTATACTCCGATTGAAGTTTACCATAAAGTAAAAGCGATTGAAAAAATTGTCGGTCGGACGAAATCGAAACGTTGGGGCGAAAGAGAAATTGACCTTGATATAATTTTGTACGATTCAATAATTTATAAAGATGATCTGATAGAAATTCCTCACAAGGAATATTGTAAAAGAGATTTTGTGCTGGTTCCTCTGCATGAGATTGGGAATGATCTTCTTGATCCGATTACCGGGCAGAGTATCGGCGAAATAATAAAAAATTTGGATGAGAAATTTATCTTAAGGAAATTGGGAAGTAATTTAAAAGAAAAAGTAGGTGGTGAAATTGTCTGAAATTCGTTACGTAGCCATTGAAGGTGTAATAGGCGCTGGTAAAACTTCGCTGGCGATGAAACTTGCGGAAAAGGTAAAGGCAAATTTGATTCTTGAAGAATTTGAATCGAATCCGTTCCTCGAAAAATTTTACGATGATAGAAAACGCTATGCGTTTCAAACACAGATGTTCTTTCTTGTCAATAGATTCAAGCAGCAGCAGGAACTTAATCAAGAGGATTTATTCTCACAGTTTATTATATCCGATTACATTTTCGATAAGGATAACATTTTTGCTTATATGAATCTTAGCGGCGAAGAACTTAAACTATACGAAGCGCTTTTCCCTCTGCTTAAGCGGGATTTACGCAAACCCGATGTTGTGGTTTATTTACAAGCAAGTGTTGATCGGTTGATGTTTAACATCAAGAAGCGAAACAGA
>Ga0256913_10000920_pt1 | contig 15200 bp, 9 predicted proteins | sample Axial_MatmetaG_FD_185970 | JGI IMG/M metagenome (GOLD analysis project Ga0256913, IMG submission 185970) | Deep-sea worm associated microbial mat communities from Axial Seamount, Juan de Fuca Ridge, Pacific Ocean - Axial_Mat | ecosystem: Environmental > Aquatic > Marine > Oceanic > Microbial...
TGAGAACATTATTCGTGGTGTGATAGACAGCAAAGATATCATTTACTTCCTGTCAATTATTGTACTGGGGCTTGGAGCATCAGAAATATCATTGATAAAGAGGAATGTAAATTAAGAACCTGGTATCACATTAATTAAACATAGATAAATTACTAATAAATCAATTGCTATGGTTAACAGAAAGAATCTTAACTACTACATATTGTTGAGCCTGGGAATCCTGGTACTGATAAATATCCTGGCATACAGGTTCTTTTTCAGACTTGATTTCACAGAGGACCAAAGATATACTTTAAGTAAATCGACCATCGACATACTCGATCAGATACACGAGCCGGTCACCATTACGGCGTATATGTCGGAAGGGCTGCAACCGCAGTTCGACCAGATAAGAAAGGACTTTAAAGATATGTTAAGTGAATATGCAACACGTTCGAAAGGCCAGATCGTCTACGAATTTATTAATCCCAATAAAGATGAGCAACTTGAAAGAAAAGCTGTACAGGCCGGTATTCAGCCCTTGATGATCACTATGCGGGAAAAAGACCAGTCTGTACAGAAAAAGGCATATCTCGGTGCTGTAATTCAGATAGGTGAAGACAGCGAGGTAATACCGTTCATCCAACCGGGAGCCCAAATGGAATATGCACTTACAATGGCACTGAAAAAACTTATCACTACCGACAAACCTGCCATTGGTTTCATAACAGGACACGGCGAGCCTCCGCTAGCAGCTTTCGCACAGGTAAAGCAGGGGCTGGATGTTCTGTATGTTCCCGAGGAGGTTACCCTCTCCGATTCTGTAAATCTCTCGAAATACAAAACCCTGGTATGGGTCAACCCGAAAGATTCTATATCGGATGCCGACTTCCTGCTTGTGGATAAATACCTGGAACAAGGCGGAAATATTTATGTTGCCATCAACCGGGTGGATGCAAACCTGCAACAAGGATATGGTTTTTCGCATACAACCGGACTTGAAAGCTGGTTAAAGGCAAAAGGAATAGAAGTGGAGGATAATTTCATTGTCGATGCCAACTGTGGTTCAGTACAGGTACAACAGGCAAACTTCCCGATACCTATTTCCATTAATTTTCCTTATCTACCTATCATTACACATTTTGCCAAACATCCCATTTCAGAAGGATTGGGGAATATGATCATGCAGTTTGCCAGTTCAATAAAGTTCACCGGCGACAGTACCAAGACCTATACTCCGTTGGCATTTACATCTGACAAATCAGGAGTTCAACCTGCCCCTGTATATTTCAATGTTGAAAAACAATGGACACAAAGTGATTTCCCGCTTAAAAAGATACCTGTTGCAGCACTAGTGGAAGACGGGAAGGCAAAGATCGTTGTTGTTTCCGATGGTGACCTGTCAGTAAACGGTACAGGCCGTAATGCACATCAGATACAGCCCGATAACGCCAACTTCATGGTAAATGCCATTGATTTCATGAGTGATGATACAGGCTTGATACAACTTCGCTCAAAGCAGGTGAAAATGCGCCCGCTTGATCAGATAGATGACAGCAAAAAAAGTATGCTCAAAATCCTTAATTTCATTTTGCCCATACTCATAATCATTATCATCGGAATTATCCGTTATCAAAAAAGAAGAGTTAAACGTTTAAAAAGGATGGAGGAAGATTATGTATAGAAGATTAAGCATAAAAACACTTGCAATAACCTTTTCGGTATTGCTTGTGTTAGTGGTTGGAATCAAAGTTTACGACAGGATCAACCACGGGAACACACTAAAAGATGTATTGTTTAAAATTAACCCTGAGGAAGTTACCTCGATCAGGATCTTCCCTCAGTCTGAAAAAGGCAAAGAGATAACACTGGTGAAAAATAACGGTGTATGGTCAGTGAAATTCAACGGTGTTTCCTATTCAGGCAACCAAAGCCTGATAAACTCACTTCCTGCTCAGATAAACGGCTTAAAGCCATTGCGCCTTGCTGCCACAAAAAAAGACAGTTGGGATAAGTTCAGGGTTACTGATTCCCTGGCCACAAAAGTGTTACTTGAAAAGAACGGGAAGGTTTTGGCAGGACTATACATAGGTAAATTCTCCTACATACAGCCGAAAAACAACATGCCCCGGCAAAATCCGTACATGCGCAGGCCTCAGAGCATAATGAACACTTACGTACGTACTTTGGATGATGATAATGTTTATGCCGTTGAAGGATTTCTCGGTATGTCATTTAATCGAAGCGCTGATGATTTCAGGGATAAGACCATTGTGTCAGTCAATAAAAATGATCTTACAAAACTAACCTTCTCCTACCCTGCCGACAGCTCTTTCGTCCTTTCAAAAAAAGACAACAAGTGGTTCGTCGATGATCAACTTGCTGATTCTGCATCTGTGGCACAGTATCTTAACAAGATGTCACATATTCGTGGAAGAAAGTTTGCCGATGCAGGTGTGGCAGCATTCAATCACTCTGTAAAAATAGAAGGCAACAATATGGATCCTGTAACTGTCCAGGCATTTGTTTCGGACAAAGGAGCTGTCATCACAAGCAGTCAGAATAAAGATGCCACATTTACAGATGATAACAAAAAAGATATCGTTAAGAAATTGTTTGTAAGCAAAAAGGAGTTGGTAAAAAACTGACAGATCTTGTTTATGAGAAATAACACCTGACAGGCCTTAAAACCTGACAGGTGTTATTTATTTAATTCAGTTTATTCAACAGGATACCGTTAAACAACAACTTATACGAAACAGGTGTTGATGCCCTGAATTGCGGGCTAAAACTGAAAAGTACCATTTGACCTTTATTCTTCCTTAGCCACACAATTGCACTTTTGTTTGATACCAGGTCAAGTTTCTCGGCATATCCGCTGAGCAGGATATCTTTTTTTGCAAATTTTGCTATCACACGTCTGTCCATGTCGAAATTAGGAACGGAAGTTGTGAACACCGGGTTACCACGATAAAAAACACCTATATCCTCAGGCATTCCCAAGGTAAGTTCAAAACCTTTTTTCACTGTAACAGCCACGAATGAACCCGGACAGTATAACCCCTTTTTGCTCATACTTTTTGATATATCATTGTAAGGCAATCTGAAATCTTCCTTTTCCTTATCGTTGACCGGCACTTTAAGATTTCCTGCAAACAAGGCCGTAGAACGGCCCCATGCCAGAATTATCCCTCCATTGTTAAAGAACTTCATCAGATTATCCATTCCCTTATCCCCTATCCCTTTTGTAAACTCGGGCGGATAAGCCGGTATTGAATACGTGCCGTCACTTCCTTTGTATTTACCGCTTTTCAGGATATCTTTATTATTGTCGGGGAATATTACAACATCGTAATTAGCAGTAAAATCAGTGCTCTCAAATTCTCCGGGATGCACAATGTCATATTTTATGTTGTAATTATCAAAAATAAACCTTGTCCATCCCGCATCCATGTCGTGCATATAAGTCTGCACAAGAGCAATACGCGGCATGGTTACCTGCTTCTTCTCAATAGGAATTTCGCTTCCGGCAAATACAGGATTGATCTCTATCTCCTTCAGGATATCATTTAATTTTGAGTTCTTTTTAATGATGAAACTTCCTTTTGACAGAACTTTATTTTCAACTTTAAAATCAGCAGAAGCCCGCCATACCTTCATATCTTTGTTCAATGCCATAAAAGCTGTCCTGTAACTGTCATTGTCCTCGGCAGGTAATATTGCATAAGAGTATTTTTCGGGTATTGCAGCTTTTAAAGAGAACTCACCTTCGACAGATACCATAGACTTTTCCAGCTCAGGACAAATTTTATCCACCTCCAAAGCATCCACTCCTCTGTGTAATGGTAACGACCAACTGGTAATGTCATAAGGCCTGATTATGGGGCCTCCCTTTGTGTAGTGACGCACAGGAAATTCCTGATGCTCCATTACCTCCTTTATGAAAGCCCTGAAGGGCTGTGCCAGAGGAACCACAACATCCCCTTTCAGATACGTTAAATTGTCAATAGTAACATCACCTGACAACTGATAAACATTTATCCCATGCTCTTTCAGTAAGTTTACCATTCTTACCATTTCGCCGGCATCATGCTGTTTCAAAGGAATTATGTAATAGTTCGGTGCCAGCTCCTTTCCTTTTTTAACCTCTTTTTTACATAAGCGGTTTCGCAGCTCCAAAAGTTCCTTTTTGTGTATCGATGCCGTATGTATGATCGAAAAGGTAGAAGACAGCTCATAATCAACTATATCCGATAATCTCCACCATCCACCCGGCCACGGATCAGGAAAATTGGCACTCTTGGCATACTCCGACAGTCCCTTGCCACTTACTGACAACTCATTGTCTTCAATGTAAACGGGAGTTGCCCCTTTTACACTTGCAGCCTCTGTAAGCATGGCGATCATATTTTTCCAATGAGCCGTTTCTGTCGACCCGGGCCAGTAGTCATCGAAAGCATAACCCTGGACCACACCTTTTAACCCCTGTTCGGTCATATCCTTTTGCATATTCAACCCGAAAACACCGTCCCATGTCCAGAGTTCGGCATCTACATTTTGTGCAATCGGGTCATGTTTGGGAGGAACAAAATAGCGCACTCCCCTGTTTCCCATCTGATGCTTTTCCACCATTACCTGAGGGAACCACTCATCATTGTACAGACGATTTATCGTTTTTGTTCCCGACTGCGAAAGTGTAACAAAATCACGGTTGTTATCATGACCTACATATTTATTGTAAACGCCGGGATAATATGTCCCCTCATACTTTGTGCCTTTATATTTTAAGTAGTTATGTACAACAAGGTCCATCCCGTCAGGATTGTGGCTTGGTACCATCATGTAAACAACATTATCCAGTTCCGATAAAAGTTCAGGGTCGTTAGTTGTGGCAATTTTGTAGATTTCAAGCGCTGATGCCTGTGCAGGCCCCACCTCGTTTGCATGCATTGAAAGGGTCGCCAGCACAAAGACCTTACCCTCATTGACATACTTTTTAACCTGCTCTTCACCCAGATCGTAATTCAGGGCAAGTTCTTTACTGATATCTTTCAGGTGATCAATGTTGGCAATATTCTTTTCCGAAGATAAAAGGACCAGATACATAGGTTTTCCCATCATGGTCTCACCTATCCTGACCATCTTCACCCTGTCCGATTGCTCATCGACCTTTTTAATGTATTCGATAAGCTTTTCGTAATCGAACAGTTCACGGTCAGTTCCCGGCCTGAAGCCAAAAAATTCTTCGGAGGATGTAATCTGTGCCTGTAATGAAGAATAAAAAGAGGCAAAGAAGAAAAGAAAGGCAAATGCGATCTTTTTCATAATGATTTGATTTAGGTGTTATAAATAATTAGTAAAAATACCGATTTATTTTATGTATGCAATAGGCATAATCAGTTAAGACTATCTCATCTTTCAGGAGAGAATATTTTTGATTATTTTTACTCTGAACAAAAAAACATGAAATGATAGTCTGCCATTGCAACGGAGTCTCCGAAAAGGAAATTGTGAATGTAATAAAAAGAAAAGAAGCAACAAAGCTGAAACATATTCAAAAACTCACCGGTGCAGGAACCGGCTGTGGACGCTGCATTCCGGAAATTGACAGGATTATTAAAAATAACAAACAGCTAACATCTGATGCTCAACTCAAACTGAATTTGTAATAGCACACTTTTTTTCTATCTTGTATTATTCCGTTTGAAACCTCAAAAAAACAAAACAATGAATAGTTACATAACACTTATTTCTTTGATCTTTGTATCTTCGATCTTTACTTTATCATATAGTCAGAACTACCATGACTGGGAAAACCCGCACATGATCGGGCAAAATAAGGAATTACCTCATGCAACATTCTCGTCTTACCCTGATCTGAAATCGGCACAAAACTTTAAAGATTCGCCATCCACACTATCCCTTAATGGTAATTGGAAGTTCCATTGGGTACCCAAACCGGAACAGAAACCTTCGGATTTCTTCAATCCGGATTTTGATGTTTCATCATGGGATGAGATCGTTGTTCCCGGCAACTGGCAGATGCAGGGTTATGGAATCCCTATCTACACCAATATTCATTATCCTTTCAAAAAAGATCCTCCCTATGTTACTAAAACACCTCCTAAGGAATACACGAATTACAAACTCCGAAATCCCACAGGCAGTTATCGCCGTGATTTCACATTGCCGGAGAACTGGAACGGCAAAAATATCATCTTACATTTCAGCGGTGTAAAATCAGCATTTTATGTATGGGTTAACGGTAAAAAAGTCGGGTATAGCCAGGGAAGCATGACTCCTGCAGAATTCAATATCACTCCATACATAAAAAATGGGGTGAACACGTTAGCTGTTGAAGTTTACCGCTGGTCAGACGGAAGTTACCTTGAAGACCAGGATATGTGGCGGTTGAGCGGAATATACAGGGATGTATTTCTGACAGCTAAGAACACTGTTTACATTCGTGATTTTAAAATAGATACGAAACTATCTGAAAATTATTCCAAAGCATTAGTTTCAGTAGAAGTTGACATCAACAACACAAATTCAAAAGACGGGAAAGAATATGAATTAACAGCATCAATAATTTCACCCGAAGGAAAGAAGCTGACCACTAAGCAGAACATTCCCGATATTTCAAAAAAATCAGAAGAACAGATTGACCTGGCGAAAGCTATTGACGATCCTGACCTGTGGAGTGCAGAAAACCCTGACCTGTACAAATTATTCCTTACACTTAAAGATAAAAATGGGAATACGCTTGAGGTTATCCCATGGAAATTCGGTATCAGAGAGATAAAGATCGATGGTGAGAATTTCAAAATAAATGGTGTCCCCGTAAAACTTAAAGGAGTTAACCGTCATGAACATCATCCACATATGGGTCGCCATATCGACAAGGAAACCATGCGAAGAGATATTGAACTAATGAAGCAGGGTAATGTGAATATGGTACGTACAAGCCACTATCCTAATGATCCAAACTGGTACGCACTGTGCGATGAATACGGCATTTATATTATGGATGAAGCAAATCAGGAGACTCATGATTTCAGAATAGGTAATACGATCATGGGTGATAATCCGGACTGGACACATGCCCATGTCGACAGGGCTGTGTCTGTTGTTGAACGGGACAAAAACCATCCATGCGTGATAATCTGGTCGCTTGGCAATGAAGGAGGCAAAGGCCGTAATTTTAGGGCAATGGCTGATACAGTCAGGGAATTAGATCCTTCAAGACCGGTTTTCAGCGACTCTGATAAAGGTGTGTCCGACATATTCGACTTCTCCTATCCAACTCCCGCATCAATAAAAGATATGGGGGCAAGAATATCAGACCGTCCGGTATTCATGCGTGAATATGCTCATGCCATGGGTAATTCGCTGGGGAATTTTAAAGAGTTCTGGGATAATATATATGCTGATCCCGGCTTAATGGGAGGATGCATCTGGGACTGGGTTGACCAGGGTATTGCAAAGAGAATTGACGGTTCGCCACTCAAATATCCTGTACATCCTGAAAAACTGAATAAAAGAGATGATGAATTTTGGGCATTCGGTGGCGATTTCGGTGATTTCCCCAACGATGCGGAATTTTGCATCAACGGCATTATTGGTCCCGACCGCACTCCTCATCCGCATTACAAAGAGATGCAGAAGGTGTATCAAAACATACAATTCAACAAAGATGATATTAACGACAATGGCATAACCATCAACATTAAAAATCTTTACGATTTTACAGATCTTAATGAATTTAAATATTCGTGGGAGTTTCTTTATGACGGCCTTCCGGATAAAACAGGAAATTTTACCCTTGAAAGTACAGAACCACAGCAAAGCACAAAGGTCACAATCCCATTACCTGAAAAAATGCCTCAGGATAAAGAAATGGTACTCAGAGTTTATGCAAGATTAAAAAATAATAACAAGTGGGCACCGAAAGATTTTATTGTTGCTAAAGAACAATTCATTATTGATCCGTATAATTTTCCTGAAAGCCTCAGCACGGCATCAGGCACTCCTTCAATTAAGGAGAATGATAATGACATTACAGTTTCAGGAACAGGATTTAGCCTAATCATTAACAAGACCAACGGAGCCCTGACAAGTTACCGGGTTAAAACCCGAGAATACATTGTACATCTTCTTGAACCTTATTTCTGGAAACCGATGAACGATAATCAGGAACGAAATAAATATGCTAAACGGCTTGGCCCGTGGAAAAATGCAGCTGCAAAACGAAAAGTTAAAGATGTAAGTATTAACAAGTCGAAAAAAGATCATCTTGCAATCATAAAATTCGACATGACACTGCCTGTGGGCAATGTACGTTACTCGCTCACATACAAAGTGAACAATACAGGAGAAATATTGATAACAGCTGATTATGTGCCATTATCTAACTCTATCCCGCTCATCCCTAAATTTGGAATGAGAATGGCGATACCAAAAGAATATTCAAACATAAAATGGTACGGAAGAGGCCCCCAGGAAAACTACTGGGACAGAAAGAGCGGATATTTTTACGGCATTTATGAAAAACCTCTCGAAAGATTCATCACACATTACATTTCGCCACAGGATAATGCAAACAGGTGCGATGTAAGATGGTTCAAATTGCAGGATAAAAACGGCATAGGAATTGAGATCGAAGGGCTTCAGCCCTTATCCTTCAGGGCATGGCCTTACACCGAAAATGATCTGGAAAAGGCAAAACATGACTATGAGTTGCCTGACAGGGATTTCATAAACCTGAATATCGACTACAAATTGCATGGTGTAGGAGGAAATAACAGCTGGGGCAAAAGAACCCTGCCGCAATATACCCTCGATGGAAATATACCGTGGTCGTATGGTTTTGTGATTAGGCCAATCTGAGAAACCTTGCAGGAACACACACACCAAATAATCGGGCAAGCTGTGTGTTCCTGCAAGCAAATATTATTTCTCCCAGAACTGTTCCATCTCCTCGAGCGTCTTACCTTTTGTTTCAGGTACCATACGCCACATGAAAATTGCAGCAAGAATACCCATCACACCGTATATCCAGTAAGCAAATCCGTGATTGAATGTTTCTTTAAGATATGTGTTGTCGTTCAGCATCGGGAATGTCCAAGATACAAGGTAGTTGGCAATCCACTGTGCTGCAACGGCAATAGCCATAGCACGTCCACGTATCTTGTTCGGAAATATTTCGGCAAGTAATACCCACGTTACAGGGCCCCACGACATGGCAAAGAATGCAACATAGGCAAGCATGAACAATAAAGCTCCCATACCGAGCGCGTTCAGATAAAATGCAAAACCCAAAGCGAACATACTTACAGCCATACCCAAAGCACCAATGATCTGTAAAGGCTTTCGCCCGAACTTATCAACAGTAAGTATTGCCAACACTGTGAATGAAAGGTTGATGATGCCTACAATAATGGTCTGCATCAAAGCAACATTAGTCCCTGATCCCATATTCTTGAATATCTCAGGGGCATAGTAAAGAACCACGTTGATACCCACGAACTGCTGGAATACCGAAAGCAGTACTCCCACAATGATCACCACATAACCAAAAGTAAACAGGTTACTGCTTTTCTTGCTTACAAGTGATGCTTTGATGTCGTTAAGTATCCTGCCGGCTTCACTATCTCCGTTCACTTTACTAAGCACTTTCAGTGCTTCGTTTTCCCTCTGTTTGATTACTAACCATCTCGGACTCTCTGGGACAAAGAAGAGCAGAACAAAGAACATTATAGCCGGAATTGTTTCGGATGCGAACATCCAACGCCACCCTATCCTGTCGAGCCAGGTAGCATCACCCTGCAGGGCTATGAAGTAATTAACGAAATAAACTATAAGCATTCCAAAGATGATGGCAAACTGGTTCCAGGAAACAAGATTGCCCCTTTTCGAAGCAGGAGCTATCTCGGCAATATACATAGGCGACAGCATGGAGGCAAGCCCCACTCCTATCCCGCCGATTATACGGTAAATAACGAATTGAGTAAGATAATGATGATCGCCTGATCCTATCTTTGCAAAAAACATTTCCGGCATAGCCGAGCCAAGTGCCGAAATGGTAAAAAGAACAGCTGCAAACATCAGTGTCGTTCTCCGTCCGAGGTGTAATGCAAGCAATCCGCCGGATATACCTCCTATGATACAGCCTATCAATGCACTCGAAACAACAAAACCGTGAAGTGAGTTTGCCTCAAGCTCTGCCAGTCCCTGCGGGACAATAAAAAAGTTTTTCAATGACCCTACTGTCCCCGATATCACTGCCGTATCGTAACCGAACAACAGGCCGCCCAGTGTTGCAACAAGAGTTATTCCTATTACAAATCTTTGATTATACTCTTTGTTCATAAATTTTATGGTTTGCAGGTTTATTGGTTTGTAGGTTCTTGGTTGGTTAGTTAACCAGGAACATGCAAACCTATAACCGTTTAAATATAATTATTGATGATCTGCTCTAATAATTCCTGCTTACCGCTACGCTGCTCAGGCTCTCCGACTTCTTTGGCATGGTTGTGCAGGTCTTCAATGGTCAATTTACCATCGTGAAACTCTTTTCCTTTCCCACTGTCGAATGAGGCATAGCGTTGCTGACGCATTTTAAGATAGTCTGATTCGTTCATTATCTTATCGGCGATAACCAGTGCACGTGCAAATGTATCCATCCCGGTAATGTGAGCAATAAACAGATCCTCAAGGTCGGTTGAATTACGTCGTGTCTTGGCATCGAAATTGATTCCTCCGTGAGTGAAACCTCCGGCCTGGAGTATTTCAAGCATGGCGGATGTAACCTCTGTTATATTCGTCGGAAATTCATCGGTATCCCATCCGTTCTGATAATCCCCTTTGTTGGCATCAATAGAACCAAGCAATCCTGCGTCCGCAGAAACCCTCAGTTCATGCTCAAAAGTGTGTTGAGCAAGTGTTGCATGGTTTACTTCGATGTTCAGTTTGAAATCCTTATCCAATCCGTAATGACGAAGGAAACCTATAACAGTTGCAGCATCGAAATCATACTGATGTTTGGTGGGTTCCATAGGCTTTGGCTCAATGAAGAATGTACCGGTGAAGCCATTCTTACGGCCGTAGTCCCTGGCAATGGTCAGCATGCGGGCAAGGTTCTCCTGCTCAAGTTTCATGTTTGTGTTATGCAATGTCATGTAACCTTCACGACCGCCCCAGAAAACATATCCTGTTCCACCGAGGGCAATGGTAGCATCAATGGCATTTTTGATCTGAACACCTGCGTTAGCCACAACATTGAAATCCGGGTTGGTTGCTGCACCGTTCATGTAACGCGGGTCAGAAAACACATTGGCCGTTCCCCAAAGTAACTTAACACCTGATTCAGCCTGTTTCTGCTTTGCTATCTCAATTATCTCCGACAGTTTCTTTTCGATGTCGAAAACGGAACCGCCTCCAACAAGGTCGGTATCGTGAAAACAGTAATGAGGAACTCCGAGCTTGGTGATAAACTCAAATGCTGCATCTAACTTTGCCTTTGCAGCATCCATCTCATCTTTCGGTTCATCCCAAGGAAAGTTTTTTGTTCCCGGACCAAACGGATCGCCGCCTGTTCCGCAGAAAGTATGCCAGTAGGCAACTGCAAATCTAAGGTGCTCTTTCATCGTTTTGCCTGCCACAACACGGTTCTCATCATACCATTTGAATGCCAAGGGATTCCTTGATTCTTTTCCTTCGTATTGGATCTTATCGATTCCTTTAAAATACTCCTTATTTCCTATTAGTGTGTTCATGTTCGTATTAATTATTTCATTTTTAAATCAGTATTACCTACCATAAGTTTTCACCATACGACCAACCCTCACGAACCGGCTCCTTAATGTAATTATCTAATTCAGGCCGGCCAATTGCTTTCATATTTTTTGCATCGTAATTTATTGTACCCCCAAAACGCTGAGCTAAAACACCTACCTGAGCCATTTCCACTAATTTTGAAGCATAATCAAAATTAGAGCCCGGCAGTGTATTATTCTTTATAGCATCAATCCATTCCTGGACAGGTTGTTCTTCCCCAACCCGGGGAATTGTTTTTTCAGGTGCATTCTTCAAGAATTCTTTCATCTCCTCATCAGGCACAAGCAATCTTGGGTTGTTAGGCCTGCCACCTGTTATTAATGTTTTTTTATCACCAATCATTATCATCCCTGTATCAGGTAATTTATCAACACCCCATTCCGGCCTTATAGCAGGTTTTTCAAACCCTTCGTACCATTTCATTGTTACAGGCGCTTTATTTCCACGAGCTCCAAACTGCCATGTAACGACCGACTCTTGCGCTACAAAACTATGATCAGGCACAGGATCTTTTATAACTCCCTCAACTGTGTGAGGTAATCCAAGGTCCAATGACCAGAATGGTGCATCCAAAGTGTGACAACACCAATCGCCCAATTTACCATTACCAAAATCATAAAATCCTCTCCAGGTTCTGGGTGCATATATTTTATTGTACGGATGTTCTGCTGCAGGCCCAAGCCATGAATCCCAATCTAATCCATTGGGCACTTCCTGAGCTTGAGGAGGAAAGGTCTTAGGTCTGGCAAAATATCCATCTTTCTCAAAATCTATTTTTCCCTGCCAGGCAATAACCTCCCTTACTTGTCCTAATACACCGGCATCATACCACTCTTTTATTAACCTGATCCCGTTAGTTGTATGCCCCTGGTTGGCCATTTGAGAAACAACACCATAATGTCTTGCTGCTTTTTGAAGGGTACGTGATTGCCAAATATTATGGGTAAGAGGTTTCTCTACCAGAACATGTTTGCCCAATTCCATTGCTGCCATTGCAGCCGGGAAGTGGGTATGGTCAGGCGTTGCTATCATTACTGCATCGAATTCGGTATGCATCTCGTCAAACATTTTCCTAAAGTCCTTATATCTTTTAGCTTTAGGATGGGCCGCAAAACCTTTTTTCGACATTCTGTCGTCGACATCACACATTGCAACAATGTCACCTTCCGGTACTTTACTCCAACTGGCCTGGCCTCTTCCGCCAACCCCTATCATAGCAAATTTAAGTTTTGTTTTAGATTTACAACTAATAAAATTAGGAATAACCATTGCTCCAACGCCAGCTACTGATGCCGATTTGATAAATTTCCTTCTTGATGTCATAACTATACCTATTAAATTTTCTTAAATTAATTCTTCAAGTTTTACTTTCCAATTATTGTACACATCACGGTATTTTGTAACGTTTGAATTATCGGGTTCAATTACCTTAAGTTTTTTAAGATTGGCAAAAGCCTCTTTTGAACTTTTATAGTATCCTGAACCTAATCCTGCACCTCTTGCAGCACCAACAGAGCCGTCGGTATTGTACAGTTCGATCGTAGCTCCGCTAAGTGTTGCCAGAGTTTTTGCGAACACTTTGCTTTGGAACAGATTAGCCATTCCCGCACGTATCACTTTTGTTTCGATACCCATTTCGTTAATGATCTTCATTCCGTAATAAAATGAGAAAGCTATTCCTTCAACCGCAGCACGGACGATATGTTTGTCCTGATGAATATTGAAGTTTATGCCTGAAAACTGTGCTCCCGGATTGACATTTCCAAGCATTCGTTCAGCTCCGTTACCAAACGGAAAACACATCACTCCTCCACTGCCAGGCGCTACACTTTCTGCCATTTCATTCAGTGCAGGATAATCGAACCTCTCAGTTCCCATCAGACGTCGCAGCCAGGCATACTGAATTCCGGTTCCGTTAACACACAGCAAAACACCAAGCCTCTCTGTCTCTTTAGTATGATTAACATGAGCAAAAACATTAACCCTTGACTTCAGGTCGTAAACCTTCTTATCCGCCACAGCATACACAACACCCGATGTCCCTGCTGTTGCAGCAACCTCACCCGGATTAAGGACATTTAGTGAGAATGCATTGTTAGGTTGATCTCCTGCACGGTAGGTAACGGGTATACCTGCTTTTAGTCCGAGTTCCCCGGCAATATCTTCTTTTAATTTCACCTGTTCTCCAAAACCTTCAACAATATCCGGTATCATGCTTTTATCAAAACCGTAGTATCTTAAAAGCTTATCGGATATGACATTTTTGTCAAAATCCCAGAAAATACCTTCCGAAAGTCCGGTTATGGTTGTTGTTATCTCTCCCGAAAGGCGCATTGCTATGTAATCTCCCGGAAGCATAAATTTATATACTTTGTCAAATAATTCAGGTTCATTCTCTTTTACCCACTTCAGTTTCGATGCAGTAAAATTACCCGGAGAATTAAGCAGATGTGTCAGGGCCCACTCCTCCCCCAACTCTTTTTCAGCCTTGTCGCCAATGCTCACAGCCCTGCTGTCGCACCAGATTATGGAAGGACGAATCACTTTTTGATCTTTATCGACCAAAACAAGTCCGTGCATCTGATAACTAATACCTATTGCACCAATATCATTTCCGGCAACACCGGACGACGATAAAACTTCTTTGATCGCTTTTTTCAGATAATCGAACCATACCTCAGGCTCTTGTTCCGCCCAATCGGATTGCTTTGAGATTATCTCCATTTCCTGTTTGGGATATTGTGCCTGTCCTATTGTCTTACCTGATGAACCGTCAATTACGGCAACTTTGATCGATGAGCTGCCAAGGTCTATTCCGAGAAATTGCATATCTGTTCTGTTATGTTCTGTTGTGTTTTGTATTACAAATTTAGTTATTTTTCATGAAGAAACTGTTATTCCACCTTTCAATTCTTTCTACTTTCACCACACATGGCTACCTTTGCAAAAAAATGAACATGATCGATCAAGCCACAATATGTGCCATATCAACACCTCCGGGAGCCGGAGCCATAGCAGTACTGCGACTTTCCGGCGATAAAGCGATTAAGATAGTCGATAAGATATTCCGTTCACCGAAAAAAGGCAAAAAGCTGAAAGACCAAAAAGCAAACACCCTCCATTTCGGTACCATAGTTGACGGTAATGAGATAATCGACGAAGTTGTTGTTGCGCTTTTCAGAGCTCCGCATTCGTTCACCGGTGAAGATATTGTTGAGATATCGTGTCACGGGGCAACATACATTCAGCAGCAGATTCTTCAGATATTGATAAAGAGCGGTGCAAGAATGGCTTTGCCCGGTGAGTTTACCCAAAGGGCTTTCCTGAACGGCAAAATGGACCTGTCGCAGGCAGAAGCCGTAGCCGACCTGATAGCATCGCAGTCG
>Ga0256913_10000921_pt1 | contig 15194 bp, 14 predicted proteins | sample Axial_MatmetaG_FD_185970 | JGI IMG/M metagenome (GOLD analysis project Ga0256913, IMG submission 185970) | Deep-sea worm associated microbial mat communities from Axial Seamount, Juan de Fuca Ridge, Pacific Ocean - Axial_Mat | ecosystem: Environmental > Aquatic > Marine > Oceanic > Microbial...
AGTGGATAAGGTTAGTTTGAAATTTACTGATTTTAAAGGAAAACCATCTTCTATGGACGGTAATAACGGAGAAAGTTTTATGCGTGTTATATTACCTGCTGCTGAAAAATTACCCGGAGGTACTTATTCTTTAATTCTGGATAATAAGATCGGTGTAGCAACAAAATTATCAGATGGAAAAACACCAACGATCAATATAGATTAAGAGAAAATTAAATAGTAGAAATACGATTGAGTGGACAGGTCGATTGCGTCATATAAAAATGGCGTTCAGTTATACAATCCCTACCGTTAAAAGTACTGTATGATATAATTGATCTGCTTCAAATTGCGGAGCGTCAACAAATGCGTAAGTTGGCTCATCTGTGTTCGATATAGAATCTGCCACACTGAATCTCTTATCTGTAATTTACGACATATCATTTTTTTTGCTATTGTTGATTTTATGAATGATATTTAATATCACTACGGGAAATGAAAAAATCAAACATTGAAAGATGCTAGTGACAGGTTGATTATTGATTTTAATCTAAAAATGCAAATATTTCAAGGATTATGTTAATTTCACTTATTCTCGGTTTGCTTATTTGTTTCAAACTTGTAATTTGCTTTGTCTTATGATTTATGCGATAAAGTAAAAGCAGGGTAGATAAATGGAGTTTAACTTTAATTCAATAGGGAGAGTCATCTGTGATCAGAATTACAGGTATGAGGCTCCGCGTCAGGGAGTGTTTGCTGATAATTCCGGCTATATACAACTTTTACCGAAGAGTAATTTTGAACAGGCATTAGAGGATTTGCAGGGTTTTGACCGTATCTGGGTGCTTTACTTGTTTCATTTGAACAGCAGTTGGAAACCGAAAGTATCTCCGCCTGTTACCGGAGATAAAAAGAAGATAGGTCTTTTTGCTACACGCTCACCACATCGCCCGAATCCAATAGGCCTTTCGTGTGTGGAGCTATTAAAAATTGAAGGTTTAAGGATTTACATCCGTAATTTTGATATGCTGAATAAAACCCCCGTCATTGATATAAAACCCTATATTCCGATGTCTGATTCATTTCCTGCATCTGCAACAGGGTGGCTGCCTGAATTTATTGCTGAGAATACCTGGAAAGTGGAAACAGCACTTGAGATTGAAGATAAACTGAAATGGGTACAGAATAAAACCGGTCTTGATATTTTAAATTTCTGCAGTATTCAGTTATCTGAAAATCCTTTTGATACATCGAAAAAAAGAGTTTCACCGCTTTCAGGTGATAGATATTCTATAGGATATCGTACATGGACAATATTTTTTACTGCGGACAAACAAAATAGAATTATTTATCTGCGGGATATAAAATCAAATTATTCAGAATGTGATTTAGTTCCGGGAAGTGAAGATCAATATGGAGATAAAGATATACACAGAGCCTTTAATATTCTATGAAAAAATGGTGCCGAAGTTGGTCTTTGCTCTTTCCTACGCCCGTAACTTGGGACGGATTTATTATTGATTCTAAAAAATTTCATTGAATATAATTCTAGAAGTTATGTATAGGCTTGAAATACAATGTAAATGAATCAAATTCTCTCTTGAATAATGCTGTTAAAAAGTAAATTCTTAGCACCGTTCTTATAAACTTCCTTTTTCTTAATTTTACCGAATAATTTTGATGCGTGTGATTGAAAATAGTTGAATTAGTACCATACTAGTGTTAGATTATGATCATTCCCAAGTAAAATTGGGTTTTTTTAGAACAATTTAACTCGTAAGAGAACCGGAGAATAGTCGTTGGAAATGAACGAACATTTGAGAAAGAACTATTATTTTGTATTATTATCAATAATACTTTCGGCAGTTGTACATATCATTATATTGATGGTGGCTTATAAACTAGGCATATTTTCTTTTAAGTCTGTAATAGATGAAGAACGCCCTAATTACACAATAAGATTAATCAAACAGCCTGATATATTACCGAAAAAACCAGTGTTAGGCAAAAAACAAGATGAACCTGATAAAGGAGAGTCCGGAAATTTAAAAAAAATAAGACAGAATGAAGTTGAAAAAATCGATTTAGCCTCAAATAGTTCTGAAACAGTTGATGCTGTGCCTGAAATTGAACTGAACCGTCTGCCTGAGGATAATGATGATTCTAAAATTAAAGATCAGATTAAGCAGTATGCCAAAAAGAACTTCACCCTGCCGGAGATTGTAAAAATTGATGGAGATAAACTGCCGGAAAATCGTAAAAAATTCAATAGGGTTATAATCCCCAAATTACAGCGTGAAATTGGAGTTAATGAGTTTTCTTTTGACCCAGAAGCTTATCTTTCAGATTCATCAAGTAAACTACCGCAGATTGCAGATGGAGGAAAAGAAGCAGTTCCGGGAGTCAACCCGAATAAGAATAATGAATACCTGCCGGATTCTTCAAGTACTTCTCTTTTCCCTAGTGATAAAGTGAAACCGATGGATTTAATGATAGATGTTGAACTTTACAAATATCCTTTAAACGATGGTAGTGGTTTCTTTAGAATAGATTTAAAGCCTAACCAAAGAGCATCAGCATTAAGAACTTTCCGCAAAGATGTAATTTTTCTGCTCGATATTTCAGGAAGTATAGGTCAAACAAGACTTCGTGAAATGAAATCAGGAATTTTTGTTACACTTGAAACCCTCCACCCTGAGGACAGATTTAATATTATTGCATTCAGTTCTGTAAATCAGCCGTTATTTAAAGAACCGATGCATCCAAACAAGGAAACAATGCAAGCGGCTGAAGTTTTTCTTTTCAAATTGAGGCATCGCGGGTCAACAAATATATTTTCCGCATTAAATCTATATATAGGCGATAAGTATCGCACCGGATCAAGACCTTTAATCGTATTTCTTATATCCGATGGAAATGTGAATTCAGGAAGAATTGTCGATAGCAGTGAATTGATAAATACGGTTTCTAACAGAAATAATGACGGAGCACATATCTACACATTTGCCTGCGGTCCTGAAAAAAACTCTTTTCTTATGGACCTGCTTGCATATCGTAATCGCGGAGAAAGTAAATATATTAAAGAAATATCGAATAGCCGTGTTCCTCTTGCAAAATTTATATACAATGTGTCTGATGTGAAGGTTGCAGATTTGAATTATCAGACATCAAGTGATCTATCTGAGAAAATATTCCCTAAGCGTCTTGAGAATCTATATAAAGGGAAAACTTTGTCTTTGTACGGATATTATCCCCACGAAATTAAAAATATAGGTATAAGAATAACTGGAAAAGATTCATCAGGAGTGCGGCGTGAAATTGTATTCAGTAAAAAAATTGCCAACGCTGAGAGTGCAACTGATAATTTACCAAAAAAGTGGGCAGAACAGTATATTTATCACTTGTACAGCTTGTTGACTGTTAAATACAATACGAATATGGCAGATAAAATACTAAGAACAGCTAAGAGGTTCAGAGTGGATATTCCTTATTTGAATGAGCATGTTCAGCCTAGAAAGCGCAAATATCTTAAATAAAATTTAGAAAAGTTAATATTTTATGTGAAAATTTACATAAATGCTTTGAATTTTCTTAAAAAATCATTAGATTATGCAGAATTGACGGGATATGAAATATAAAAAGTGTAGTCTCGTCACTTAGAAGTAGTGTTCCAAAGTATTGGAATAGATAGTATATTATTTTTTGAAGAATTTTAAGAAGGAGGATTATCCTATCGCTAAGCTGATTAGGGAGAGGGACCGCTTACTTGCAGGTCGTGAAGTACTGGTAATTACCCAGGATGGTGAAAAGCTGGAAACGCCGATGTCGGTAGATGATGCTTTGAAGTTAGCTAAAGATGCAGGACTTGATCTTGTTCTTGTGGCTGAAAAAGCTGAACCTCCGGTATGTAAAATAATGGATTTCGGCAAACTGCAGTATGAGCATAAGAAGCGCCTGCGTGACCAGCGCAAGAGCAATCATGCCAATAAGGTCAAAGAGGTAAAATTCCGTTTAAGAATTGAACAGCATGATTATGAGTACAAACTCAATCATATACTTGAATTTCTTGAAAAAGGATATAAAGTCAAAACTTCCTTAATGTTCAGAGGAAGAGAGATGGCACATAAAGATTTCGGTTTCGAATTAATAAACAGAGTGATAAAGGACTTGGAGGAACATGCCAAGCTTGATGCTCCGCCTAAAATGGTAGGTAGGAATATTACAGTATCTTTTTCACCTGTTAAAAAGAGCAAACACTGATATTAAAGAAGAAAATTTTTTCCGGCTGGCATCGGCCGTATCAGAAGTCTGCGGATATTTTATCCGCTTTGCTCTTAATATATAGGGAGGCTCGTTTTGCTTAAATTAAGCAGAGCGGGCTTTGTCAATGTAACAAAAAAAGAAGTAAAGGAGAACAACGATGCCTAAAATGAAAACAAGAAAGTGCGTTGCTAAACGCGTGAAGAAAACAGGAACAGGCAAGTATATGCATTCCCGTGCGGGAAACAGGCATATTCTTACCAAGAAAAATGCGAAGCGTAAGCGCCGCTTAGGTCAGGACGGAGAAATTAAAAAGACTGAAATGAGCCGTATTAAAGCAGCTCTGCCTTATGGACTTTAATTTTCTGGTAAGAAGCAATAGGATTGAAATAGAAAAAATAAAAATTTGGAGATAGAAAAATGCCTAGAGCAACATGTGCGCCTGCGTCAAGAAAACGCCGTAAAAGAGTTCTCGAAAGAGCAAAAGGATTTCGTGGAGCTAGAAGTAAAAATATAAGAACAGCTTATGATGCTGTCGATAAAGCTATGGCTCATGCCTATGTCGGCAGAAAGCAGAAAAAGCGTCAGTACCGTCGTTTATGGACTGTAAGAATAAATGCAGCTTGTCGTCAGTTAGGTACAAACTACAGTACATTCATTAACGGGCTGAAAAAGGCTGAGATTGATTTGAACCGTAAAGTTCTTGCGGATATAGCAGTTTCAGATCCTGAAGCATTCAAAGCATTGATTGATAAAGCCGCTGCGGCTTTAAATGCGTAAGTAAAAAATACAAGCCGCATGGATTTTTATTCATGCGGCTATTTTGTTTTTATAGTTTGGAAATAAGAGTATGCTGGAGCAATTAAAAAAGATTTTAAGTGAAGCTGAAGTCGAGCTGAGTAGTGTTGATAGTAGTGAGTCGCTGGAGACTGCGCGTATTAAATATTTGGGTCGTAAAGGGCTTTTGCCGTCTTTAAGCGGTGAAATGAAAAAACTGACTTCTGAAGAACGCCCTGCAGCCGGTAAAGCACTTAACCATACAAAAAAAGTTTTAAGTGAATTATTTGAACAGGCAGAAAAAAGGTGCAATACTTCGGAAATTGGAGATTCAAAATTTTCTATCGATGTTACATTACCCGGTCGAATTGGTAACTGCGGTACAAAACATCCTATTACCGGAATAATTGATGAAAGCGTTGAAATTTTCCGCAGAATGGGGTTTATCGTAGCTGACGGCCCTGAAATAGAAAGTGTCAGGAACAATTTTGATGCGCTTAATACGCCTGCTGATCATCCCTCACGGGATCCAATGGATACTTTTTATTTTGAGGATGGAAGACTGCTTAGAACACAAACTTCACCTGTTCAGATAAGAACTATGGAATCAAATGAACCACCAATAAGAATCGTTGCTCCAGGTCGTTGTTTCCGCCGTGACACTCCTGATGCTACTCACAGCATGAACTTTCATCAGATTGAGGGGCTTTACATTGATAAAGATGTTTCAATGGCAGATTTAAAAAGTGTGCTGCTTAATTATGCTCACGAACTTTTTGGACCTGATGTTTCCATCCGTTTGAGACCACACTTTTTCCCCTTTACTGAGCCAAGTGTTGAATATGATTTTTCCTGTATTATGTGTGGTGGGAAAGGCTGTGGGGTTTGCAAAAATTCAGGTTGGCTTGAAATTGCCGGTGCTGGGATTGTTGACCCTGAAGTTCTGACAAATGTCGGATATGACCCCGAAGTGTGGTCTGGATTCGCTTTCGGTATGGGGATAGAACGAATTGCAATGATAAAATATAGAATTAATGATATCAGGTTATTATACGAAAATGACATCCGATTCCTCAAACAGTTTTAGAATTAAAAAGAGCATGAGTCGATCAAATGGTTTGTTCTGTTTGATTGTTTTATGTTTGGTTTTTTGCGGATTTATTTTTTTAAATGCCAATGAAAAACAAACACCGAAAGAGCTTCAAAAACACCATAATACAAAGCTTCCTAAACGGAAATTACCTCCGATAATTAAATATGGAGATTACAGTTATCTGATAACAGGAAAAGAGCTTAAAGGATTCTGGAAAGTTATAAAGTGGCATGCTTATTTTTATGTACCTGCAAAAGAGTGGAATAAACCTGTTTTTATGAAATATCAGTGGTATTGGTTTACTGATGATGGTATTATTAAACTGATGAGTACGCAGAAATCTTTTGATGATGATGTTGTTGCCGGTAAACTCAAAGATTCTAATTCAACATTAAGGTATTTCTTTCTTCAGAAAGGAATAATGCAGGTGAGAAGTATGGAAAATAGTAAAATTCACGAACAATGGCGCAGTGCTGAAGTTTTTAAGGATATTGAGTTTAAAACCACTGGATTTAATTTTAAAAAAGGCGATATTATCCAATCTCTTCTTGATGAAACTGGGAAAGTATTATATGTCCGTCAAATGAGAAGAATCAAATTATGAATATTTTTGAAACATTTAAATATCGGAGATTATTAAAAGAACACCGTTCCATTCTAAAACATTTTAGACATCTTTTACATGTTAACGATGATATTTTAGCCGATTCTACTAAAGAAAAACTTAGAAAGTTGATTCTTGATGGTGAGGATATCGATTTGGGTAATTATGAACTCATTTCTGAATATAACCATTCTGCTCAGTTAAAAGCTATAAAGATTCTCCCACGAAAAAAACATCCTATAATAAGAGAGTATGTGGATGTATTCGCTGTTGCTTTGACTGTTGCATTTGGTTTAAGAGCACTCTTTATGCAGCCGTTTCAAATACCTACAAGCAGTATGCAGCCGACTCTTTTCGGAATGCACTATATAACAAATAAAGCTTTGCCGGACGGCGATAGAGTTATTCCCGGTAATTCATCTTTTGTCAATTCATGTTTATACTCAGTTCGTCGTGCTGAATTAACGGTGAAGCGTCCTGGGAATTTGAATTCTATAAGTGGATATTCCAAAAGTTTATTTTTTTCTTATACCAGATTGAATATTGGAGGTCTGCAGTATGATTTGCCAGGACAGTTTAATCATGTATTCAGTTATTGCAATTTCTACAATAGAATTGACAGGCAGGCTTTTTTAAATGGAACTGCGGGCAGACCATCTTTAGCTGAAGCTGCGCATTACCTTTATCCGTTCAGAAAAGGCGAAAAAATTTGTGACGGATGGTTTTCTTTAGGGGATCATTTATTTGTTGACCGATTTACTTTTCAATTCAGAGACCCGAGAAGAGGCGATATAACCGTTTTTAATACAGAGGGGCTTTCCTGCAGAAAAACAGGCTACTATTTTATTAAACGGTTAATTGGTATGCCGGGTGATACTTTGAAAATAGTTGATAATATGGTTTATGTCAAAGAAAAAGGTGCTGCTGAGTTTAAACCTATTACAGATTTTAATATACCGGAAATAAACCGTATTTACTCCGGTAAGGGAGGGTATCACGGACATTTGGCAGAAAGACGACTTGCCCCTGGAAAAGAGTTTCATGTCCCTGAAGAACATTATTTTATGATGGGTGATAATAGTGCACGCAGTTCCGACAGCCGTTACTGGGGACCTGTTCCAAGAAAAAATATAGTTGGAATCGCATCATTTATATTTTGGCCGTTTAGTCGAAGATGGGGGCTAACAGATCGTGAACCGCCGGTTGATATTGATACAGTTCCGGATGATTCAGCACCTGCACCCTATATGCAGCCATCAATGTCTTTTCAATAAGTAACTCATAAAAGAAACTTAACTTTATTTTCTAGAAAAGTGATGATTTTTTTTTAAAGAATACTTATTCTTTTTTTTGTATGTTTTTTTATAAGTTGACTTGAAAATTATTTTGACTCACCTTAACTTTACTAAGATTATAATTTTCAAAATTAGGGGTGAGAAATTGAAAAATTATTTGTTGATCGTCTTGATGTTGCTTTTTATGGCATCAATGAAAGGATATGCTGCAGACAAACAGTCCGATACTTCTTCTGGAGTAGTTTATTATGTCCCTCAGTTTTCAGATTTTCAGGAGATTTCTGTACACGAAATGCTCTTTTTGAAAAAGGTGCTGAAAGATGCGGAAAAGAATAATGTGAAAGCGGTTATTTTTGAAATCGACACTCCGGGCGGTAGGGTTGATGTCGCATTAAAATATGTTTCAATTTTGGCAAAAGCACATGTCCGAACAGTTGCATTTGTGAATGCTCAGGCAATATCTGCGGGAATGATTCTGGCATTAGCAGCTGATGAAATTGCAATAAATCCGGGTGGAACTATAGGTGATGCAATGCCTCTTCAATATTCAGCTAAAGGCATTCGGCCGATTGTAAAAAAACCTAAGAGTGAAAGCAAAAAAGTTTCTGAAGAAAAGAGCGGAAAACAATCCGAAAAGATTGCTGAAGAAAAAAATCCGGACGAAAAAGGTTCGGAAGAAAAAGGTTCGGAAGAAAAACAATCAGTTGATAAAAACAATGGAAACCTCAGTCATCAGCTTAAGGATTTAATCAAAGATTTCAATGAGTTTAAAAAACAGAATAAAAGTAAAAATGAAAAATTATCTGGCGAAGAAAAAGAACTTGTCGATCAGAAGTTTTTAACTGTGTTTTATAAAATTCTGCAAGTCTTAGCTGAAAAACATGACAGACCTGTTAAGGTTATTCGTGCTATGGCTGACCCATACCAGAAACTTACTTTGAAAAAGGACGGAATAGAACATAAGGAAACATCACCTTTGACTCTCTCTGCATCTGAAGCTAAGAAACTAAAAGTTGTTGATTTTATATGTAAAACAGAAAATGATGTAAAAAATGCTCTTGGTTTATCTGAATGCAGAACACAAGTTATAGATAAAACCCCTGCATTTTATTTTATATACTTTCTTGCTAACCCCTTTGTTTCAAGTTTTCTTATAATTTTGGGTATTTTAGGACTCTATATTGAGGCTAAAACTCCAGGATTCGGCTTTCCTGGCGGTCTTGGCGTTATTTGCCTGAGTCTATTTTTTGTTGGTCACGCCGGAATAGGTGATTCCACCTGGCTCCCTTCAGCTATATTTTTAGCCGGAATTGCGCTTATTGCTCTTGAAATTTTTGTTGTTCCAGGATTTGGAGTCACCGGAATTTCTGGAATCATCGCTGTTATTGCCGCTCTTCTCCTTGCCTTCGGATGGGATAACTTTGAATTAGCTGTCAATACGGTCGGCTTATCAATTATAATTGTTACAGTAGCAATATTTATTCTTTCCATTTATCTTCCTAAGTCAAGCATGATGAAAAGAATTGCATTACAGACAACTCATAAAAGTACTGAAGGATTTGAAGCTCATCCAAAACCTGACCCTAATCTTATGGGAGCTGAGGGCATTGCTCATTCTATGCTCCGTCCGGCAGGTATTGCATTTTTTAATGATAAGCGTACAGATGTGACGACAGAGGGAGATTTTGTGGAAAAAGGTGAGCGCATCAAAGTTATTAAAGTTGACGGAATGAAAGTGGTTGTCGAAAAGTTAAGCTGATTAAAAAAATTAATATATAATAAATTAAGGAGAAATTAATATGTCTGTATCCAATGGATTAATTGTATTAATTGTTGTCGCAATACTTGCATTTTTATTTATTTGTACCGCTGTAATACCAGTGTCAACATGGCTTTCCGCTCTGTTTTCAGGTGTATATGTCAACTTTTTTTCACTGATTGCAATGCGATTAAGAAAAGTACCGCCCAAAATAATACTGCTTACTATGATTCAGTCAAAAAAAGCAGGTTTGGATCTGACCGCTGATATGCTGGAAGCTCATTATCTCGCAGGCGGAGATATCGTCAGAGTCGTTAATGCTCTTATTTCAGCAGATAAAGCAAATATCGAACTCTCTTATCAGCGTGCTACCGCAATTGACCTTGCCGGTCGTGATGTGCTTGAAGCCGTAAGAATGAGCGTTGTTCCTAAAGTTATAAAAACTCCAATGGTTACTGCGATTGCAAAAGATGGTATCCAAGTAAAAGCAATTACCCGTGTAACTGTAAAAGCTAATATTGAGCGTCTCGTCGGTGGAGCAGGGGAGGAAACTATTCTCGCTAGAGTAGGAGAGGGAATTGTCACAACAATCGGTTCTGCATCATCTCATAAAGAAGTTCTGGAAAATCCGGATTCTATTTCAAAAGTTGTATTGGCTAAAGGGTTGGATGCAGGAACTGCATTTGAAATTCTTTCAATCGATATTGCAGATGTTGATATCGGAAGTAATATCGGTGCTAAACTTCAGATGGATCAGGCTAATGCTGATAAAAATATTGCTCAGGCAAAAGCCGAAGAGCGTCGCGCAATGGCTGTCTCTCAGGAACAGGAAATGAAAGCTAAAATTAAAGAAATGAAAGTAAAACTTGTCGAAGCTGAAGCGAGAGTTCCTCTTGCTGTAGCTAATTCTTTCAGAAATATTCAGATTAATAATTAACGATTGATAATTGAACAAGGAGTTTATACGATGACAACAGGTTTAATAGTGTTTATTGTAATATTTTTAATACTTTTTTTAATAGCTTTTGTAAAGATTATTCCCATTCCTTTCTGGCTTGCAGCTTTGCTTTCAGGTGTGAAAATTAGCCTCTTTTCTCTTGTCGGTATGCGTTTGAGAAAAGTTCCGCCTGAAGTTATTTTAAGAGCAATGATTCAGTCTAAAAAAGCTGGGTTGGAAATTCCAAGTGATGCTCTTGAAACTCATTTCCTTGCAAAAGGTAATGTGATTCGTGTCGTTAATGCTCTGATTGCGGCAGATAAAGCTAATATTGCTCTATCTCTCCAGAAAGCAACTGCTATTGACCTCGCTGGCAGAAATGTAATGGAAGCCGTTAAAATGAGCGTTACTCCGAAAGTCATTGAAACACCTCTTGTGGCTGCGGTTGCAAAAAACGGGATTCAGGTAAAGGCAATTGCAAGAGTCACAATAAGAGCGGATATTGACCGTTTAGTTGGTGGAGCGGGTGAAGAGACTATTCTTGCAAGAGTAGGAGAGGGGATTGTCACAACAATCGGTTCTGCTCAAACTCATAAGGAAGTACTTGAGAATCCGGACAGAATTTCTAAAGTTGTATTGGAAAAAGGCCTTGATGCAGGAACTGCATATCAGATTCTTTCAATTGACATTGCAGATGTCGATGTAGGTGATAATATTGGTGCAAAACTTCAGATGGATCAGGCTAATGCTGATAAAAATATCGCTCAGGCTAAAGCTGAAGAACGCCGTGCTATGGCCGTTGCAAGAGAACAGGAAATGGAAGCTCAGATCCGTGAAATGGAAGCAGCTGTCGTTGAAGCTGAGGCTGAAATTCCTATGGCTATTTCTGAAGCTCTGGAAATTGGAAAACTTCCTATTATGGAATATTACAAATTGAAGAACGTCATAGCTGATACAGATATGAGACAGGCATTTTCAATGACAAATTCAGGTAAATAATGAAGAATATTGATTTCGGCGTAATTATCTATGTTATTATTTTTATTATCGGCGCAGGAGTAAAACTGTATAGCTGGTTGAATTCTTCTTCCAAACCTAATAATTTACCTGTAAATAGAAATAATAAGAAAAATATTAACAATGCTGATGGCAGTGTAAAAAAGGGATATCCTGATTTAATCGATGAGCTTGACGAAATGTTCAATATAAAGGATTATATGTCCAATAGTTCTAAACAAAAAAAGAAAAAAGAATTTGTCAGAAAAAAAATTAAACCAGCTGAAAAAATCAAAAATCAAGCTGTTGAACAAGTACCTGTTATTCCTGATATTCCCGTTCAGCAGCCTGAAACAGTATTTGTACAAAACGATTATAATATGACAATCCCTGAAAAACTAATGAAAGATAAAGCAGCCGCTATGATTGCTTATGAAGTGCTTGGTCCTCCTAAAGCTCTAAGAGATGATTAAACTGACCACTTTTATATATCTTCAAAATTCTCTTTTTTTGATTTTCTGTGTTTAGAATGTATAATACTCCTGTAATTTGCAAATGAAAGTAAGGTAATGCTTGCTTTATATGGTGTATTAAATACAGAGAGTGGTATGAAAAAGAAAGTTACTTATGAATTAAAAGAGAGCGGAACAGCTTTCGATAGAAACAACTTTTATCCCGGTGATATTCCACCAAAACCCGGGGTTTATATATTTCGTGACAGATTTTCAAAAATTATTTATGTCGGAAAGGCTTCTAACCTGCGTAAAAGAATGTCTTCTTATTTTCAGAAATCAAAGCTGAAAAATGCGGACCCTAAAGTCAGGTCATTAATAAATTCAATTGCCTTTTTTGAATTTTATCCAGTCGACTCTGAATCAGAATCCCTGGTGCTTGAATCCAGGTTTATCAAAGAATATGTTCCGCGGTATAATGTTCTTATGCGCGATGATAAGCGTTTTTTATTAATAAAAATCAATTTAAATGAACCTTTTCCGACATTAAAACTTGCACGATTCCGTAAACAGGACGGATATAAATATTTCGGACCATTCCCCAAAACAAGTGTCCTGCGCGAAACTGTTGAGTTTTTAATAAAACGCTTTAAACTTAAAGTTTGTTCTGCACTCATTCCAGGTGAAAAAGAAAGAAAACATTGTCTTGCCCGTGTAGTTAAAGACTGTTGCGCACCATGCACCGGAGATGTTACTCAGCAGGAATATATGGAGAATATAAATGCTTTGATGAGCGTGTTAAATGGAAATATATCTGAACTGATTGAAGAACTTAAAAAGAAAATGGGGGGTGCTGTAGAAAAAAGAAAATATGAGAAGGCGGCACTTTTCAGGGATATGATAGGCAATCTTGAAGAAATTTTCAGTCATAACAGGCGTTCGTTCCGGTTTGCCAAAGCAGCAGGTGCAAAGAATCCGCTCGCAGCATTACAAGCTCTTCAGAAAATCCTGCATCTTCCTGATTTACCATTGATAATTAACTGCTTTGATATTTCAAATATTTCAGGAAGCCTGGCGGTTGCTTCAAAAGTATGTTTTAAGGACGGCAGACCAGCTACCGCATATTACAGACGCTTTAGAATAAGAGGTGAATCACCTGTTGAAGTTCTTAAACGAAAAATCACTAATGGAAAAAAAAAGAATACTGAAACTTATCCTTTGGGATACGGCGGGGATGATTATGCTATGATTGCTGAAGCTGTGGCAAGAGCTTATGTTGATATTGTTTTAAGTTCTGATAATCAGAAATTACCGGATTTAATTATTATTGACGGTGGAATTGGACAACTTAACGCCGCAATTAATGCACTGAAAACAATTGCCGCACCTGAAATCCCTATCTTCGGACTTGCTAAAAAAAATGAAGAAATTATTGTGCCAAATTCAAAAAGTTCAATAACTTTAGATAAACACAGCAGTGCGTTGAGACTTCTGCAGGCTATCAGAGATGAATCACATAGATTTGCTGTTGCGTATCACCGTAAACTTAGAGCAGAACGCATTCAGGAATCTATGCTCGATGACATTTCAGGCATTGGTCCCGTCAGACGAAATGCTCTTCTGACCGCATTCGGATCCATAAAAAAACTGAAAAAAGCTTCTGTTGATGATATCTGCAGGCAAGTACCTGGTATAAGTCAAAAAATCGCAGAACAGATAGTAACAGCACTCCATTCAAAGTAGATTGTAATATTTCATGCGAAGTTCGCAAATATATTTCAGATGATGTTTTTCTAAATTTTAACCTCAAATCCCTGTTTGAATGAGTTTTTACCCTACGGGATATTTATTTTTTGAAAATCTTGCTCCTGAATATTTAAATCGGTCCAGAGAACCTTATGAATTAGCCCTTTATTATAAATAATAAGTGTACCATGTTGATTATGTAAATATGCTTCTAATTTTTTCCAGGATATGAATTGCCTTTTGCAAAGCATAAATATTACATAAAGCCCCTTCACCCATAATGAAGATGCTGCCAGGATGGCAATTATAAAAAATATCAACAAATATATATTACTTTTCAGTAGCATAATGTATTCATTCCCCTAAGCCTTCGGAAGGTAGGGGCAGTTGTTTTTCGCAGTTCTTTAACGCTTCTACTATTTTACCTTATTAATTTATAATTTCAAGTGCTCTTTAAAAATCCAGAAAAATCCGGTGACTGCTTGCTATTATCTCTCACACAAAGACACAAAGGAAATTAATTAATAAAAAAACTCCGTGTTCTCGGTGCCTCTGTGAGATATTTACAATCAACCTGTTACCAGATTTTTTTACAAAATGTGGCCGCTGCAATTTTATAATTACTTCAGCAGGGAAATTAATTGTTATTGAATAATATTTATTTTTGGTAACAGTCCATTTTCATCCAGAGCAATGCCAAGTTTGTTATCAATAATCATCATATATGTTCCTGATATGAGATTTTTCTCCGGAATAATGTACCGTACTTCGCTTATTCCAGTAGCAATATCCATACAAGAGGATTTACCCTTTATATCCGCATATTTGAACTGTTTCACAGTTTTTAATTTTATCTTTTTATTATTTCCAGGATTATATAGATAAGCTTTAGGTGCTTTTGTGCCGAAATATAATCCGGAGACGGTAATTGTGTCACCAGGATGTGCTGTCGTATTATAATTTCTGACAACTGGAGAAACAATTTTTACAGTAGAGACTAAGGTGTCAATTTGACTGACTTCAGTTTTTGTCTTGAGGTAAATCTGAACAATTTCAGGGTTCTGACTATTTGTTGTTTCTAAAAGGGTCAGATTATTCTTGATAATTTTCTTATCAAAAAGTTTGATTTTTGCAGCCCATAGAGCAGATACTTGTGATGGACTCAGCGAATTTTTGATTTTCTTGAGAGAAACATGTTTTCCGTTGTTTAAAATACCATATATTTTCGGAAATTTTTCGAAAACTGCAGGTTCTAACCCTTTAACATCTTTCGCAAAAATTGTTAATGGCATTCAT
>Ga0256913_10000922_pt1 | contig 15173 bp, 7 predicted proteins | sample Axial_MatmetaG_FD_185970 | JGI IMG/M metagenome (GOLD analysis project Ga0256913, IMG submission 185970) | Deep-sea worm associated microbial mat communities from Axial Seamount, Juan de Fuca Ridge, Pacific Ocean - Axial_Mat | ecosystem: Environmental > Aquatic > Marine > Oceanic > Microbial...
GTCCAGGTATTTGTTTGATTCGGGATATTAATTTGTGCAATACTCACCCAGTTAGTATAGGTCGGGTCGGGGATGTGAGCAGAACCTGTATGTAACAACGCTTTTAGTGCTGCCGTGTCGTTACCTTGTTTGTTGAATCTTGCCCATACGACAACACTGTCAGGTTTTTTCGTTAACGGTGTATTCCATTGATTGTCATTAACATCAGTATAAACATATGCGTTATCCGGATTAAGGTCGGAATGAACCCGTCCGTTTGTTATTGTGCCTGTTGCCACTATTCCCCAAGTGGAAACATTGAACAGTTTTACGGAATATGTTCCTGAGTGTGAGTCGGTACTTTTTTCCCACACATAAGGAGCAAAACCGTTTAATGTACTGTTATCCGATGTCTTTATAGAACTCCAGTCAACTGGTTCATCTTCGTTAAGTCCTACATTTTCCCAGGTTTCAAATCCCGGATTTTCAGGTTGCTGACTGAAAGCAGCATTAAGTAATGCTAAAGCTACAAAAGTAAAAAGTAATTTTTTCATATTCGTAATTTTGAAATTTTAGTATAATTGTATTATTGTATAAGAATTTTTTGTGTGAAGCCGGCTGATGAATTAGTGATTTTGCAAATATACACTCCGGGTCTTAGCCCTGTATCTATTTTGCAGTTTTTTGTCATACCGATATCTCTTTTATAGACCTGTTTTCCTGATATATCATATATTTTTATAACATTTCTTTCAATATTTTTTTTGTCTGATAAATTTATTCTGATTTTATTACCTGTAACAACGATTTTTACATTTTTATCTTCCTGTCCGGCTATTCCTGTATTATTGTATATCAGTGAAATATCATCAATGTATAATGTGCTGCCGACAACAGCATCAGCAGCATCACCTGCATAAACGGCAAAAAGAATATACTCGGGGACATCATTGCTCAGATAGACAAAAGGCACTGTAAATTTGGTCCATCCGGGAGTTTCCGTTGTGAAATCAATATTGGCAACAGCAACCCAGTTTGTTTGCAATGAGTCGGCAATTTTTGCAGTATCTGTGTGCAGGACGACAATAACATGAGCAATATCGGAACTGTCGGGGAAAAACTTTGCCCAAAGCTGCAGACTGTCAGGTTTATCGTTAAAAGATGTGCTGAATTCCGGTAATGAGTCAATCGTATAAACATAAGCATCTGACGGGGGTAATGTTGCATGAACCCTTCCGTTTGTTAAAGTTCCGGGAGCTACAAGTCCGGCAATCGGAGTGTTGACAAGTTTCACGGAATACATCCCGGAATGTGCATCAGTGCTGCGATACCAGACAACCGGAATTACATTATTAATAAATTCACCTCCGTCGGAGGTTTTTAGTGAATTCCATTCAGCCGGTTCAAGAGTGTCAGGCCCGAAGCCGATCTCCTCCTAGTATTCAAAACCGGGATTCTCCATCTGTTGTTGACAATTTGCTGAATATGTGAAAAATATCAGCATAAATGCTGCTAATGAGATAATGCTTTTCATTTTGAATTGTTTTGATAACTATTGTCGGACAAAGATATATTTTTTATTGAAACTTTCAATAAAAAAAACGACTTTAACAAAGTAATAGTTTTCATACGGATAACTTTTTCTATCTTTGCCTAAACTTTTTAATATGATAAAATCAATGACAGGGTTTGGTAAGGCTTCCTGTGAATGCCAGAACCGTAATATTACAATTGAGATAAAAACTCTCAACAGCAAACAGATTGATATAAATGCAAGAATTCCAAATGGATACAGGGATAAGGAACCGCAAATGCGTTCACTGATATCAAACAGGCTCCAGCGCGGCAAGATTGATTTTTCAATAAATGTGGAGATTACAGGCGAAGCATCAAATTATACAATTAACAAACCTCTTGCTTTAAAATATTACAGGGAGCTTAAAGAGTTGTCGGAAGATTTGAATGAAACGGATTTTGCCGATTTCCTTCCGCTTCTTATCCGCATGCCCGATATTCTTATTTCTGAAAAAGAGGAGATTTCAGAGGCTGAATGGAACTCGGTTTTTCAGGCTCTTGAAGAAGCATTGAAACAGGTTGACGACTTTAGAATTCAGGAGGGGAAGATGCTTGAGAATGATTTGCTCATCCGCATTAATATTATCCTGGAACTTTTGAAAAGGGTTGAGCCGTTTGAGAAAAAACGTTTTGAAAACCTGAAAGCTAAAATCTTGAAAGATTTAAGTGATTTTACTGAAAAGGAAAGCATTGATAAAAACAGATTTGAACAAGAGCTTGTCTATTATCTTGAAAAACTTGATATTACGGAGGAGAAGGTGAGACTTGAAAAACATTGTGATTATTTTGTGGAAACAATGAAAGAACCGGAATCCAAAGGGAAAAAACTGATTTTTATATCCCAGGAAATAGGCAGAGAGATAAACACGCTCGGCTCGAAGGCAAATGAGGCAAATATTCAGAGAGTTGTTGTTCAGATGAAGGATGAACTCGAAAAGATAAAAGAGCAATTGTTTAATATTCTTTAGGGAGATATGTCAAAAGTGAAAAAGAGCGGTAAACTGATTATTTTTTCGGCGCCGTCAGGTGCGGGAAAGACAACGATAGTCAGGGCTTTGTTAAAGGATATTCCGAATCTCAGGTTTTCGGTATCGGCGGCAAGCAGACCTAAACGTCCAAATGAAATTGACGGAAAAGACTACTATTTTATTCCTGTTGATGAATTCAGAAAAAAGATTGAAAATGATGAGTTTCTTGAGTGGGAAGAGGTTTATGAAAATAATTTCTATGGGACATTAAAATCGGAAGTTGACAGAATATGGGAGTCTGGTAATCATGTCATTTTCGATGTGGATGTTGTAGGCGGCCTGAACATCAAAAAGTATTATGGCGACAGGGCTTTGTCTCTCTTTGTAATGCCTCCTTCGGTTGAAGAACTTGAAAAGAGATTGAGAAACCGTTCAACCGAAAGTGAATCGGATTTAAAAAGAAGAATAGAGAAAGCAAGATATGAAATGACTTTTGCCCCGCAGTTTGATGTGGTTATTGTTAATGATGACCTTGAAAAGGCGGTGACGGAAGCGAAATTTGTTGTGGAAAACTTTCTGAAAAGGAAAGAATAGAGTAAAAAGAATAATTGTTTTATGCCTCTCCCCGGTATGGGGATAATGAAAAGAGAACACAATAGAATTAATATGAAAAAGACGGATTCGGTTATTTTACCTGCGTATAATCGCAATATAATCAGGGCAATACTAAGTTTGAAGATTGGTGAACGGGAATTGCCGGATTTGAAAAACAGTGATGTTTTGATTAAAATGGAAGCAGCACCGGTAAATCCTTCCGATATTGCTTTTATCAGGGGCGAGTATAATGTTGATAAACCTATGCCTGCAGTTCCAGGGTTTGAAGGTACGGGAATTGTAATTGAAGCCGGAGAGGATGCCGGACACTTTATCGGTAAAAGGGTAAGCTGTTTTATTCAGGGAAATAATGACGGTACCTGGGCAAAATATTTTGTGGCAAATTCGGATAATTGTATAATTGTTAAGGATGAGTTGCCGGTTGAGCAGGCTGCCTGTCTCTCAATAAATCCATTCACAGCTTATGCGCTTTTTGACATCGCAAAGGCGAAGGGTTGTGACTCAATAGTGCAAAATGCGGCAAGTGGCCAGGTTGCAGAGTCTGTCAGGGTTTTTGCAAAAATGGAAGGTGTTAAGGTTATAAATATTGTCAGAAAACAGGAGCAGGTTGAGAATTTGAAGTCTGCAGGAGAAGAATTTGTTTTGAATTCTGCTGAAGAGGGTTTTGCAAAGCAGTTTAAAGAATTGACGCATGAGTTGAATGCACTAATTGCTTTTGATGCGGTTGGCGGTGAGACAACCGGAGTGCTTATTAATAATATGCCAGCGGATTCCAATGTCATTTTGTATGGCGGACTTTCTGGTATAGATATATCAGGAATTGATTCTCTGGAAATCATTTTTGGAAACAAAAAGCTTTATGGTTTTGATCTGAATAAATGGATTGCTGTCAAAAAAAGGGATGAATTTCAGGAAGTTGCTAATGAAATACAGAATATGATTATTGCCGGCGACTTAACCACTGAAATACAAAGCAGTTTCTCCCTTGATGATGTTGTCAGTGCTATTAGAACTTATATAAAGTCAATGTCTGCCGGAAAGGTATTATTGCGCAGTTAGTTAATCATTAGCTTTTTAGTATAAATATTCATACCGTCTTTGATCTTAACGATATATGCACCTGTTTTGAGCGATAGTCGTAACTCTTTATTAAGCTTATTTGAATAGATATTAATATTCTCAGAGTAAATTAATCTCCCGGGCAGGTCGAAAATGAATATTTCCACATTGTTAGAAGCAATGTCAGCAAGCTCAATTTTGAATTTACCGTTTGACGGGTTGGGATAGAGTTTGATTTTTTCAGAAGATAAATTTTCATTAACGGAAAATTGTGACAGATCCAGAAAGTTGATATTGTGGCTTCCCCAGTTGCATACTGCGAGAAAGTTATCCTTTCCTATACACATTCCGTAAGGACGATTATTATCATTTGAAATAACCATTTTCCAGTCAAGGTTGTGTGACGATTTATAAACCGGTTCGTTTCCCCAGGCACCGTCGGGAGTGCCCCAGCTTGATATGTAAAAGTCGCCGTTTTCCGACATTTCAATGCCCTCAAGGTATCCGGTAGTGTAAAATATTGCTTCGTCGCCTGTGCCGTCGGTATTTACGGCTCTTAAATATGAAAGTGAGGAGCTGCTGCTTGTGTAGATTATCCTGTCGGAAATGTAATCGTAAAAGACTCCGAAAGGTTTGTTCAGTCCTGTTAAGAAGTCGGTAACTTCATAAGTCTCCAGATTGAATTTGTAGATTTTCTGTTTTTCCGTGTCACCTATGTAAAGGAAGCCGTTATTGTCGGTATCCATAAGGTCAAGGTATGTCCCGCCTGTGGATATCTGGATATTAAGAACCTGTTCGCCAGAGTTAATGTTATAACCTTTAAGGTAGGAGGGAAGGGAACCTCCGTAAAGGTCTGAGTTGTCATCAATATACAGAATATTATCAATGAGGCAAAGTCCGCCGGGATAATTAAACCCGGTCGCAAATGTACTTTCGATAATTCCATCCGAATTTAATTTTAGGATGTATCCTGCACTATCGGCCCAGTTTGAAACGTAATACTCTTCTGCCGCTTCGTTATAAACTATGTCAACCGGGTAAAATAATGAATCTTGCGAAATGGATGTGTATGCTATAAGTGCAAATAGAATTGTAAAATACTTTTTCATAATATTAACATTAGTTATTTGTTGGTCCAAAGATATAACTTTTTTACAATTGTACATCAAAATATTATTTGCCTTCTCTTGCTGTAAGATGAAGCACATAGGACTGCCTGGAAATCTGATGCAAAAATAATTAGTACGGATAGTTTGTGTTTTCTTTTCATAGAAGTGAGATTTCTAATAAAAACACATTTTAAGTTAAGACGTTATTTATTTAACAAATTATATATACTCAGATATCCTGCATCCAGCCAGGGTTTATTAAATCAGGCAACCTGGAATCAAATCTAACAGGTCTCAAAGACCTGTTAGATTCAGTTTCGCCGGGATTTTAATTTGGGATATGACTGTTTACGCCGTTATTCGGCACAAAGATGTCGTTCTTATCCCTGTTGTCCGATTGTCCGTCAAAGGTAACATCGGTTTTAAGATATCCGGCAGTACCAACTTCATTGTGCCAGATTGTTGCATCAACTGTTCCGATTTCACCGTCTGCATTGGCATCACCACCGTAGAGCACTGCCTTGCCGGAAACCATCTTTTCATCATTGTCGAAAGCCTGGGAAATTCCCGTTGTAAAATCATAAGTATAAACCCCGCCTGATTGCGTCAGGGCATTGTTCGACATCACTTTCAGGTGATTACGGTGATGGACAACTACAAACAGGCTTTGGCTTACATTGGAGGCAAAGGAAAGGGTGCTTGTACCGTTGATGTCAACAATGCTCCCATCTTTTAAAAGGAAACCGGCTTTTTGGTCAATGATAGTACCAGAACCAGCACTTGCGGCATTTGTTGCATCACGGAGTTCGAGCAGTACCCAATCCACAACATTTGCATTTGGAATTGCCACAACGGATTCATTTCCGGCATAGTTCCAGGGTGCAGCATTAAATGGTTGTGCCAATGGGATTAACCCAAGCGAATTTAAATCGGTATCCATGTCAGTCCCGTTAAAGGTACCTTCAAGGATTGCCTTCACGTCCACTGCAAGGTTATAAACGTACCAGGGATTGAAATGCACTTCGCCCTTCGAGGCATCTTCATCATTATCGTATATGTGGGCATCGATTTCGGCTGCGGTATTGTATCCCCAATCATTGTAAAAGGCATTGATCTCATTGGATGTATTGTTGTACAATTGATAATTGCCGCTGTCATTGTTTTTAATTGTGTTTTCACCTTTATCGTTTACGTCATTGTTGCCAAGGTCAAGAATGTTGGCAGCATAGGCATAGACATTGTAAATACCATATCCCACATTATTTGTAATGGAGTTTCCCCGTAATTTAGCATTAGAATATTGTACGTAAACCCCATGATTTTGATTGCCCTGAATTATGCTATTGGAGATTAGGGCAGTATCCACACTATTTAGCCTGATACCATAACGTGTACTTCCTATAAATTCAGAATTAACAACCTCTACATTGGATCCATTATATAAATATAATCCATCATAAGCACTCGAATCAATCGAAACATCAATATAGCCGTTGGATGAATTAAAATAAAGTGCGGGATTACTTAACCCACCTGCATATCGAATCCTTGTGCCGTTAAATTCACCGTGCGTATTGTAGATTTCCAAATCCCTCCAGTCACCAGGGGCAGGGCTGGTGGCAGAAGCATCGTTATTGCTGTCGCCGTCCCACTCATCATCTTTAATGGAAGTAAATATACCACCATTTGTAATAATTGGACCCCTTAATTCCAGTTTCACATCCGGCAGGAATTTAAGTGTTGCATTTTCAATCTGGAAAGTATCCGTAGTGGAATAGGAAATAATATTGTCAGGGAAAATAAAAGGTATATCATCCTGATGGTAAAGGATATTGTGGGCGTAGCCATTGAACGACTTGACAGCAAAACCTTCCATCAGGTTACCTGAAGTTGTATTCCCAGTAAAGGGTTTATTGATAATACTTCCACCGGTAAAATAAACAGGATAGCCACCGTTATCTGTAAAAGTATTGTTGACAATATTGGGTGCAGAATTTGAATTATATATCCCATGGCTTCCGTTCCCCTGAAAAAGATTGCCCGAGACCTGCAAGGTATCCACTGAGTTCGTCCGAATCCCATATCGTCCATTTCCAGTAAATTCAGAATTTTCTATTGTGAAATTGGAAGAGCTATACACATACAAACCATCATAAGCACTCGAATCAATCTTAACATCGACATAACCATTAGAATTGTTGAAATGAAGTGCAGGGTAACTGCTTGCACCACCATACCGAATTGTTGTGCCATTTAATTCACCGTGCGTATTGTAGATTTCCAAATCCCTCCAGTCACCAGGGGCAGGGCTGGTGGCAGAAGCATCGTTATTGCTGTCGCCGTCCCATTCATCATCTTTGATAGAGGTCAGCACACCTCCATTTGTAATAATTGGTCCCCATAATTCCAGTTCCACATCCGGCAGGAATTTAAGTGTTGCATTTTCAATCTGGAAAGTATCCGTAGAGGAATAGGAAATAATATTGTTAGGGAAAATAAAAGGTATATCATCCTGATGGTAAAGAATATTGTGGGCGTATCCATCGAACGACTGGACAGCAAAACCTTCCATCAGGTTGCCCGAACTTGTATTCCCTGTAAAGGGCTTATTGATAATACTTCCATTGGTAAAATAAACCGGATAACCAACGTTATCTGTAAAGGTATTATTGTCGAGGGCAGGTGCCGTATTCAAATTATATATACCATGGCTCCCGTTGCCCCCGATTGTACAGTTTGTAATCTGAATTGTGTCAATACTGTTGATATTTATTCCATAACGGGCATTACCACTGAAATCAGAGTTATCTACTTCCACATTTGAGCTGTTATATAATCTCAATCCATCATAAGCGGAAGAATCAATCATTGTATAAATAAAACCGTTGGACTGATTAAAGTTAAGTGCCGGAGTGCTTCCTCCTCCAGCATAACGTATGATAAAACCATGGAACTCTCCTCTTGTATTGTACAATTCCAGGCCTTTCCAATCGCCAGGAGCTGCGACTGTTGCATCGCCATCATTATTGGTATCACCTCCCCAGGCATCATCCTTTATGGAAGTCATTAATCCTCCATGGGTAATTACCGGACCCCTGAATTCCAACTTTACGTCCGGAAAAAACTTGATCGTGGCCATTGATTCAACTTGAAATGTATCAACAGTGGAATATGAAATCATATTATTCAGGAAAATAAAAGGTAAATCCTCCTGATAATACAGTATATTATGTGAATATCCGTTGAAACCCTGAATGGCAAAGCCTTCCATTAAGTTGCCAGAACTTGTGTTACCTGTAAACTGATCATCGATAGTGGGTGTTCCTGTGTAATAAACAGGGTATCCACCATTATTTTCGAAAGCATTGTTGTTTATATCTGTGGATACCGTTGAAGAGAGATAAACAGCATGGGATCCTGATTGGGAAATAGTATTACCATCAATTATCAAAGTATCCTGCGTTCCATATACATTGATGCCGTATCTGTCGTTACCGATGATTGTATTGTCCCTTATTTCTACATTGCCTGCGTAACTTTTCGAAATCCCATCACTTGATGAAAACGATACCCAGGAGTTTTTAATATGGCCAAAAGCATTTGTATAATAAATAACCGATGCATAATTATTATAACCCCCATAACGGACATCACAATAATCATATTTTGCCACTCCCCCCTGGTCAATTTCGATATAGCTCCAGTCGCCTTTAGACGGTGAGCTTGTCGAACCGTTGTTCTCGGTATCGCCACCTTTGGTGTCATCATGCAAAGAAGTGAATACCGTATTGTTTGCAATGATGGCTCCCTTGGTCTGTAAATAAATGTGATCATTGAATTTAACTACTGAACCTGTATTGAATTCAAGGGTATCGGTTGTTGAATATATCATTGAATTATTCAGGAAAACATAACTGTATTTTATGGATGATTGATCGCCTGTGATCTCAAAAAACCTTTGCTTTTTGTACCAATCAAGTGAATTTATGACAACCGCATCCAAAAGGTTCCCTTCCAACACATTCCCGGTTATGGGCGATTTAAGGTTTGATGATCCGTAATAATAGATCGGGTACTGGGCGTTGTCCTCAATTTCATTATCGGTTATTATGGCCGAACTACCGTAGGTCAAGATAACACCGTGTTCACCATTGTCTTTTAATCGACTTTGACGGATTAGCGTTGAGTCGTTACCATAAATGTAAACCCCGGATTTGGTATTTTCCAGAATATCACATGCCCAAATATCCAAAGGGGATGAACTGGAATAAACCCCATGGTTCAGCGAATACTTAATTGATGAATTGTTTAAGTCGCCTCCTGCACCGTTTGCATAATAAACTGCTGCTGTGCTGCTACCACCATAATAAATTTCACATCCCCAAATATATGCATCGTGGTCGTATTGGATATAAATATTTTGCCAGTCGCCCGGAGCTGGGCTTGTTGCATCTCCATCGTTATTGGTATCACCTCCTTTTGAGTCATCCTTGATGGAAGTAAAAATAGCAGAAGATGCATTTAGATGTCCGCCACTAAGTTGGATTTTAGCATTTGTGTTCATTTTAATAAGTGTGGTCCCGTTTCCATCCCCTATATGCAAGGATTTTCCCGAACCAATATTCACAGTACCATAAATGATAAAAGGCATACTGTTGTAATTTATCAGTTGTTGATAGTTACTGGTTCCCAAGGCAATAATAACCATGCCGTTCAAATTGTTGCCCGTGGCATAGTTGTTCGAGCAAGGTTCGATATCGCTACTGCCTGTTACCACAGCATAGTTCCCGTTATTAAGGAAGCTGGAATTATTAACCCTGACCGTTGAATAATAAGCATATTCGATACCATGGTTCGAATTGTCCTTGAAAGTACAACTATCAACTGTTATATCCGATTGGTAAGCTTTCAGTGCATTTGAAGAGCTGTATTCAAGGGTGCATTGTTTTACAAAACCCGTTGCAATATTGGAATAACTTAGCATGGCACTTGAAGAATTGCCTCCATAGGCGAAATTGCAAAAACGATATTCACCATGTCTTTCATAATAACCATTATGGGCAATATAGTTCCAGTCCCCGGCTTGTGGGTTTCCGGTCGAGCCATCGATGATACAGCCGTGGAGGTCGTCGTTGGTACTGGTAAACCAGATGCTGTCTGATTGTGTGCCCAGGGCCATCAAAACGCCATAGCCCGTTAACTTTATGCCCATTCCAAATTTAACTATGGCCCCGGGTTCTATAAACAAGGTGTCGCCCCCATTTATGGTAAAATCACTGCTGACATAATGGGTCCCCGCGCCCCAGGTTTGGTTTCCCGAAGTACCCCCGCTATGTGCCATAGGCGTGCAATAACTATAGGCGACAAGGAATTTTGTACCGGGCATTGTTAACAACGACCCATCAGCATTGATATAAAACTCAGCTTCATCGGCTGTATTCAAATAGGTTCCGCGTATTCCCCTATCCAGTTCACATAAATCAGCATCCCCTGAACTAGCCAAACTCAAATTAGTTCCTGCACTGTATGTTGACCCATCGCTGTTGTATGTTTCCCACCATAAGGTCATTGTACTCATGGTTCTTTGTAATATTTTCATCTTGCCATACCTGCCTTCACCGGTTTGATACAGAATGGCTGTACCTGCCGATGCATCTACGTATGGGATTAGCAATTGATTATAAACTCCGGCATTTTCAATGGCGGTTTTATCATAGGTGTACCAATAGTCATCTTCATTGCCAAACCAGGGGTAGAAATCAACACTGCCCGTATTCGGATCATTGTTGCCCAACCTTTGGCTCATGACCGTGGAATCTTCGGAACCCCAATCATTGTATTTTGCGTTTATTATGTTTGTGGTGGTGTTATGTATGTCCAAGTTGTTTTTTCTGAAAACATTTCCCCCTTTGTTTGCCGAACTGCTTCCAAGGTTCGGGTGACTTGCATTATCCATGATACGTACATCCGAACTATCATTATAAAGAAAAGTATTATTATAAATTGATGGTGAACATTGATTGATATCAACAGCGGTTCCTTCGCTATATTCGATGCGGCTATTGTATAAATAGGATGGTGAGGAGGCTCCGTCAAATTCAAGACTTTGTCCTCCTCCTGCTCCGGCAAATCTTATCCATGCCCAGTTAATTTTTGCTTTGGCATAGGTAGAGCTGCTTGTCCCATCAATGTAAATACCACTCCAATCCCCCTTTGCGGGCAAAGTTGTATCTCCGTCACCGTTGGTGTCTCCGCCAAATTCATCATCCTTATAGGAAGTAAATATTACGGGATTGGATTTAGTGCCATTTACATTAAGAGTACCATCATCAACATGCAGATAGACTCCACTATTAATTTTTAAAATCGTACCCTCCTGTATAAGTAAGTTTTTTATAGAAAACTCTTTGTTTGTCTCCGAATGGCTATAAAGAACATAAACAAGAGGTGCTATATTATCCAATTGGCTGTTTCCAACTACTCCACCATATAACAAGATATACTGATCTGCATTTCCTGTGAAATTCCATGTTGTTAAATCTGGTACTTCACAATAATGCAATGTTAGCAATGCACTTTCCAAGATATTATCCAACATAATATTTGTAAAATCGGAAGTGTTACATTGACTAAGGCATATCCCTTTCACACTATGTGATAGATGTATGTTGTCAGCCGTCACAGGCGTATTGTCAACAAATAGGCCGTAATCATCAAAATAACTTATATTAATATGATCCAAGCTTGATGCCAAATCGGATTGAAAATGAATAATACCACCATAGCGAAATTCGCCATAAGAGATATTTGCATCTGCATCTGTATTATAGATGTTATCATTACTTATAAAAATGCCATACCAATCCCCTGGAGCAGGTGTCCCTGAAGACCCTGAAATAGTTTCACCCACGGAATTATCGTGCATACTTGTAAAAATTACCGGCGATGAACTTTGTCCAATTACATTTAATGTCCCTCCGTCAGATAAAATCTCTCCGCCATCATTAAATTTAACCACTACACCGGCTTCGATTGTCAGGGTTACATCCTCATATATCGCCAGCCAATTATTCATATTGATGAAATAGGTATTCCCCGAGGTCCAGGTCTGGTCAGTTGCAATGTTTCCACTAACTGTGATGTAGGCATAACCTGCTGAATGCATAACCAAACCCAATAATGCCAGTAAAAATACTTTGTAAATTTTTTTCATTTTTTATTTATCTTGTTAAACAATCGTTTTTAAATAAAAAACAGGTGAACAGAAAAGCTTTTATCTAGTTTGTAAAAAGAAAAATACAATCCTTTAAGGGATATTTTTTTGATTTGCTTCTAAAATGTGAACACCTATTTCTATTATAACCTCAATTACGAACAAAAGTATTTAATAGTTTGGAATGACGGCTATACAACTTATAAATGTTCTAACCTTTTTTATAACTGTAGTGGTTTTGTTGATAAGTGTTTTTACCTACATTTTTTCAAATAATTCTATCAGGTTTTCTTTTTTTCTGACTGAGACCGGAATATCCGATTTGTCACTCATGATAATCAATCCGCCGGAGCGTTTATGAAAGCGTTCAATGTGATTTATATTTACCAGGTGAGAATGATGGACCCGTAACAGCCCATAGTCAGTAAGCAACTCTTCAAATTCCTTAAGGTTCTTAGAAACAACGATTTGCGAGCTATCGGCAAGATGGACTTTTGTGTAGCTGCCGTCGGATTCGCATCTTATTATATTGCTAACCTCTACTATATGAATGTCATCGGTGGTTTTTAGAACAGCTTTTTTACCATTTGATTTCTGCCCGGCAAAGTTGGAAAGAAATGACCGTAGAAGATATTTGCTGTTTTCCTACTTTTTTTTTCGGCAACTTTTAATAAAGCCTCAATAAGCTCTTTCTCATCAACAGGTTTTAATATATAATCAAGGGCATTAGGTCTTGGCACTACCTTCTATTATAAAACCTTTGCAGTATCCGTGAATGATTCCTGCTATTCTTTCTTCAGCATTTTTTTCACTGTCAATTATCAGAGTTTTCGTCATATAGTAAATCCGAGAGTAATTAAATTAATATTGCAAAAATGCTTTTGCAAAGTTAAATCAGTTTAACGTGACAGAGGCAGTTTTGTTTTATTTTTATCTATAATAATCAGACACCGAATTTCAACATCTTTTCATATCTTTGCCGTCAAAATTTGAAATATGTCAGCAATAAAAACATTTAAATCGTTTCCGCGAACTTTCTGGGTTGCCAATACAATAGAACTTTTTGAAAGGTGGGCCTGGTACGGCTTCTTTATGCTTTTTGCAAATTATCTGACCGGATCATCTGATGTGGGTGGACTGGAGTTCTCGCAAGCCCAAAAGGGAATGATAATGGGAATAGGTACGGGAATATTGTATTTCCTGCCTGTAATTACAGGCTCAATCGCCGACAAGTATGGTTACAAGCGGGTACTTATTATAGCATTTTCAATATATACGACGGCTTTCATTGCTCTTCCTTTATTTAATACATTTACAGGGGTTTTTGTAATGTACCTGTATCTGGCACTCGGAGCAGCACTCTTTAAACCTGTAATCTCGGCAACTGTTGCCAAAACAACCACAGATGGTAACTCATCAATAGGATTTGGAATATTTTATATGATGGTGAATCTCGGTGCTTTTCTGGGGCCAATGCTGACACTTCTGTTTAAAAGTGCCTCTTACGATATGGTCTTTCATATCTCGGCAGGAATAATTGCAATAAACTTTATTTTGCTTTTCTTTTATAAAGAGCCGGACAGAAAAAAGACAGATGAGACCTTTACTGAATCTATTACTCATGTATTTAAAAATATAGGACTTGTATTGACTGACCTGAAATTTGTGCTTTTTCTGCTGATAGTTGCCGGCTTCTGGACAATGTACAATCAACTGTTTTTTACCTTACCGGTATTTATAACCCAGTGGGTTGACACATCTTCGATGTATGGGTTTTTTCAGGAGTATGTTCCGTTTGTGGCTGCAAATTACAGCGATCACGGGCAAATGGAAGCGGAGTTCATTACCAATTTTGATGCAATGTTTATAATCGTGTTTCAGATTGTTATCTCTTCAATGGTAATGAAGTGGAAACCGCTGAATACTATGTTTACAGGATTCATTATCAGTTCACTCGGTATGGCTCTGACCCTGATGACACAGAATGTAATGTTCATAATGGTCGCATTATTTATTTTTGCAGTGGGAGAAATGACGGCCTCACCTAAAATTACGGAATATATTGGTAAGATAGCCTCACCCGATAAAAAAGCTTTGTATATGGGCTACTCTTTTATTCCTGTGTTTATCGGGAATGTTTTTGCCGGTATTATCTCCGGAAATGTTTATCAGGCTATGTCTGACAAGCATAGCATATTGCTGAAAGAGGTTGCCAAAAGAGGGTTGTCAATAAACGGTGACCTTTCGCATAACGAATATTTCCATAAAGCCGCTGAGATGATGAATATGACTAATCGACAGCTTACTGACTATCTTTGGAGCAGTTACCATCCATCATATATCTGGATTGTGATTTTTAGTATTGGAATAGTTGCTGCAATCTCTCTTCGTTTGTATAACCGGTATGTGGTGAAGGGATAATTTCCTGCTTATTTTTTCTACCCCGGATTATCTCCTTCTTCCGCCGCCCATACGGGCACCTCCTCTTGCTCCTCCGTAAGAACGCGCCCTGTTATAATTGGTATTACCGCGGCTGCGGTTTTGATACGATCTGTTCAGTTGCTGTCTTTGTTGAGGAGAGACAGACGGTCGTTGTTGTGGCTGCGTTGCCGGTCTTGTTGCAGGCCTCGTTGCCGGTTTTTGTGCTGGTTTCTG
>Ga0256913_10000923_pt1 | contig 15169 bp, 13 predicted proteins | sample Axial_MatmetaG_FD_185970 | JGI IMG/M metagenome (GOLD analysis project Ga0256913, IMG submission 185970) | Deep-sea worm associated microbial mat communities from Axial Seamount, Juan de Fuca Ridge, Pacific Ocean - Axial_Mat | ecosystem: Environmental > Aquatic > Marine > Oceanic > Microbial...
GATACCGCTACTACAGGTGATAGATGTAATGAATAAGTTATCAGGTAGAGAGATAAATGTGATAATCAATCCAGCATTTGTAAGAGAAAATGAGATAGATACACTAAAAGGCTCTACTGTGCATCTCAATGAGCTTATAGATTATGAGCCCCAATACTATATCACCGATACACTAAAAAAGAAGTATGGGTGCGATTAGGTTTTGGTCTCTCATTCTTATCTGCTAGAGTTGCCCATGGTAAACTTGATGGTATAGGCGTATATACCAAGGCACTCTGGAGAGCTTTTGAAGATATAGACTCTATGGAGTTATCTCCTCTAAGCTTTAGTAGTAGTGATGATATAAGTCTGACTGAGGAGTTATTGGGATCAAAAGTTCTAGGTACACCTCTCTCATACCCTATACATAGTGGTATCTCTTCGATTCTAGGTAGACCCATAGGAGAGCTTGGTAGCTATGAGAAGAGTATAGATATGTTTTTTGCTCCAGATCACCATATACCATTTTTGAAATCTACTCCTGTCGTAGCTACAGTTATGGATATCATACCATTTATAGAGCCACAATGGGCTTCTGGTAGATTGCGAAGAGTTAAAAATTTTGCTTTCCAGAGGGCAGTAGAGTCATCTCAGCATATTATTACTGTATCACAACATAGCAAGAGAGATATCATAGAGTATTTTGATGTAGATGATAACTCTATCTCAGTAGTGCCTCTTGGTGTGGATAGTAGATTTTTTGAGAGGGTTGATTTGGGGTATATAGAGGAGATAAGGGCTAGATACCATATAGATAGAGATTTTTTCCTATTTGTTGGTACTCTACAGCCACGCAAAAATATACTCCGTATCATAGAGTCATACATGGCTCTACCCAAATCAGCTAGAGAAGAGAGTATGTTGGTATTGGTAGGTCAAGATGGATGGGGCTCTAGTGAGTTGAAGAAGAAGATAGATGAGATGGTCAAAGATGGAGCGGGGCTGTGGCTTTCGTATCTACCACAAGATGAGGTCTATGCCCTTATGCAGTCTGCAAAGGCTATAGTCTATCCATCACTATATGAGGGGTTTGGTCTACCTATATTGGAAGCATTTGCATCTCAAACTCCTATTATAACATCTACTACTACATCTATGCCAGAGGTAGCAGGTGATGCTGCTCTATTGGTAGATCCCTACTCTATAGATGAGATATCTTCTGCTATGCATAGAATAATAGATGATGCAAGTATCTGTAGCAAGTTGGTGTCCATGGGTAGTAAAAGAGTAGAAAAGTTTAGTTGGAAAAATTCCGCCAAGAGACATATAGAGCTATTTGAGACTATTTGGTAGCCTTAGCTTAAACAGTAGAAGATATAATATCAATTATAGACGATATGGAGTAGATGATGGATAGTAAATTAAAGCAGAGTAGAGAAGAGAGACAAGACAAGATAGTAACCATGTTTGATAATATAGCATCAACTTATGATTTGGCAAATAGGGTGCTAAGTTTGGGTATAGATAAGCAGTGGAGAAAAAAGGGGTGTCTTAAAGCATATGAGATAGTAGATAGTGATAAGTTGACACAGATTGTAGATGTTGCTACAGGTACAGGAGATCTACTGCTCTACTGGAGAGATATAGCAGATACCAAAGGTATAAATGTTGAGAACTACATAGGTATAGATCCATCAGTAGGCATGTTAGATGTAGCTAGAGAGAAAATTGATTTTGCAGAGTTTATTGAGGGCAAAGCTCAAAAGTTACCCATAGATGATAGTAGTACAGATATCATCTCTATATCATATGGTATCCGCAATGTTGTAGATAGAGATCAGGCACTACAAGAGTTTTACCGTGTATTAAAACCAGGTGGCATCATAGTAATATTGGAGTTTACGAAACAAAATAGAGATAGTATAGTAGATAAGATAGTAGATTTTGGGATGAAAAATATACTACCTAGAGTGGGTGGCTTTATATCTAAAGATTATGAAGCTTATAAGTATCTACCAGACTCTATAGAGGAGTTTCTTACTACAGAGATGCTGGTTCAAGAGCTTATAGAGAGAGGCTTTGAGATGAGATATGCAAAATCATTCTCTCTCGGTATATCTACTCTGATTGTGGCACAAAAAAGCAACTAATTCTAGTATGAATATATCTATGATGAGCGTAAATGCTCTCAATATCAAGATAAAATCACTACTAGAGGCGACATTTATACATATAAAGGTAGAGGGAGAGATAGCCTCTGTTACATACCATCAGGCTAGTGGGCATATATACTTCTCTATCAAAGATGATAAGAGTAGTATCAAGTGCGTAATGTTTCGATCCAATGCAAAAAATCTCAAATTCAAGCTTCAAAAAGGTGAGAGAGTAGTAGTTGATGGTTCTGTAGGGGTCTACACTCCTAGAGGAGAGTATCAATTCTATGTCACTCATGTAGAGCCTTTTGGAAAAGGTGCATTAGCCTTGGCTTATGAGCAGCTCAAAATAAAACTGAAGCAGAGAGGTTATTTTGACAAAGATAACAAAAAGAGTATACCAAAACATATAGAGAGGATAGCTCTAGTTACTGCCAAAGATAGTGCAGCACTACATGATATGATCAAGATAGCAGAGCATAGATATCCTCTAGTAGAGATCACTATCATAGATAGTTTGGTTCAAGGGGATAAGGCAGCCCAAGAGATATCACAAGCACTATACTATGCAGATAGTATAGGTGTGGATGTCATTATTGTCGGTAGAGGTGGAGGTAGTACTGAGGATCTGTGGGCATTCAATGAAGAGGTAGTAGCAGATGCTATATTCTCCCTAAAGACACCTGTCGTGAGTGCTGTAGGACATGAGATAGATGTCATGATCAGTGATTTTGTCTCTGATCTAAGGGCCCCTACTCCAAGTGCAGCTATGGAGATGATACTACCTGACAGACAAGAGTTACTATATGCACTTGATGAGTATATTGATCGATTCTCTAGTCGAGTAGATCAGATCATCTATCTAAATAGAGAGAAGGTAGTAGAGCAAAATGAGTCACTAAAGAGATACTCTATTGACAATCGATTGAGAGTGATAGAGGATGAGTTTTATAGATTGAGTAGTGAGTATGATAGAGTTATGAGTTATCATCTACAGCAGAGTAGTTTGTCACTCTTGAGGTTGTCAGACTCGCTATATCAACAGATATCACATATATCTAGGTACAAATCAAAAGAGTTGCATCTCCTAAGCCAACAATATAGCTCTAACAACCCAAAAAATAGTATAAAAAAAGGTTGGGGCAAGGTATCTGTAGATGGCAAAACTATACAATTATCAGATATTCAAGAGCATATGAGATTTGTTATAGAAGATAGTGATACAAAAATAGAAGCAATTTGTCAACAAAAAAATAGACTTTAGGATATAATACAAAAATATAATTTTATGCAAGGAGTGGTAATGATAATGCCATCTGACTATGTAGTCATCTATATCATATTTGGTTTAGTACTTATCTATTATTTAATAAGATATTTTTATGGAAAGATAGGATCTAAAGGGATCAAGCTAGATCCAAATAAGAGACCACTAGAGGAGATAAAAAGGAGTTCTGAATCCTATAAAGATAGCATTATAGTTATCTCAAACTCTGGAAATATCCTATATGCCAACAAAGCTACCAAAAACTTACTGGATCTCGAAGAGATAAATGAGGAGAATCTAAATAGTGCAACTATATTCAAATTTTCACAAGAGGAGCCTATAGATATATATACCCTGCTTCACTCCTATGCTAGTCAAATACTTGAAAAGAGAGAGTTTGTAGTCAGGGGTATACTTTTACAAAAAAAGGGTGAGATACCTGTGAAGATATTGATGGGATTGGTAGGCAAGCCAGCATCATCTCAGGTAGTATCAATAAGTGATCTTAGTGATGAGATAGAGATATCTACTGCTCGTGAAAAAGATCAATTGACAAGCATCCCCAATCAAAACAGAGCTATTCATGAGATAGGTGTAGAGATGAGTAAGATGCATACTGAAAATAGACACTTTGCCCTTATATTAACATCTCTTGATAACTTTACAGATATTAGAGCTATGTTGGGATATCAGAAGACAGATAGGCTGATCAGCGAAATTGCTGAATATCTACTAGATATTAGTAAAAATATCAATAGCCACCTATATCAAATAGCAAGAAATAACTTTCTACTAATGGTACCTGATATAGGGAGTGCCAAAGAGGCAAAAGAGGTAGTCAAGAAGATGGGGGAGAGATTTAAGGGACTTCAAGACTACTCCAACTCTCAAATGCACCTAAGCTTCTCAACAGGTGTGAGTATATATCCTCAAAGTGGAACTACAGTAGATCTCATGATAGATAGTGCCTATAAAGCACTAGCAGGTGCAGAGGATCAAGGTGGTGGATATCTTGTGATAGATGATGATGGCAAATTTTCAAAAGGCAAACATTACGAATCAGAGCTATATAATGAGATGTATAGAGGGCTAGAGAATAAGGAGTTTGAATTATACTATCAACCATTTATAGATATGAAGACAGATAAGATTGTAGGTGCTGAAGCATTGATACGGTGGAATCATCCTGTTAGGGGATTGGTGCCTCCAGGTCTATTTATACCTGTAGCAGAGAAGAGTGGATTGATCGTAGATCTTGGCAAATTTGTAATAGAAGAGGCGATAAAACAGCAGAAGAGGTGGGAGATATTTCAGTTTGCTAAGTTGCAGATATCTATCAATCTTACACTTAGAGAGATAGAGGATGCTAATGTGGTGAACTATATATCCAAAGTATTGGAGTACCATCAAGTAGATCCTCACACTATCAAGTTTGAAATCACAGAGAATGTAGCTATGGTCAAAGCAGATGTAGCCAAAAAAGAGTTTGAAGCACTCAAAGCATTGGGTGTACAGTTGGCACTAGATGATTTTGGTACTGGATACTCTTCGTTTGGTTATCTAAAAGATTTCTCTTTAGATACTATAAAGATAGATCAATCGTTTGTGATGGATATGGTAAAAAACAAAGAGCATCAAAAGATAGTCAAGGCTATGATAGGTATAGGACACAATTTTGATCTACAGGTGACAGCAGAGGGTATTGAAGATAAAGAGACTTATCAGATGCTTCAAGGATTTGGATGTGATATTGCACAAGGGTACTATTTCTCAAAACCACTACCAGTTTTTGAGTTTCAAGAGTTAATAAGAGATAATAATTAGGAGCACATGATGGATATATTATCAATAATATTGATAAGCATGTTACTATTTGCTATAGTGTTATTGGTATGGATGGAGATACACTACAAGAGAAAAGTAACTACATTGAGAAGTGAGAATAATATATATAAGATAGTCAATGAGTATCAGAGTGAAGCAGTTGTACTGTTTTCAGAAAATTTTGAACTATTAAGAGCAAATATAGCAGCTAGAAAGATGTTGCAGATAAAGCCATATAGAGAGGGAGAGGTACTACCAAAAGAGATACTATTTCAAGTAGGCAAGTCAGATCTTCAGACTCTACCCAAAATGTTCGAGACACAATCTAAGATATCCAAAGGGACAATTCATCTAGAAAGAGTATTGATGAGAGTAGATGAGAAAAGATACCATGTCAATATATATATAGATCGCTCCAAATGGAAAGATAGAGACTCTATTGTCTGTATTTTTCAAGATATAAGTAGTGAATATAGAGAGAATGAACTGATCAAACATGCAGGAGAGGTAGATTTCTTGACAGATCTTCCTAGCCAATTTAAAGCAAATGATGATATAAACAGATTGGTAATATCTGCACAGAGAGAAAATAAAAAGATAGCATTTTTTATATTTGGTATCAACAATTTCAATAGAATAAAAAAGACTTTTGGCTTCGGATACACAAACAATATCTTAAAAAAGTTTTCAGACTTTCTTAGGACTCTTGAAGATGATAGATCAAAAATTTATCGTTTGGATTGTGATAATTTTTTATATATGATAGAAGATGTTAAAGATGTCAAATATGTGATAGAGAGAGGTGAAGCTATAAGTAGAGATCTATCTAACTACTTTGTATCTACAAGCAAAGATGCAAAATTGGTTTTTTCTATTGGTGTAGTCCTATTTCCTGATCATGGTAGAAATGCAAGTAAGTTGATAGATCATGCTCATTTAGCATTGGCAGACTCTGTCGATAGAGGTGATGGATCTATAGTTGTATTTGATATAAATATGTGTAATGTCCAAGAGAATGAGAGGACAAAAGTAGAAGAGATGAAGATAGGTTTGAGGGAGAATGAGTTTGAAGTATACTATCAGCCTATCGTAAATCTAGAGACAAACGAGGTAAATGCAGCAGAGGCATTGGTGAGATGGAATCATCCAAAACATGGACTGCTTACTACTGACAAATTCATAAGATTAGCAGAGGTTTCAGGTCTGATCATGGATATTGGAGAGTTTGTTTTGGAGGAGGTGATATCCCAACACAAAAAGTGGCATGAGTTTGGGTTCAGGGATATAGAGATATCTATCAATATATCTGCTAGGGAGTTATTGACATATCATCTAAGTGAAAAACTCGAACAGCTATTTATGGATCATGGTGTAAATCCAAGATATTTCAATCTAGATCTATCAGAGAGAGATGCTATAGATGACCTTCACAAGACAGATTATGAGTTCTCTATATTGAAAGATATAGGAGTCAACCTATCATTGGATCATTTTGGTACTGGTGGCTCCTCTATTGTTGAACTCCAAAAACTACCTATACGAACATTGAAGGTAGATCAATCTTTTATCAAGGCTATAGATAGAGATAAATATCACCAAGAGACATTTAAAGCTATCATAATGTTGTCACAAGCTCTAAATATGGATGTTGTGGCTGCTGGTGTGGAGACAGAAGCACAAAGAGACAAGTTGATAGAGTTGGGGTGTGATTTTATCCAGGGACATGTATTTTATAAGCCAACACCTGCATTTGAATTTCAAGAGTTATTGAGAGAGTAGTTCTCTTTGTCTATATCTCTTTGTATGATTTGGCATTATGATACGCTCTTTAGATGCAATTATCTATTTTATGCTCAATACTATATCATAGAGTTGCAATAATTGGATATAATACTAAGTATGAAACAGATGCAAATACTAAAAGATATCATTTTAGAGGCTGGTGAGATAGTCAATGAAGGGTATCAAAAAAACAAAAAGATTATCTATAAAGGTGTAGTGGATTTAGTTACGCAGTATGATGTGGAGACAGAAAATTTTATACTAGATGCACTAGAGAAGGAGTTTCCTGACTATAGATTGGTGGGTGAAGAGAGCCATAAAGGTAGTTATGAGTACGATAAAGCAATATATATAGATCCTATAGATGGTACTACAAATTTCATCCATGGTATACCTCACTTGGCTATATCAGTAGGTGTATGGGAGTACAACAAACCTATAATGGCTGTAGTATACAATCCAATACTTGATGAGATGTTTTGGGCGATGGATGGTGGCGGAGCATACCATAATGATAAGAAGATGGAAGTATCTGCACAGGTGGATCTACAGCAGTCACTCATAGCTACAGGATTTCCATATGCAAAAGTAGATAGAGGTGTGGAGTATAGATGGGTTATAGATGTTATGAAAAATATCTTACCAAATATTCGTGATATTAGACGACTAGGTGCGGCAGCTCTCGATCTATGTTATCTAGCGGATGGCAAAACAGATGCTTTTTATGAGATCGATCTAAAGCCTTGGGATGTAGCTGCTGGTATACTTATAGTACAAGAAGCTGGTGGAGAGATCACAAACTCATCAGGTAATAAATACAATCTAAATGAGAAGAGTTTAGTCGCTACCAATGGTAAAATTCATAAAGATATATTGAGATACTTAGAACCTATATAAGATTAAATATTCTCATTATTAAAAATATTCAATATTATCTTTTCCCTTTTATATATATTTTGGTAAAATACAGTTTTAAATTTTTATAAAAGGACACATTTGTTATTTAATGTTGTTGAAATCCAAAAAATTCTTCCTCATCGTTATCCATTTCTTTTGGTTGATAGGATCACTGAGCTTGTTCAGGGGCAATCTATAGAAGGCTATAAGAATGTCTCCATATCTGAGCCTGTTTTTCAAGGACACTTCCCAGATCACCCTATATATCCAGGTGTTATGATCATAGAGGGTATGGCACAAACAGGTGGAGTTCTAGCTTTTGAGAGTCTGCCTGAAGAACAGAGGGAGTTTGCAGATCAAAAAGTGGTATATTTTATGAGTATAGATAAAGCCAAATTTAGAGCTCCTGTTACTCCTGGAGATAAGTTGGTCTACAAACTTAGTGTTATCAAAAATAAAGGTGCCGTTTGGCAACTAGATGCTAAAGCTTTGGTTGATGATAAAGTAGTTGCTCAAGCTGAATTAAAAGCAATGATAGTTGATAAGTAAGGCGGTTTTTTTGTTGCAAAATATACATCCATCTTCTATCGTAGAGGATGGAGCAGTGATTGGCAAAGATGTCACAATAGGGGCATTTTGTTATATTTCAAAAAATGTCAAGATCGGTGATGGTACAGTTATTGATTCTCATGTCCTCATAGATGGTGATACATCTATAGGTAGAGATAATCATATTTTTCCTCACTGTGCTATAGGTACAATACCACAAGATTTGAAATATAGTGGCGAAGATGTCAAGTTGATCATTGGAGATAATAATAGCATCAGAGAGTTTGCTCAGATAAATAGTGGAACCAAAGGTGGTGGTGGTGTTACCCGCATAGGTAACAATAACTTAATAATGGGGCATGTGCATATAGGTCATGATGTACAAATGTCAGATTTTTGTATACTTGCAAATGGTATAGCTCTCGCTGGTCATGTCGAGTTGGGTAGACATGTTGTAGTGGGAGGATTGAGTGCGGTACATCAATTTTCTAAGTTGGGTGAGTACTCTATGTTGGCTGGAGCTAGTGCATTGGCACAAGATATTCCACCATACTGTATGGCAGAGGGCAATAGAGCGACAGTAAGAGGACTCAATTTGACTGGGTTGAGACGATTTATTGATAGAGAAGATATAAACGACTTAAGAGGTGCATATAGAGAACTTTTTGAAAAGGGTTTGCCACTACAAGAGAGAGCAGATGAGCTATATAGAAATAGTAGCTCTAAATATATTAAAAATTTAACAAATTTTATAAAAAATTCCAAACGAGGTATACCGTTTGCAAGGAAAGTAAATGTCTAAAAAAATATGTAATTTTTGTGCTACAGCAGAGAGTAACGATAATCCACTAATCACAGGTAATGATGCCTATATATGTGCAAATTGTATCATATCTGCTCATAAGATTCTTTTTGGTGAAGAGGAGGTCTCTTCAGAAGTAGAGTTCAATGAGAATCTTTTGGCTCCAAAAGAGATCAAAAAGATACTAGATGAGTACATAATAGGGCAACATGAGGCAAAAAAGACACTAAGTGTAGCAGTATATAACCACTATAAACGAATCTTCAAAGATGTGAAAGAGGATGATACTCAAATTGCCAAATCAAACATACTACTATTGGGACCTACTGGTAGTGGAAAGACACTATTGGCTCAAACAATTGCAAAATTTTTGAATGTACCTATCGCTATTGCAGATGCTACCAATTTGACAGAAGCAGGGTATGTGGGTGAAGATGTAGAGAATATACTTACAAAACTATATCAAGCAGCTGATGGTGATATCAAGAGAGCAGAGCAGGGGATAGTATTTATAGATGAGGTAGACAAAGTAGCTAGAATGGGTGAAAATAGATCTATCACTAGAGATGTATCAGGTGAGGGTGTACAACAAGCACTACTTAAGATCATAGAGGGGTCGATAGTCAATATACCACCAAAAGGTGGCAGAAAACATCCAAATCAAGACTTTTTACAGATAGATACTACAAATATACTATTTATATGTGGTGGTGCATTTGATGGACTTAATGAGATCATAAAGAGACGATTGGGTAGCAATACTCTAGGTTTCGGTCAAGAGAAACGAACCAAAAAAGAGGAGGAGGATATGCTACATCTAGTAGAGCCTGGCGATCTTGTCTCTTTTGGTCTCATCCCAGAGCTTATAGGTAGATTACATGTGCATGCTACACTCAATCAGATATCCAAAGAGGATATGGTTAAGATATTGGTAGAGCCTAAAAATTCTCTTGTAAGACAGTATCAAAAACTCTTCAATATAGATAATGCTATCTTGACATTTGAAGAGGAGTCACTAGAGATGATAGCACAGAGAGCTATAGATAGAAAGACAGGTGCTAGAGGATTGAGATCTATAATGGAGGAGACTCTTCTTGATATAATGTATGAGTTGCCTGAGTTAGAGGATTATGAAGTAGTCATAACTCCTGAAGTGATAAAGAGTGGTGAGAAGCCTCTATATATAAAAAATAAAAAAAGTGCATAAGGAAAAAATATATGTTTAAAAAACTAATGGGATATTTTTCCAATGATCTAGCTATAGATTTGGGAACCGCTAATACACTAGTACTTATCAAAGATCAGGGTATAAGTATAAATGAACCTTCAGTGGTAGCTATACAGATAGATAAAAATGGACAAGAGCATATATTGGCAGTAGGTCAAGAGGCTAAAGATATGGTAGGTAAGACACCTGGCAATATCAAAGCTATCAGACCTATGAAAGATGGAGTTATAGCTGATTTTAATGTCACAGAGATGATGATCAGATATTTTATAGAGAAATCTCACAAAAGAAAGAAATTTTTTAGTCCTAGGATCATAATATGTGTCCCTTATGGATTGACACAAGTAGAGAGAAAAGCTGTCAAGGAGTCCGCTCTCAATGCAGGTGCAAGATATGTGTATCTCATTGAGGAGCCTATGGCAGCCGCTATAGGTGCAGGTCTACCTATTAGAGATCCAAATGGTAATTTGGTGGTAGATATAGGCGGAGGTACTACAGAGATAGGTGTTATATCTTTGGGTGGCTTGGTACTTAGCAAATCCATCAGAGTAGCTGGAGATAGATTTGATAAGTCGATCGCCAACTATATCAAGAAGAATTTCAATCTTCTCATAGGTGATAGGGTTGCAGAGGAGTTGAAGATCAAGGTTGGTACTGCTATACAGTTAGAGGAGGAGCTTGTGACAATAGTTAGAGGTAGAGATCAAGTAGAGGGGACATTGACCTCTGTAGATATCACTAGTGAACATATCAGAGAGGCTATGAGAGAACCTATCGCAGAGATAGGGGAGGCACTCAAGAGAGTCTTGGAAGATACTCCACCAGAACTTGCGGGAGATATAGTAGATAATGGTATAGTATTGACAGGTGGTGGAGCATTGATACGGGGATTGGATAAATATCTATCAGATCTAGTCAAGTTACCAGTATATATAGCTGATGATCCTCTACTAGCAGTAGCGAAAGGTACAGGGAAAGCTCTTGATGAGATAGATCTACTACAACAAGCTGCTTATGAAGACTAAAGCTCTTGTTGCTACTCTATTTGCACTATTTTTGATAATAGTCATGACCAAAAACGATGGTAAGATCATAGACTTGCTTCTATCTCTTATCAATCCTGTCAAACAGACATATACTAATATTACTAAAAATATAGAAGACAAGAGCCAGAGTTATGTATACCAAAAAGAGAGTATACAGAGATTGACCAAAGAGAATAAATCTCTTCACAAAAGACTCCTAGAGCAAAAACACTACATACAGCAAGTCAAAGATCTCTACAGAAGAATACCATCATTAGATAGGATGCCCAAAAGAAGCGTAGATATAGTTCAAACGATATCTTATGTCAAATTAAATAGCTTTAGTCAAGTAATATTGACAAAACCTGATGATCTAAATGAAGATAAAGATAGACTCTATGGTCTCATTCAGGGTGATGTGGTAGCAGGTGTAGCAAAAGTGCGAAACAGTAATCTGTATGGTTCGCTAATATCATACGAGAAGTGTCGCTTTTCAGTCTTTGTGGGACCTAAAAAAGCAGCTGGTATAGCAATGGGTGTAAATCCCAAAGAGATGTATATAAAGTTTATTCCAAAATGGTCAGAGATCAAAAAGGGTGACGAGGTAGTGACTAGTGGATTGGATACTATATTTTTCGCCAATATACCAGTAGGTGTCGTAGAGAGGGTTGAGGTGGAGAGTAGCTATAAGATAGCATATATCAAAGTCTATGCTGATGTACTGAAACCAGACTATTTCTATCTGATAAAAGATCCATCAAAGACGCTCACCTCTAAATTTGATGGCGTATATATATCAAATAGAGATACCAACAATTCAGAACGAAATAGCACCACTAGAGATGGCAATAAAACTATAGATAGTATGAATGATCCAAAGATTTTGAGTATACCATCTATATTGGTCAATGAACCTGAGACGATTAGCCAAACGGTAGAAGAGGAGGTTTCACAGGAGCAGATAGAGACACCTAAAGAGGTGGTACATAAACCTATCAAGAGAAGAGGTAGGAGAAGTAGAAGACCAAAAGTCGAAAACTTGGATCTCTTCTAACCAACTACTTTGACTCTATTGCCAAAGGCAATAGTGATCTCATCTCACTCTTTGGTGCTTGTACTAGTAGAGGGTGCTTGTGAGGATCTAGCCATCTAAGTATCTGTTTTATCTCATTTTCACTCATAGCTGTACATCCTACTGTTGGGATATGATTTGGTTTTTTGATATGCATGAAGATACAAGATCCAGCATTGGCTAGAGCTTTGGGGTTGTGATCTACTACTATACCATACTTATAGTACTCTTTAGGAAATTTCATCTTCTCGTAGCTTCTATAATCTTTTTTGACCATCTTGCTATCTATGATCTTGTTGTACCATATAGAGTGGCTATCATCTACACAGTGATGGTGTTCACTATATACACTATATGGGTACGCTATCTTAAATGGCTGATATCCAAATCCATTAACCAACTCAAATATCCCCGCTGGTGCTTTGCCATCTCCCTCTCTTTTGATATATTTTGCTCTTGGTGGTATATGGTGTAACCCTATACCCCAACCCAAACCATTTTTGCCTACTACTACTTGCAATCTCTTGCCTACTCTTCTCCACCCTTTGTCATCTTTTTGATACCTATCTAGTGTTGCGTTGGGGGTACTCCAACTATCTGTTGTCACCACTATCAACTGTTTTGTATCCTCGGGTATTGAAGATGAGAAAAGAGAAATACTCAATAGTGCCAATATGCCAAATATTTTCATGGTATAATCCCTCCTATGGAATATGGAATTTTATCATTAGCTATACCACTGCTAACAATTATCTTGGCTATTATAACAAAAGATGTGATCATCTCGCTTCTAAGTGGGATATTTATAGGGTTTTTAGTGCTAAATGGATATGATCCTAGTAAAGCACTCTTCAGTACATTTGATGGTGTTATAGATCTCTTTAGTGAAGGGTGGATCACCAAGACGGTGATATTTATGCTCTTGATAGGCTCTATCATTAGGATCTTAGAGGATAGTGGAGCTGTAGAGAGGTTTATCAACTACTTAGATCAAAAGGCTACCAAGATAGACTCACCTAGAGGTGCTATGCTACTAGCATACGCTATAGGTATATTTATATTTATAGAGTCATCTATCACATCTATGGTAGCAGGTACAGTAGCCAAACCACTCTGCGATAAAAATAGTATATCTAGGGAGAAACTAGCATATATATGCGACTCTACCTCTGCACCTATATGTTCACTTATACCTCTCAATGGTTGGGGTGCTCTATTGTTAGGGTTGATATTGACTGCTATAGAGAGTCATACTATAGAGGGTGATGCTGTAGGGTTGCTTATAGCATCTATACCGTTAAACTTCTATGCTATCTTTACTCTACTGATACTCTTGGCTGTGATACTATTCGATCTAGATATAGGCTCTATGAAGAGAGCAAGAGCTATACCATATATACCAAAAGATAGTAACCATAAAGATAGATCTTCACTATGGCAAATGGTGCTACCACTTCTTGTTATGGTGCTATCTGTACCTATAGTACTCTACTATACAGGAGATGGAGAGATACTGAAGGGGAGTGGCTCTACATCTGTATATTATGCAGTTATATTTACTCTGATGGCTCTCTATATCTACTATATCCCCACCAAGATAATGGATCATAAGAGCTACTTTGTATCACTATATAAAGGTATGGGTGAGATGATACCTGTTACTATGATACTTATATTTGCTCTACTCATAGGTAGTGTTATAAAAGATCTAGGTACTGCCTCATATCTAGCAAATATACTAGAGGGCAATATACCTGTAGTACTCCTACCGCTACTTATATTTATCATATCATCTATTACAGCCTTTTCTACTGGTACTAGCTGGGGTACATTCTCTATAATGATGCCTATAGCACTATCACTAGCAGGTATGATGCACCTCGATATTCCTTTGGTGATAGCAGCGGTTATATCGGGGGGTATATTTGGAGATCACTCTTCACCCATATCTGATACCACCATCATATCCTCAATGGCATCAGGCTGTGACCACATAGAGCATGTTCGTACACAGATACCATATGCACTTATAGCTGGAGGATTGGCATCTATAGCATTTTTGGTCAGCGGTTATATTACTATTTAGGGTCAAGTAACAAATTACAAAACATAAGAAACCAAAGCAGAAGAGATACCCAAATATCTTGCCACTTCATCTTCTGTGTAGCTGTCTCTTAATGCCTCAAATATGGCTAATATTGTAAAGTCACTATACACTTCCACCAAGAGAGATTGCGAAAGAAGCACTATCTTTTTGGAGTAGGGACTTTAGTCCCGTAAATGATGTCCCACTACATGGGACTCTTGGACTGAAGTCCAAGCTCCAGAGTTTAGAAAAGGAAGTTCTTTCGAAATCTCAGATGGTGGGAGCAAGAAAACTTTTATAATTTGTAATTTGTCACCTGACCCTACTAACCTAACTCACTTTTGATCCTACACTTTTAACATTAGATCCAATAGAGATCACAAAAAACTTACGATACAATACATATCATGAAAAAAGATATCACCACTAAAGAGACTATCAAAACCATCACACAAGATATATCCAAATATATACTCCATATAAATGTAAGCGATATAAAATTTAT
>Ga0256913_10000924_pt1 | contig 15169 bp, 10 predicted proteins | sample Axial_MatmetaG_FD_185970 | JGI IMG/M metagenome (GOLD analysis project Ga0256913, IMG submission 185970) | Deep-sea worm associated microbial mat communities from Axial Seamount, Juan de Fuca Ridge, Pacific Ocean - Axial_Mat | ecosystem: Environmental > Aquatic > Marine > Oceanic > Microbial...
CGCGCGGTTTGTCAACTCTTTCATAAGTATGTGCTCCGAAATAATCTCGTTGTGCTTGCAGTAAATTAGCCGGCAATCTTCCGTTTCTGTAGCCGTCAAAATAGTTCAACGCCGTAGATATTGCCGGAATCCAAATACCGTTGGAAGCGGCAACGGCAACAACATTTCGCCAAGATGTTTGGGCATCATCTATTTTTTGTTTAAAATAAGAATCGAGCAATAAATTAGATAATTCAGGGTTGTTATCGAACGCTTCTTTTATTTTGCCAAGAAATACCGAACGGATAATACAACCGCCTCTCCACATAAGAGCAATGCCGCCGTAATTTAAATTCCAGCCGTATTCTGCCGCCGCAGCTCTCATCAAAACATATCCTTGCGCATAAGAAACTATCTTGGAAGCAAGTAAAGCTTTTCTCAAATCTTCGAGGAATGCTTTTTTATCTCCGCTAAATTTAGGTGTAGGGCCGGAAAGTATTTTTGATGCTTCAACCCGCTCTTCTTTCATTGCCGATAAAGTACGGGCATAAACGGCTTCGCCGATTAATGTTAAAGGAACACCTAATTCAAGAGAAGAGATTGCCGTCCATTTGCCTGTGCCTTTTTGTCCGGCGGTATCAAGAATTTTTTCAACGAGCGGGTTACCGTCATCATCTTTGTATGCCAAAATATCTCTTGTAATTTCAATTAAATAACTATCAAGTTCGCCTTTGTTCCATTCGGCAAAAACTTCGTGCATTTCGTCATAACTCATACCAAGCAAATCTTTCATTACTTGATATACTTCGGTAATCAACTGCATATCTCCGTATTCAATTCCGTTATGTACCATTTTAACGAAATGGCCGGCACCGTTCTCGCCAACCCATTCGCAGCAAGGGGAACCGTCTTCAACTTTTGCGGCAATATCTTGGAAAATAGGTTTAACTGCTTCCCAGGCTTGCGGGGAACCGCCCGGCATAATTGAAGGTCCAAGCAAAGCTCCTTCTTCACCGCCGGAAACTCCGGTACCTATAAATAACAATCCTTTTTCTTCAACATATTTTGTTCTGCGAATTGTATCGTTATAATTGGAATTACCTCCGTCAATAATGATATCCCCCTCTTCAAGATAGGGGATTACCTGCTCTATGAAAGCATCTACCGGAGCACCGGCTTTAACCATTATCATCACTTTACGAGGACGTTTTAATGCATTAACAAATTCTTCAACGGAATGTGTCCCTATTATATTTTTGCCTTTTCCTCTACCATTAATAAAATTATCCACTTTGGAAGTTGTTCTGTTATAAACAGCCACCGTATAGCCGTGGCTTTCCATGTTCAGCACTAAGTTTTCTCCCATTACGGCTAAGCCTACCAAACCGATATCTGCTTTACTCATTTTTTCTCCTTTAGTTTTATTAAATATTTTTTTTATAAACTTTCAAAAATTCAACTCTCTTTAAACCTCTCTTTATAAGCCCACAATCCCATTGCAGGATTTGAAATATAAAAGATCTCTTCTCCGTCCGGCATTATATTAAACCCGTCTTTTAATTTTTCCGGATTATATTTTTTCATCATTTTATCTAAATCGGCATAATTAAAATTAACACTTTCAATCTCCTCTTTAGAAATTTTACCGGGACAATAAGTAATTGTAAATCTGTTTTCGGATGAACCGTGAATAAGGTGTGCGGCGGCACTCAAATTATTTTGTAAATCTTCATTTCGCTCAACAAGCTGCAATATTTCCGGAGTTGTAAGATATCCGTATTTTCTTATTAATCTGTCAATCTCTTTATCTTCACCGAATTCGTGAAGCCCCGGTGCAAGAACAATCAATTCCCCACCGTTGTCAATTGCCATACGGGTTCTGTAAATTGATTTATTTCCGAGCCAAGTGCTTTTAAATTCAGAAGGGTCTAAATATACCACCACTTTTTTTAGCGGTTTATCCAACATCTCAAAATTCACTTCAAGAGATAACTCGGCAGCTCGTTCAAAACATTCATAATCATCCCCAATAAACAACCCTCGCATAACCAATTTATCGTTTTCATCTTTACCGATAACGGTTTGTACGTAAACCACGGGTAAATCTTTCCCGAAATTTTCGGATGCATAATTCAGAACTCTTCTAACGGGTGTATCAGCCCGTCCCATCATTTTTTCCATACCGTAAGCCGCACCAAGAAAATGACTTTTATTAATCCCTTCTTGTCCTCCGGTTCCCACAAAAATATTCTTATTATAATTTGCCATTCCCACAACTTCGTGAGGTACCACTTGTCCGATTGAAAGTATTAAATCAAACCCTCCGGTAACAAGCAGCTTATTAACTTGTGCAGGCCAATCGTAATTCACTTTTCCGTTCGATACTTCTTTTACATATTCTGCGGGAACAACACCTAAGGTGTGTAAATCTTCTTTCCAATTATGAATACGAAACAATTCTTTCGGAATTTTTCCGAACATAGTTGTAAGTTCTTTTTCCGTCATTGCAAAATGAGTACCCAAGGCAGGAAGAATATCCGTTAACTTATCGCCGTAATATTCATAAGCATATTGGGTAAGCTCCCCCGCCTTTGAATGAAACCGGGTAAAATCCGGAGGAATAGCCAACACTTTTTTCTTTTTCCCGAGTTTATCCAGGGCTTTATAAAGTCCTTTTTTCATTTCTGCGGTTGTAATAACAGTATCTTTACTTCCTTTTGCATAATAAAGCATTTTTGTTCCTCAATTAAAAAAATAAAAACAAACAAGGAGGAGTGGCGCTCCTCCTTGAATTATCCCTTAGGGATTAGGAGGTACCATGATTGTAGCACAACTTACCATCATAGTATTTATCTTTTAACTCTTGCATTTCCTTTCCAAATACTCCAAACCATATCTTCATCAGCAGGCTGAGCATAATCGGTTAAAAAGGTTGCAGCCAATGCCCCGCTTGCCCAACCGAATTGTATCCATTTTTCCGGCTCCCATTCTTTAAGGATGCCGTATAGCATTCCACCGACAAAGCCGTCGCCGCCGCCAATTCTATCCAACACTTTTATTTCGCGCGGTTTTACAATATGCCAATTGTTCCCTTCCAACATAATTCCACCCCATAAATGGGTATTTGTATTCACAACTTCTCTGAGTGTTGTTGCAAAAACAGAAGCATTCGGAAATGTTTCTTTTACACGTCCAATCATTTCTTTAAAATTATCTATCTTTTCTTCTATGTTTGTACCGCCTGCTTCGGGCCCTTTAATACCAAAGCAAAGTTGAAAATCTTCTTCGTTACCTACAAGTATATCGGCAACAGAAGCAATTTCGGTAAATGCGGAACGCAATTCTTCTTCCCTTCCAATCCAAAAAGAAGCGCGATAGTTTAAGTCAAAAGAAATTTTTGTTCCGAATTTTTTTGCAGCACGCGCCAACTCCAAAGAGAATTTACTTGTCTCCGGTGAAAGAGCCGCAATTAATCCGGAGAGATGTAATATCTGTACTCCTTCTTTTTCGAAAATTCTTTCCAAATCAAAATCGTCAACACTTAATGTGCGTCCTACTTCGCCGGCTCTGTCGTTCTGGACACGAGGACCACGCGAACCGAAACCACTTCCGGCAATATTGAATTGATGACGGTATCCCCATGGACCGCCTTGTTCAACCTCTTTACCTTCGTAATCCATAAAGCGAGCACGCAAATCGCTTTTAATGAAAGTGGCAATGGGGCTATCTTTTACAAAAGTGGTAAGTACTTTTACAGGCAACCCCAAATAAGATGATATACTTGCCACATTGCTTTCGGCACTTGTTGCTTGCATTTGAAACATATTGCTGCTGTGTACAGGTTGCCCGCTTACCGGAGTAATTCTTACCCCCATACTTGTAGGGACAACAAGAGCATATTTACTGTTTTCTTTTAATTTTAACGCCATAATTAATAATCCTGAATTTATTTTTTCCTTAGCTTATTTTATTGTTATTTTTTATACTCCGCTATAAGCATTAAATCCGCCGTCTATGGCAAGCACGGTACCGGTAACAAATTTAGAAATATCGGAAAGCAAATAAAGCACCGCACCTTGCAAATCTTCCGGTTCACCGAATTTACCCATAGGAGTATTATTCAGAATTTTTTCACCCCGTTCAGTAAGCTCGTTTGTCTTTTCATCTATCAACAAAAATCTGTTTTGATTTGTTAAGAAAAATCCCGGAGCAATTGCATTTACTCTTATATTTACTTTTGCAAAGTGAACGGCAAGCCATTCGGTAAAATTATTTATGGAAGATTTTGCGGCGGAATATGCCGGAATTTTTGTAAGGGGATGATAAGCATTCATTGAGGAAATATTTAAAATAACTCCTTTTTCTTTTTCCACCATCTCCTTTGAAAAAACCATTGTAGGTAAAAGTGTACCTTGAAAATTAAGGGCAAAAACCTTCTCAAATCCTTCAATATCAAGATTAAAGAAAGAACCCTCATGTTGATTTTTATTTTCGGGAGTAATAAATTCGTTTGCTGTTGTAGCTTTGGGAGAATTACCCCCCGCACCATTAATAAGAATATCTATTTCCCCCAGTTCGCTTGTTACAACCGCTTTTGCATTTTCCAATGATTCTCTTTCAAGAACATTAGCTACAACGCCAATGGATTTTGTTCCGGTTTCTTTTTCAATAAGTTTTGCGGTTTTGTCCGCACTTTCTTTAAACAAATCCAATATTGCCGTCTTTACTCCCACCGACCCGAGAGCCAATCCTATTGCGGTTCCTATAACACCACCGCCGCCGGTAATAACACAAACTTTGTTTTCCAAATCATCAAACGAAATACGCTTCATAGTTTTCTCACAATTTATTTATCAATTAATTAGTCCGAAATATTTTGGCAACACTAAACTTAAACTCGGTATATATGTAATAAGCATTAACGCCACTATCATTGCAATAAAAAGGGGTAATAACGGTTTAATTACTTTTTCTATGGAGGTGTTTGCAACACTGCATCCAACAAACAAAACACTTCCTACAGGCGGAGTGCATAATCCTATACTTAAATTAAGCACCATCATAATGCCGAACTGTATGGGGTCCATTCCCAACGAGGTAACAACGGGAAGAAAAATAGGCGTAAAGATTAAAACCGCCGGTGTCATATCCATAAATGTTCCTACAGCCAACAATATCAAATTTATTATCAAAAGTATTACAAAAGGGTTATCGGATATACCCATTAACGTTGCCGTTATTATTTGAGGGATGTTCTGATAAGCCATAACCCACGACATTGCAATTGATGCGCCTATTAAAAGCATTACTACCGCAGTAGTTGCGGCACTGCCGAGCAATATATCTTTTAAATCTTTCAGTTTTATCTCTTTATAAAAAACTACGGAAAGTAGAAATGAATACAACACGGCAATTGCCGATGCCTCGGTAGCGGTAAAGTAGCCGGCAACAATGCCACCTATAACAATTATAATTAATGTTAAACTGGGGATGGCATCAACAAGTTTTACAAATGCCGTTTTTAGTGTAATCTTTTCCCCTACGGGATATCCGCGTTTATAAGCATAAACAGCGGCAACCCCCATTAACGAAAGTCCGACAATAATTCCGGGTATGTATCCGGCAATAAATAATGCGGCAATGGAAACCCCGCCGCTGGCAAGCGAATAAACAATTAAAATATTACTTGGCGGAATTATTAAACCGGTAGTGGCGGAAGTGATGTTAACCGCAGCACTGAAATTTTTATCGTATCCTTCAGCTTCCATTTTTTCGCCCATAAAGCCTCCAATAGCCGAAGCGGCTGCAACGGCTGAACCGGAAATTGCACCAAAAAACATGGCGGCCATAATATTAACAAAAGCCAATCCTCCGGGTAATCTTCCCACAAGAACTTTTGCAAAATCGATGAGTCGTCTTGCAATTCCTCCGCTGTTCATTAAATTTCCGGCAAGTATAAAAAAAGGTATTGCAAGCAACGAAAAACTATCTAACCCCGTTGCCATTTGTTGTGCAACGGTTGTTAAAGAAGGGAGTGTATCTATACTTAACAACATCGTAAGGATTGCGGAAATTCCGATGCTGAAAGATATCGGTACGCCTATCATTAAAAGCAACACAAAACTTATTACCAAAACCAATACTTCGGTTAATTCCATTTTATCCTTTCCTCGATTTGATAATTTCAAAAATATTTTCTGCGGAATAGAATATTATTAATAACCCGCTAATTGGAAGTGCGAGATATACATAACCCAATTGTATTTGCAGCGATGCGGAAATTTGCTGTAAGTATAGAACCAATCCTACCAAATTAATACCTCCGATAACCATTACGGTTAAAGCGAAAAGCAATACGGCACTATGGATAAAAATCTCAATATATGTTCTAATAGGTTCGTTTGCTTTGTTGGCAAAATAATCTATTGCAAGATGCATTTTTTTTCCGGTAACATACCCCGCTCCAATCATCCCCAGCCAAATAAGCAAATATCGGGTAAGTTCTTCCGTCCAAGAGCTGGGATTTCCTAATATAAATCTCGAAAAAACTTGCCATGACACATTGAACACCATCAATGATAAAAGAGCAACTAAAAAATATTCAATTGTTTTATCAATCTTTAATTTTAACGATTTCATTTATTCACTCTTTATTTCTTTAATTAATTGATATAATGCCGGATCTGTTTTTTTATACTGCTCATAAAGTGAAATTACTTTTTCCTCGAACGGTTTTTTATCCGGATACGATATTTTAACACCGCTTTCGGCAACCTTTGCCAATGCGTCTTCCGTTGCTTTCTTCCATAACTTACGTTGATATACTACGGAAGAATCAACGGCGGCTTGTAACCACTGTTGTTCTTGCTCGGTTAAAGAATTCCAAATTTTTGTACTGATAATAAGTACATCGGGAACGGAGGTATGTTCATCCAATGAATAATAATTGCAAACCTCATAATGTTTGGAAAGATAGAAAGAGGGCGGATTATTTTCCGCACCGTCAACAACGCCTTGTTGCAACGCCGTGTAAAGTTCTCCCCACGAAATCGGTGTGGCGGAACCACCGAGAGTATTTACCATTTTAACGGATGTTGCACTCTCCTGAACTCTTATTTTTAACCCCACCAAATCAGCAGGAGTATTAATCGGTTTATCCTTTGTATAAAAACTGCGACTGCCCGCATCGTAGTAACATAAGCCTACAATTAATTTTTTCTCACTACTCTTTAAAATTTCTTTCCCTATTTTCCCGTCAAGGATAGAAAAGAGATGTTGTTTGTTTCTGAAAATATAGGGCAAATTAAATATTGTATAAGACGAAGCAAAAGCCTCCAAAACTGAAGCCGAAACTTTAGTCATTCCCAAACTTCCTATTTGAAGCAATTCCACACACTCTCGCTCTGTTCCCAATTGCTGACTGGGATAAATATCCACGCGCATTTTACCTTGGGAATTTTTTTTCAGTTGTTCCGCCATATAAACCATTGCCTTATGTACCGGATGCGATGCGTCAAGACCATGCCCGAGTTTAATTATTTTTACATCGGATTTTACCGAACAACCCATAAAAAGCAACGCTATAAAAAACAGAGCAGATAAAATAAAATTCTTATACTTCATTATTATCCTTTATTATTAAAGGTTATATGCCTTTTTTACTAATCCGTTAGCGAGTTCATAACTTATTTTTTGCGCCTCTTCCATATCAATAACATGTTCACTAACTTGTTTTGCAAGAAAATTGGAATCAACACGTCTTGCCAAATCGTGGCGAGCCGGAATTGAAAGGAATGCACGTGTATCGTCGTTAAACCCTACGGTATTATAAAATCCGGCGGTTTCCGTTGTCATTTCCCGGAATCTCCTCATTCCCTGAATACTATCGTTAAACCACCATGCGGGACCAAGCTTCATTGCGGGATAATGCCCTGCAAGTGGAGCCAACTCTCTGGAATATGTTGTTTCGTCTAAAGTAAATACAATCACTTTGAACTTGGGATGATTACCATATTTATTTAATAATTCATGTAAATTTCTTGTATATTCGGTTTGGATTGGAATATCACCCCCCTTATCCAATCCGAATTTGCTAAATATTGCTTCATTATGGTTTCGCAAAACACCCGGATGTATTTGCATTACAAGCCCGTCTTCACTACTCATACGTGCCATTTCCATCAGCATATTTCCTACAAATGCTTGTTCATCTTCCGGGGTTGCTTCTTTTTTTAATGCACGTTGAAATATTGCATCGGCTTCGCTTTCGGAAAGGGCGTGTGTATAAGGGGAAAGAACTCCTTGATCTGTTGCAACCGCTCCCATGCTAATAAAAAACTCACGTCTGTTCTCAAGGGCTTGAATATATGTTTTGTAATCTATTATCGATATTCCCGAGACGTTACTTAATTTTTCTATTTCGGACTTCCAGTTTTCTGCAAGAATATTCACAACGGCATCGGGACGAAAACTAGGAATAACCTTTCCTTTCCAGCCGGATTCTCTAATTCGCTTATGATATTCCAAGCTGTCGGAAGCCCCGTCGGTTGTGGAAATTACTTCGATATTAAATTTTTCGAAAAGTGTTCTCGGTAAAAATTCTGCGGATTGTAATTTTTTGCTCATCAAGTCATAAATTTCTTGAGCATTATTTCCGTTCAATTTTTCTTTAATCCCGAATACTTCTTCAAATTCATGCGATAACCAAGCTCCGGTTGGTGTTCCCGCATATAGATAAAAATGCTCCGCAAAGATTTGCCAAATTTTCCGATGGTCTGTTTCAACTTCAGTTCCGTCTTGTGTGGGAATTCCCAATTGTTCTAACGAGATTCCTTGTGAATACAACATTCTGTAAATGTAGTGATCGGGAATAATAAACAATTCCGTTGGGTCCGGGAAAGGAGTGTTTTCGGCAAAAATTTTCGGATTCACATGCCCGTGCGGACTATATATGGGAAGCTTTTTAATCTTGTCATATAATTCGAAAGCAATTTTTCTGACCTCCGGATTGGCATCAAAATATCTCATTTCGTTTATCATTTTTCAATCCTATTTTTTAAATGGGTCTAAATGTCTGCGAAAATGTTTTACCAAATATTTATAATGTAATTCTTCATTCTCTTTTAAGCATTTATTAATGCGTTCTCTGTAAATGTAATTTCCGGCATCATCTTTTATTGTAAGAACAAGCCCGAATGTTACATGGAACACTTGGCGAGCGTCGTCCTGATTTAGCAAATCAGCCAATTCATTTTCGGAATATTCACTGGCCGGTTTTACTTTGTTCAAATCTGCGGAAACGTGATATGTCTTTTTCTCTTTTTCATAATTGGCTCTTGCAAAATCAAGTATTTCGCCGAATAGTTTTTCATCGGCGGAAGCCACCACGCGCAATGCTTCCAAATAACTTGTTCCCGCCGTTTTAACATGGGTGTATCCTTTGTGAAGTGAACCTATTACTTCATAAACCGAAAATTTATCGCTACCTGAGTGTAAACTTATTTTATAATTTCCGAAATGTTCCGTTATTGCAATATGTTTTAAATATTCTTCTTTGAAAAGTTTTAAATCCCCTTTATAATCAATACCCTTTTCAAAATCGCCGATAAATCTCGGAGCAATGGAAACAAATTCTATGCCGAGTTCCGTTAACTCACTTACCATAAAAAAATGCTCGAAAGGTGTAGTTACGGATTCCGTTTCGTCAACGGAGACTTCAATTTCAACATTGGCATCGGGATATGTTTGCTTCAAATACGAATACATTTTATTAATGTGCAGAATCGATTTACCGTATTTTACCAATGCACGCAGTGTTTCTTCTTCCGTGGGGTTGAGGATAAACGTGTTAAAAACCGATATTTCCTTATCGGAATATTTTTCCAAAATTTCATCTGTTGTTACGGAATTTACCCAATCCAAATTTTTCAAATATTCTTTTAATGCTTCAACACTCATCGAGTCGGCTTCATTTACAACATGATCGCCGGGGTCAAACGTAAACATCGTAAAACCGGCTTTAATCATTCTGTCAATATCATCTGTTGTTTTCAAATGGTCGGCATCAGAGCCGAATCCGTTTGTCCACCCCTCTTGCATTACCGCCCAAACGGCTGCGTCCATAACTTGGTCGGGTTCACGTGTAGTTCGGCTTAGCTCTCTTATTGATTGCTGTGCCAATACGGGAGCAAAATCATCTTGCGGGGAAAGAGAACGTAAATGCGCAGGATTAGCTAAGCCTATTCTGTCTCCGAAACCGAAAGAATTTTTCACCCCTATTACCACAGGTTTCGTAAATTCAAAAATCGATTGTACAGCTACTACATTGCCGTGTGTTTGCGGGCATTTTTTTAATATTTTATTTTCTTCAAGTTCTATTGTTTCCCCTTCAAAATCTTCGGCTATTGCTTTATTTCCATTTTCGGTTAACAGAAAAAAGAATTTTTCTCCTTTCTCTTTTCCCGTAAAAAAGAGAGTGTTTTCTTTTTCAAAAACCGAATTTTCATATACATAAATCTCGTTTTCTTTAAGGTCCAGAGTTATAAAATTATTTTCGGATGATTTCGGCTGTACCAAAATATCTTTCAATTTTTCTGCAATCATTATTTCCTCTTCTTGTTAATGCAAGTTTCTTTTATTAATAATTTCGTTTCAATTTCCAAATGTTCCTCTTTACAATCTTCCTTCTCAATTTGGTTTATTAAAAGGTCAAAAGCTTCTTCGGCAAATTTTGCGGTATCGTGCGTAACACAAGTAAGAGACGGGGAAAGATAATCGTTTAATTCACTGTCGCCAAAGCAAATTAAATCTAAATCTTCGGGAATTTTTACCGAAACATCTTTAGCCGCTTCCATAATTCCAACGGCAACTGGAAATGTTGAAGCAAACAGCATTTCGGGTAAACTGTTATTTCTGAATAATTCCATAAACGCTTTATATCCGTCTTCTTTACCGAAACCGGAAAAAACAACCCAATCGGGATTAACAACCAAACCGTTATTGAGCATGGCTTCTTTATATCCTAAATATCTGTCCCGCCCGATATTACTATCTTGCCAGCCGGCAATACTTCCTATTTTTGTATATCCCTTTTCAATTGCGGTTGTTACCAAATTTTGTGAACCGGCTTTGTTTGCAAGTGTTACCGAGCTGAATTGTTTGTCGTCAATTGTTCTGTCGAAAAAAACAAGCGGAGTACCTCTCCTTTTTACGTTCTGAAAAATATCTTTGTTCTCGGAATGCTCCGCAATGGAAATTATTATTCCGTCAACTCTCATAGAAAGCATTGTTTCAATATGCTTTCGTTCTTTTTTGCTGTCTTCTTGCGAAACTGCCAAAATGATGTTATAATCGTGCTTAAAAGCAGAATTGTAAATAGACTCTATCATATCTGCAAAAAATGAGTTTGCAATTACCGGTATAACCACACCGATTGTACGTGTTCGTTTGGCCGAAAGATTTCTTGCCGCAAAATTGGGAATATATCCCATCTCTTTGGCAACTTTTTTTATTTCTTTGGCACGTTTAGGAGGGATATCCGGATGCCCGCGTAATGCCTTTGAAATGCTTACTTTAGACAAATTCATCTTTTTTGCAATATCGCTTAGCGTAATATTTTTTTTCATTTCATCGCCTTAGTTATCGTTTACTTTAACGATTACTAAAATGTGGATAATTTTCAATTAAATCAAGTACCGGATAATTTTTTATTGAAAATTTCTAATAATTTCCTGCAAAAAGTTAATCTTTAATTATCAATTCGTTCTGCATTTGCCAGCAAGTAATCTTCTGCTTCTTTAGACCATACACCGTCGTTTTTCCTAACAATTGCGGCAAGTTCTTTATAAAAAGGATTTGATTTTCCTAATTCGGGCAAGTCATCCAAAGCAATTAACGGCATTGATATTTGTGTGTAAATTAATTTTTTCCCTCCGGGAATATTCGGAAGATTTTGCACTGTTTCGGGCGTAGAATTTAACCCGCCGATATGCGTAACCATTATTGCGGGGTTGATTATATCTTTATCTATCAAATCAATGGCTTCTTTCAAATCATCGCTGTTACTCCCTGCAGAACCGATGATATGGTGCATATTATAATGCACATTGTAAAAGTTTAATTCGGCAGTAAAATTTTTATCCGAAGGTCCGGCAAAAAAATTCATACAACCTCCGGTTGCCATCAGTTTGCTTGCCTGCTTAACCAACGGTTTTATCGGTACAAAAATAAACAAATCATCAAAGCCCTTGTTTTCGGTAATTTGCAAAACTTCTTCATCGGTAGTTTCAGCAGTATTGATAAATAATAATTTTACATTCTTCTGTTTTACCGCTTCTTCCGGAAATAGTTTTTTTGCTCTTTCAATACGGGCATTGTCAACATCGGTAACTATTATCAATTTCGGTTTCCGTTCCGCATTTAACAAAATATCTACAGCCGCCAAACCCATTGGACCGCACCCGCCAAGTATTGCCAGGTTACCGTTTTCTTTTATCCCCATTTTATGATGATATTTATCATTACCCGCATAATGGAATTGTTCTTTAAAAGCGGCAAGAATACAAGCAACGGGTTCGGCAAGTGAAACTTTAAAATAAGTATCCCCGTTAAACGGAATTAAACAATCCATTTCGAGAGCTTCTTTCGGAACTATTCCGTAAGTTGCATTACCTCCGATATATTCAAAAGAATAACCGACCGACTCGTACTCTTTACCCGGATAATTTATTGCGGGTTGTATTGTACAGTTCATACCCGCCGAAAATTTGTTTTTATATTTTTCGCCGACTTCCAAAATAACACCGCTCATTTCGTGCCCTATTAATACAGGGTTTTCCGAAATGTTTAAGGGAACCCGCTTATGTGTTTCGCCTTGTATGGTGGCTTTGTAGGAAGACATACAAATACTGTTTGTTTCCACACGTATTAATACTTCGTCTTCTTTGATTTCGGGCAGTTCGAATTTTTCGAGACGCAAATCATTTTTGCCGTACAAGCGTAAGCCGGTTGTTACAATTTTCTGTTTCATGATTATACCCCTCGTCTATTTTTATGAAGCATTTCGCCGATTGTTTGGTTTGTTGTTACAGTATGCCCGGGCAAGGGAAGCAATCTTTCGTGAATTGCATCCAATATCCATTCTTTTTGAGGGAAGAACATATTTTCCAATTCGGCTCCGGGTGTAATCCAATTTCGAGCACCGATTATCACCGGAGGTCCGTCCAATTCATCAAAAGCAATTTGGGAAATTTGTGCCGCCATTGTATTTAGGAAAGACCCTCTTTCAACCGCATCGGAAGCCAAAACAATTTTACCGGTTTTTTTAAGTGATTCTATTATTATTTCGTAATTCAACGGATTTAAGAATCGAGCATCAATTACTTCAGCTTGTACATTGTATTTATCTTTCAAAATATCGGCAACATCCAATGCGGTATAAAGTGTTGCTCCAAGTGTAACTATTGTAATATCTTTTCCGCTTCTGCGGATAACCGGTTGTCCTTCTTCAATTTCATAATAACCTTCCGGTACGCCCTCTTCAACAAACTGTTCACCTATATCATAGAGTTTTTGACTTTCAAAAAAGACTACTGGATCTGTCCCGCTTAAAGCCAAATTCATCATTCCTTTTGCATCGTAAGGGGTTGCCGGAAACATCACTTTTAAACCGGGAATGTGTGCAACAATTGCAGACCAATCTTGGGAATGTTGTGCTCCGTATTTATTACCAACAGAAATTCTAAGGACTAACGGCATTTTTAGAATGCCTGCAGACATTGCCTGCCACTTAGACATTTGATTAAAGACTTCATCTCCGGCACGCCCGAGAAAATCGCTATACATCAACTCTACCAATGCACGCCCTCCGGAGAGAGCATAACCTACGGCAGAACCCACAATCGCCCCTTCGGCAATCGGGGAGTTGAATAATCTGTGATAAGGCAACGCTTCCGTTAAACCGCGGTATGCGGCAAAAGCCCCGCCCCAATCTCTGTTTTCTTCACCGTAAATTACCATTGTAGGGTCAATATATGCTCTATGAATAATTGCTTCGAAAAGTGCATCACGCAAGGCGAATGTTTTTGCTTTTGAAAAAAGTTTTCCGTTTTTATCAAAAGCATAACGTTCTTTTTTTGATAATGATTTTACTCTCGGATTTTCTTCCAGCGGTAATAGCACATCAGGTTTTCTGTCGTCAAGTTTTTCTTCTTTCCGGTTCGAAAACATTACAGTGGAAATATATTCAGAACTAAATGACTCGCGAGGAGAAATTTCCATATCGATTGCTTTAATAAAATTCTTTTTAATTTTATTTTGAGCTTTCTCTTTTAATTCTTCCAATTCCGATTCTGTAATAACTTTATTTGATATAAGATAATCGGAATACTCAATAATGGCATCGTTCTTTTCCCACAATTCCATTTCTTCTTTTGTTCTGTATGAAGAAGCGTCCGAAGGGGAGTGCCCGGAAAACCGATATGTTATTGTATCCAAAAGTACCGGCCCGTTTCCTTCTTCCAAAATTTTTCTTTTTCGTTCAATTGCATCGGCAACGGCAAGCGGGTTATAGCCGTCGACTCGTTCAGCGTGAAGTTGTTCCGGATTTACTCCGGCACCAATTCTTGCCAGAACACCAAAGCCCATTGTTTCACCAAAAGTTTGTCCGCCCATACCGTAAAAATTGTTAAAATAGTTGAAAATTATAGGAGGAGCACCGCCGTCTTTATCTCCCCATAATGTTCTATACTGATCCATTGAAGCCAGAGCCAAAGCTTCCCAAGTGGGTCCGCAAGCCGAGGCTCCGTCGCCTATATTTGAAATTACCAATCCGGGTTTTTTATTAATTCTTTTAAATAAAGCGGCACCGGTGGCAATATCCGCCGACCCCCCTACAATGGCGTTGTTAGGCATACTTCCGAAAGGAGCAAAAAACGCATGCATTGAGCCGCCAAGCCCTTTGTGGAATCCGGTTACTTTGGCAAAAATTTCGGCAAGCACCCCGTAAATAATAAAATCGTATGCCAAATCTTTAACATCGGAATAAGACTCCTCTTTTTCAACAATACCGAGGGCAATACCATCCATATAATTTTTCATTATTTCGTAAAGCTCTTTATCATCGGTTTTGGAAATTGCTGAAAAACTTTTTGCAAGAATTTCGCCGTGGCTACGGTGCGAGCCGAAAATAAAA
>Ga0256913_10000925_pt1 | contig 15167 bp, 14 predicted proteins | sample Axial_MatmetaG_FD_185970 | JGI IMG/M metagenome (GOLD analysis project Ga0256913, IMG submission 185970) | Deep-sea worm associated microbial mat communities from Axial Seamount, Juan de Fuca Ridge, Pacific Ocean - Axial_Mat | ecosystem: Environmental > Aquatic > Marine > Oceanic > Microbial...
TCCGAACACCTCGACTCCGAAACCGGGCTGGTGTATTACAATTACTATTCCCCCGAACTGGGCAGGTGGTTGAAAAGGGATCCCATCGAAGAGAATGGCGGGGGAAATTTATATGGGTTCCTTGGCAATGATCCGGTGTGGCTATTTTGATTATATTGGATTGGAAGATAAGAGATTTACAGGGGCAGTGACATTGCCGAGAGGAGTAAATGGTACAGTTACAGTAATTATTACTGATAATAATTATATTGAGATTGAACTTTCAGCAAATAAGGATTGTGATGACTGTGACTGGTTGCAATTCGTTGTTAGACGCAGATATAAAAACGGCAAAGAAGTCCAAAAAGGAAAAAGCTATAAAACAAGCGAAAAAGAGCATAAACTGGGAAAACGAAGTGTGGATAGTGCTTCCTTTAAGTCTGCTTTCTATATAAAAAGTGCTGGAAAAGGAGAGAAAAAATGAAGGATAGGCCGGGGTTTTATAAGCCTACAAAAGCAGAATGGGACAAAGAGGCGGCAACGTTTGATGTTTATCTGCTATGTCGAAGGAAAGGTTATCTACCACATTCACTGGGAGCGAACTAATACATATAAAGATGGTAGAAGTAATAAGATTTATGAGAACATTTCAGGTGAAAAAACTGACAAATTGCCTGATTATGCCAAAGACGATAAACTGCCATGGTGTTATCGGGGAGAAATGGAAAGAGTTATATACAATTCTGCACCTAAAGCGAACCGTTAATTCAAAAATGGAGAAATGATGGTGAAAAATATTATTGCTTGCATCTTATTAATTTTTATAGCATTGGGGTGTGCGGATATATCAACAGAAAAAAACAAGATTGAGTTTCAAATCACTTTAGCGGAACAACATCGCAGTGTAGATACTTATGATTGCCCTCTTTTTATTAGAAAAAAGGGAGAATTAGTGGGAGTCAATGGACATACTTGTTCCGAAGATGTTCTTAATAGTATTTTTAACAAAGGAGAAGTTATCCAAAAAGATAGCAATAGGCTAGACCTTTATATACAAATTGATGAAGAAGACCTAGTGACCGCTTCAGATTTATTGACTGCACTTAGATTATTAGCTAAATGTGCAAAAAATTCTAAAAAGCCTTGGAGTAATGTAACTATTTTTTTGGATGATCCCGCTTTTTGGGAATCTTCCACGCTAACCCACCCCGGAGACTGATTTCGACTTCGCCGGATAGCCGGGGGACCGTTTTGCCTAAAACCTAAAACTTAAAACTTAAAACCCGTATTTCACTGTTCCGTTAGTGTATTGTTCGTGGTTAAAATTCTTTTCTCTTCGTCTTCCGTCCACCGATCACGGCTTCACGGCCTTTCTCTTATCCCCCTACACTCTCTATATGTCCTACATGGTTGAATGGATTTTTCTTCCCCGCCGCGACTTCCGCGGCCATCAATTCTCAAGCTATGCTTGAGCCGATCACCTCTTATTCTTCACCACTTGGACATTGGTTATTCATCTGTTGGATATTCATCGACTATCCGTTCTTTTCGTCTTCCCCTTATTTTCCAATCCTGGCGTTTTTCGTTTTCGAATCGATGACTAGGGGGAGAATTTTCAAGTTCAGGCGGCTGACATCGACACCGCTAAGCGCTCGGTTGTAGACGTTCACCTCGTCGATGGCACCGTTGAAATACGCGCCGGGAGGCGTTTTCCCTTTCTTCGACACCGTCTCCATGGGCGAGCATCCGATGGCGTTCCCCTTTCCGTTCGGGATTCCCCATTTCGCGAATCCCGATGGAAGTTTAGCGTCGGCGGTTAGTTTTCCGTCGAGGTATCCGAGCAGTTTTCCGCGTTTGGTGTCGACTACCAACGCGACGTGCGCCCATTTTCCCGTTTTAGCGATTCCAATCCGCGCGAAGGCGCCCTTGGGTTTTTCCGGACACCATATCCCTCCATACAGGATTCCTTTGTCGATATAGATGGACATTCCCGATTTAGCGTCGCCTTGGGTGAAGAGGGTTTTGATTCCATCGACCGCCAGTGGTTTGAAACGCAAGGAGACGGAACGGCCTTCTATCCGCGCGGGATTCGCGGATTGTGACGCTGGAAACGCGACTCCAGCGTTTTTTCCGTTCAAGGCGAGGGCCTTTCCACGCGGGGCGTCTTTGGCGAAGGCGGTTTTGCCCAGCGGTTTTCCGTCGAGTTCCGCGCCTCCCGCGGGGCCGTAGTTTGCGGTGTTTCCCTCGAAGGGGTAGAATATGACGTGCGCCTTGTCGGAGACGTATGGGATTGGGTCGGTGCCATTACGCAGGCCGTCCTTGTCCGTGTCTTTTTTGTCCATCGGCCAGCGTCCGGCCTTTACTTCGTCGATATTGCTCATCCCGTCGCCGTCGTCGTCGCGGTTAGCGTCGTTGACCTTGTACTTGTCTTTTCCCATGGCCGCTATGCGCTTCCACGATCCGGCGGAGTGTGACTGTGTGAAAGAGGCGAACGGTTTCAGTCCTAGGACGACTTCCCATAGGTTGGATAGACCGTCTTTGTCCTGGTCGAGGTTGCCGTCCGGTTTTTCGAGGTCGAATCCCGTTACGGGTTTCCCGTCCTTGGAGAAGCGTCGTTTTATTTCGAGTTCGTAGAAGTTTCCTATTCCGTCGCCATCGAGGTCTCCGTTTATAGAAGGGACGCCTTTCACGTAACCGTCGTCGGGGAGCCGTGGGTTCAATCCATGGTCCACCTCGTCCTTGTCGAGAATATTGTCGTTATCGGTGTCGATGCTGTTCGGGTTGGTGCCCAATTGTTTTTCCTTGGCGTTGGACAAACCGTCGCTGTCGGTGTCGTCGGGATCTATTACGAATCGGTAATTTTGTTCCGCCTGAGCTACCATTGGCTCCTCGTTGGCCCACCATGTCATTGGGCACGGGACTTTGTTGTCATTGAACTTCGAGCATATAATTTTCAAGTAGCGGCAAAGTTCTGGGATGGACTCCCCGTCGCCGGCCCAGGTTGTTCCGGCTCCCATCAGGACTGGCACGCCGTTGGCGTTCGCCCATGTCGTGGCGAGGTTCGCCATGCGCAACTTATCCTTGAGGGTGGATAATTTCGAAGCGCTTCCCAAGAATCCCTTATGCGCCTGCGCCAGGCAATACGGTTTCGCCTCTTTTGGAATCAGCAGACCCTGGAGGCAATCGAAGCTGTGTCTCGGGGCCGTGTATATAATCACTCTTTCCGGATCCACTTTTCTTATTGGCTGGGTTATTCCCGCGTAGTAGTGGTTCAACATGTTCGAATAGCACGCGAAAGTCTTTTTTTTAGCTTCGACGAATGTTTCATACGCCAGTCGGTGCGAGTGGAAACGCCAGTATTTGGCCAAGGCTGTCCACCACGGTATGCTTTCCTGTAGCACCGGGGCCATGGCTCCGCGTAAATCCCCGCTCAGCTTGCCTTTTTTGACTTTCGGCATGTATTTTTTATCTTTCGCCCAATGTCCGAAGCGGGAGAAGAACACGTAGGTTCCGTGTCTGAGCAGCAGTTCGACGTATTTGTCCAGCAGTTCGTTCCAGGTCTTGTTCGCGAATTTCTTCTGCGGGGATTCCAGTCCAGCTAGGGACGGGGCCATATTGATACGCAACGAGTTGAATCCCAATTTTTTCCATTTCAGGACGTCTTTCTCCTCGAGTTCCGTTTCCGGGGTGTCCCGCACCCAATTTTCCACGCCCTGGTTCACGTGTCCGTTCATCATTCCCTTGGCGTATTCGATTCCCGTGAGTGGTTTATCCGGAGGTGCCGTGAGTTTTCCGCCTTTGACTCCGAATCGGAATGATTTGACGGTTCCGTCCAGTGCTTCCACTGTCAGAATGATCCATTGGTTTTTTGGTTTTCTGAAGAAAAAGATATCCTTGAAGAAAGGTCGTTTGGGCAATGCCGTCATTTTATCGGCGGGCAAATTGGGGGCGGGGGAGTTTTTCTGGTATTGGTAGGAGTATTTTTTGATTCGAGCGGTTCCGGCCACGGTCACATGGACGCATGGAGCGCCGTAGAGCGTTCCGTCTTTGGCGCGGAGTTTTTTCCCGAAACCGTCCTCGACTTTGAAAGAGAAGGCCGCGCCTTCCGAGGTCAAGGCGGCGCATACGGTCAATATCGCGGCGATGCGAATGGCGGAAATCCTCGTTTTTCTTTTCATGCGATCGATAATCATGAGAGTCCTCCTCGATGGTGTAGAATACCAACTAAAAACTGATTTTGCAACTTTATCGTAGCCTCCTTTTTAAGAGGATGGGCATGGTTTGTGTTCCGTTGTCGTATCGCATCGTTCGGCGGCCAGGGCGAAAGCGTCTTGAATCAACGTTCGTCCGAGTGTCGCGTCCAGGGTTTTCGGGGATGGTTTCGCGTTGGCGTGTTTTTCGGGCGTTCCGTCGCCGGGCCCGAGGAGGAACGCCACGGCACACTCGCCCCAGACCGCGTGTTTTTCGCCTTGGAAACCACGCCATATCTCCGCCATTTCGAGGAATACGTCGTTGGTTTCGTCACCGGCCACCAAGAGTATTCGTTCTATCGTTCCGGAGTTTAGAATCGCTTCCGCCAACGTTTTAGCCCGTTCGAACGGCCCGTCGAATCCCGTCACTGTAATCGACGGGCCGGTTATTCCCAGGGAGGAGCTTATGAGGAAGGCCATCGAGTTGTGGACGGAATTTGAGAAATGTGTCGGGGAGGGCGCGGTGTGGCCGTATTCGAGGAGGCCGTCCAGGAAGGCGAAAGTCGCGCTGTGCGCGCCAAACGCGGAGGCGACCACCACCGCGGTGCTTTGTCCGAGCGGCGTCGCGAGTCCCGCGTTTTCAACTGCCTCGATGGCCGCGGCCAGCATCGCCCTTCCGAGTTTTCCGGAACGTCTTCCGACTCGTTTTAAGGACGGGTGTTCCAATTGTTCTTTTGGTATGCTCCGTGGGGTGGCGGTTTTGAGCGCCGCGCCGCTTTTTGTGTCGGCGAGGGCTTTAGCGAATTCGTCGACTCCTCGTCCGAAGGGGCCTATTACGCCGAGTCCCCCTATTTCCGGAATGATTGTTTTCATTGTTTTCCGCGGTGTGTTTTCCGTGGATGGCGGTCCGAAAATCAACGCTGCGCAACTGCCTCCGAAGGCCATTGATGTTGAAAGTAGCACGCCACCGTTGTAATCCGCGTTTTCCGCGAGCGGCGCGACGGGGATTTGTGGATCCGGTTCGATTCCCGGGATTCCCGGCAGGCGGCGTTCGAGGATTCCCTTGACGCATAGAGCGGCTTCTATCGCACCCGCGGCGCCGAGGGTGTGTCCCGTGTAATATTTCGTCGACGCGAATTTCACGTTTTCCCCGAATAGTCTATGGAACAAGCGTCCCTCGACGTTGTCGTTGTCTTTGGTCGAGGTTCCGTGCGCGTTAATGTATTCGATCTCCTTCAAGTCGGCGCCGGCCACGTCCGCCGCCATTCTCACGGCTTTCTCCAGACCCCGTCCGTCCGGGTGTGGTCCGGTGATATGGTATGCGTCGCTTCCGCCACCTACGCCTCGCAATTCCGCCAGAGGCGAGGCTCCTCGTTTAGCCGCGTTCTCCGCGGTTTCGAGGATTATTGTGGCGGCGCCTTCGCCGAGGTTCAAGCCGGAGCGTCGTCGGTCGAATGGAAGGCAAACCGAGTCCCCCATGACTTGAAGGGAGTTGAAGCCGCAATATGGCACCAAGTTTAATCCGTCCGCGCCCGCCGCGACCACGATGTCGCACAATCCCGAGCGCAACCAATGGAATCCGGCTGAGAGCGCCTCCGTTCCGCTGGAGCACGCGTTGGCTATCGTGGCCACGGGGCCCCGCGCTTCCAGTTGGCGGGCGAGTATCGCGGAGAGGTCGCCTTCGACGTAGCATTGCAACGGGACGACGTCCGGGCGCCGGCCTTTTTTCACCGCGGCGTAGAAGTCGAGATCGTTGAGCATACAAGCGACGGTGGTTCCCACGCACACTCCGATTTTGAATTTATCGGATTGGCGTTTTCCCAGTCCCGCGTGTTCCAAGGCTTCGCGCAACGTGAATTCCAGTAGTTTCAGGGATCTGCCACCCGGTTCGCCGCTGGAGAACCGAGCGTCGCATTCGAACACGGGCTTGTCGAAATCGGCGTTGAAAAGTGTCGGGCGGGGTTTCGGGTTTCTAAGGCCCGACAATGTAGCGAGGTGGATATTGTCGATGCCTTCTCCCGCGGCGCAGACGGCGCCTACACCTGTGACGACGACGCGTTGGAATGTTCGATGGTCCGATACGTTGTTGGAAGCGACCGCGTTCATTTCGTTCCGGTGGCGTCGCTGACGTATTCGGCGAGCGTGTCGAGGTTTCGGAAAATCTCCCGTCCCTCCTCCAGATTCTTTATCTGTATTCCGTAACGCCTTTGGAGTAGAACTACCAGTTCCACAGCGTCGAGGGAATCCAGCCCCAAACCGTCGCCGAACAACGGGTCGTCGTCGGCTATGTCCTCCGGGGACACGTCCTCTATGGACAGTTCGGAAACTATCAAGGTTTTCAGCTCCTCCTTGAGGGCTTTCAATCTGTCATCGCCTTCCGCCATGTGGGAACCGCCTTTCAATCCGTCACCATCAAACGTCCGCGTCGCTTGGGACAGGCGACACCGAACGAAAAGAAGAGGACAAACTACATCCATCCGGCGAATTTTCCAGCTCCGAGCGGAGGCGAAGCGTTTGTTCCGGCTCTTCTTGACCGCGGAGAGTTGGGGGTTATTGTTTTTTCCTTAGTTTTATCTGGTAGATTCCGAGGCGCGCCGCGACTCGGAACTTGTCGTCGAGATACCGTCTCAGTTTCGGGAATTTCCCCAAAGTGATGTAAGTTCCGAACCAGGACACCTCCTCGAACACAATCATTCCCACCTTGTTTTTCTCGAGCTCCGATACGATCCATTCGTCGAGTTCCGGATCGCCTCCGCGCGGGTATGTCAGTCCGTCGTGGAACCAAAGCAGTGGTTGTGGCGGGATTTTCCCCGTGAATCCATACAGGGCCGTGAAATCCGAGAAGACGAACACGTTTCCTTGGTATGAGGCCATTATCCGGCAAACCGTTTTGACATCCCTTCCGGGGAGCACGACCCATTGTCCGTCCACCGCTCCCACGGGAGTTCGGTCGCACCAAAGCAACGACGAGATGGATGGAGGAAAGCCCAGCGCGTGGAAGCTCAGCGGCGGCAACAAGTCCTGCGCCCTCCTTTCCCACGCGGAGACGGTTCCGGCGCAAACGGCCGCCGCTGAAACCGCGCAAACCGCGGCGACTGCGACGACGCTCCGGCGTTTCGATGGGGGCGTAGGTTCCCCCCTTCTCTCGCCGTCCGCGTCCGTGTGTCCGAGTGAGTCCGGTGTTTCCGTCCGGGATCGTCCGAAGATTGTCACGAACCCGAATCCCAAGGTCAAACCTAGCAACGACCAAGCGTTTTCGGGGTTGTTGTTGGTAGTCACCGCCATCGCTGTTCCGTATACCGCCAGCGCCAGCGTCAAGAGCGCTGTGTCCGCCTCTTTCAGAAAGCGTTGTCGGAGTCCGTCGTTGTCGTTCCATATCCCAACGAGTTTCCAACTCGTCGCCGCGCAAACCGCGGAAAGGGGTATTGCCACACTCCACAACACGTGGAAACGCGCGGCTCCGGTACTCCCTCCTCCTGAGAGGCGTCTCAATCCCTCCGAGATTGGAATGGCGAAGAAATATTTAACGAAGAGGCGTATGTCTGAGACGGCGAGTAGCCATATCAGCGATGACAGCGCGAAAACCGCGGTTCCGAGAGCGGTCCACGCGGCCGCGCGCCACCACCGTTTTTTTCCGGTTTCCACAAACAACGCCAAGGCCAACACTGGGGCGAAAAACGCGGCGTAGTTTTGTTTCGACGCGAACGCCAATCCCCATGCGAGCCCCGCGGCGGCGAACAACCATTTCCGCTTGTTTTCGGAGACGTTGTCGGACCCCGTCCCGAGCATCGCCAGGAGGAGCGAAGCCAAGCATAGGAACATCGCCACTTGGTCGGGATAGGTCGTGCCCATCTGCGCTTGGAACCAAACCGCTGTGACGCACGCCGCGCCCATCGCCGCGGAATATCCGGAGACGCGGCCGATTCCCTTCGTCGACGCCACCGTCCGCAACAGGGCGAAAACCATCATCGACGCCATGGCGTTGAGCAACGCCCCGCCGATTAGATACGCTCTGAATCCGGGACCGAATAGGGTGAAAAGAAAGGCTTGGTAGAAAAAAGACATTGGCCCGATGGGCGCGACGAAGTCGCGGAACGGCCTTTGTCCCAACGCCACGCGCCAGGCGCCGTCGTAGACTATCGATTGGTCCAGAGGGAAAAACCCGCGTCTTCCGCATTCCCAACAGAAAACGAAGGCCGCGGCTCCGATAGCCAGGCACGAGAACGTCTCGAAAAGAATCCAGGCGCGTCTGGACACCAGTAGCCCCTCCTATCCCAAAAAAGCCCCGCGCGTCGTTTGGCGGGATTCAACTTTCAGAAAGCGGACCCAGTCCCGCCGCGGCGCGGAACTCGTTCAACTTCCTCCATACCGTTTTGTCGCGGGAAAGAACGCGGACAAGCCTCCCAGTGGAGATTCCCATGTCCCGCGCGGCGTCGCCGACGCGGAATCCGCGCGCGGCCAAAACGTCGAACGCGTCCGCCAAGACGGTCGGGCGCAATCGTCCGGTAGCGGACGAGAACGCCGCGGAAAGCGCGCTTTGTTCGGCGGGCGGTTCGCATCGGACGCTCAACGCTATTTCCACGCGTAGCTTTCCGAGCGCGTCGGATTCGTTGCGCGAACGCGAACGCGAGACGGTGGAAACCACGGCCACCCCGCTAGGAGCGTGCCGCAAACGCACTCCGGAGAATTTACGGTCGCGCTTCTGTCCGCCCGCGCCACCGCCGCTCAGGTCGTCGCGGGAGCATTCCGCGGAAAGCGCCGCGTCGGATTTCGAGAGCCATTCCGCGCGCGAGTCGCGCGGAACGGCTTTCATCCGCGTGTGGTTTTCCTGGGTCACTCCCAATCGTCGCCGACCGCTGTTTCCTCGATCATCGCCGACATCTCGCCGTGAGACGTCTTGTGATGGTCCTGTTTTTTGTCGAAATAGCGTTCTATCTGTCGATCGACTTTAGCGACCGCTCCGTCTATGGCCTCATACATGTCATACGCCTCGCAAATCGCCTCGGCGTCCAGTTTCTTTCCAGTCACTATCACTTCCGCCTTGCTACGGGTCTTCTCCCGCGACACCACCACCTCCGCCCTGGTTATCTTGTGTCTGTCCCCTACCACAGCCGAGAGTTTTTCCTCGGCGTATTTTTTCATTGCGTCCGTAAGCTCCAAATGTCTGCCACTAACCGTTACAGCTACGCTCATAGTCATCCTCCAGCGCTATTGTTTTCCAGACACTTCAACCACGAAAAAACCGACAGTTTCCCTCCTCCCGGGGATTTCAGGCGCCGCGATTCGTATCCGAGTCTACCTGCCTCGGCGCGCGGCAAAATCACGTCCTACAACCACTCTACTCCAATTTCAAAAGCATTTCCACCTTTCCGAGCGGAAAGGTCCGCGTTTTCCGCGTTTTCCCGCTCAAAAAAGTTAGACACCGTTCCACGGCGAGTGTTCCACCGCAAAGTGGTTGGCGTTTGAAAAGTGGACCGGGGGGCTTGCGTAAACGGCGCGGCGGTGTATTGTCGCGTGGTGTGTCCGCCGACGTGTCGGGCTCTGTTTGGACTCGAGAGAAGATTTATGGAACAGCAATACTATTTGGTCAGTTCGCTACCGATGCTCGATTTGGAATCGGATCCCCCTTTGTCGGAGGACGAGTTTATCGACGCTTGCGCCGATTGGTTGCCGGAGGACGCCTTGGAGCGTCTGCGTTCGCTGTCGCTTTTCCCTCCCGAGGATATAGAGCGCGGCGATTCGGCGATAGAGAAATGGAACGTTTGGGAAACACGTCTCCGCAACGCGTTGGCCGTCCGCCGCGTCAGGCGCGAGGGTGGTGGCGGAGACCGCGCGGCGGAGAAATTCCTCCGCGAGAACCTGGATTTTTTCTCGGAGATAGAGGACGGCGTCCAAGAGGCTTTCTCCAAACCGTCACCGTTGGAACGCGAAGACACGTTGGACAAACTTCGTTGGCGCTTTCTAGACGATTTGGAAGCGGGCCACCCGTTCGACTTCGACAAGCTTTGCGTTTACAAACTCAAACTTCTCACCCTCGCGAAACGCGCGTCCCGTGACGCCGAGGCCGGCGAAAAGAACCTTGAGACGGCTCTAGCTCCCAGCGACTTGGTTCCAATCGGGGAGTAATCTCCGCGGCGCGGTCCGGGAGGATCGTAGTCAAGCCGTTCGCCAATCCCTGAACCGGTGGTTTCCTTCCTGCGTGGCTCGATTCGCTTTCGGGCGTTGTCGAGAATCCATCCCCGAGGTGTCTCACTTGAAGATTTTCTGGAAATCCACATCCTCCGCCGCCAAGGTTTTCACCAAGCACGGGAGGCGTCTCGTTTTCTCCACCAAATCGGTGTAGTATTCAATGTAGGATTTCGGTTTCTCTTTTTCTCCCGGAGGGCGGATGCCCAGAAAAACCAAGTCGGCGTTTTTCGAATGCTCCGCGATGGTTTCGAATACGTCCCCACCCAAAAGGTCGACGACGCGCGCCTCGGCGTCTAGCCTGGACCTTTCCAGAAACGCGTCGAGTTTTTTCCCGACGCTCAATCGTTGGTCTTCGTCCATGGCTATGGAGTTTATCACCAGTTTGACCTTGGACCACTCCTGGTGGGTTTTCATGAGATACGCCAAGGAGACCATCAACGCTCCGCTGTTCGTTTTCCCCCCCCACCACACGTCGATCCGGCGTTTCCCAACGTTTTCGCCGTTCCCGGCGTCCGAGGAACACGATTCCCCCGGCTCGCTCACAATCGCCACGTTGAGTTTGGAAGCGGCGACGAAAGAGACGAGTTTCGCCATATCGACCACCGCGTCCTTTTTGTCGGGGTCGGGGGCTCCCAGCAGGACGGTGTTCGGAGTCAACGGACCGAAACCGTGGTATCGCAAGAGATTCGTTATCCCGTCCATGACGGTTTTAGCCGCCACAACCTTGACCAGACCGTCGACCTCTTTTTTAGCCAGCAGAGAGGATATCGCCGTCTCCAAATCGTCCAGCCTGTCGGCGTCGGTGTTTTTCGCCAACACCGCGCTGACCGTTAGAAAACCGTTTTTCGATGCTATGGCGTCGGCTATTTCGACGAGACGCCAACGCGATGATGGCGACCCGGTGAGGACGAGGATGTTCGGTCTCCAGGAGCGCGCGTCCGGTTTTTTCCGCGCCAAACGATATATGACATCCCTGCAGAGGAGCATCAGCACGCCGTATCTGGCGTCGCCCCAGTGCGCGGCCAAACGCCGCCGTTTCATGACGTAGTAGACGGCGAACGCCACCACCAGGGCGGCCAAGGTCGCGAAAAAACTGATTTGTATCATAATCCCCAGGCAAAGCAGGGCTCCCGCCAGCGAGAACGCCCAGTGCGTGTTGAACGCGGGACGCCAAGTCGGGCTTTTCATGAAGCCCTCGAAGGCGGATGAGACGTTCAGAAGGCAGTAGGACGTAAGGAAAAACATTGAAAGCACCGGAGCGATGAGGTTGATTCCGCCGAGCAGTATCCCCGAAAGGGCGATGGCGAAGGAGATGGCTGTGGCTATCCGGGGGTCGTTGCCTTTGCCGTAACCCCTTCCGATGAAACGCGGCACGACGGTGTCTTTCGCCAACGCTTGAAGTGTCCTGGGCGCGCCAAGCATCGCTCCCATAGCGCTGGACAAGCAGGCGCCCCAGATGGCGAACACGACCACTAAACCCCATTTCGCGATATCCCTCATGACGAGCGAATTCTTTAGCATCTCCGCGCCTTCCGCGGACGTCCAAGGGATTAGAGAGCCCATGAACAGGGGTATGGCGATATAGACCGCGTAGCTGGCTCCGATGGCTCCGAATGTTCCCCAAGGCAGGGATTTCGCCGGATTTTTCAAGTCTCCGGACATTGCCAGTCCCGCCTCTATACCTGTCACCGCCGGGAAAAACACGGCGAAGACCATCCAGAAATTTCCTGGTATGGTTTTGAGAGATGCGACGATGGACGCCTCCCCCCCCGGTGGGAACGCTGGCGTTTCCTGTGGCGCGGAACCCGCGAAAAACGAGACTAGGGAGAAAACGATCAGTCCGAGTATGAAATACTGTGTTCGCAGCGCGAGACTGGCGGAGAAAAACGCCAACGCGCCCGTGGCGACCAACGCGGCTATGCCAACCGCCACGTCGGGATTCATCCCGAAGGGAATGTATTCCTCGACTCCGGGATAGAAGTCCACGAGCGATTCCGCGAAACCCGCGATGTAAAACGATATGCCGAACGCTTGGGCGAAAAACAGCGGCAATCCAATCGCCGAACCGGCCTCCAAACCGAGGGAGCGCGATATGATGAAATACGCCCCACCGCCGCCGACGCGCATGTTCGTCGCCAACGCGGAGATGGAAAGAGCCGTGAGAAAGGTCACCGAAGTGGCGAGGGTGACTATGACAATCGTCCAGAGGGGACCGACGTTCGCGAGAACCCACCCGAACCGCAGATACATTATGACCCCGAGTATGGTCAGCACGCTGGGCGTGAAAACGCCCTTGAAAGTGCCGAATCCATGTCCGGTAGTCCGTTTCTCTTTGTCATCTCCGGAAGCCATGCCGCGCCGCCATGCGTTTTCCAAACGGAATCGCCACCGCCAACCAAGACGGGGTCGAAAACGAAAAGGTATCGCCAAGGGAGATGGAAGTCAACACTTGTCGGGAGGCGTTCCGCGTCGGATCCGGAGTTTCCCGCTCAGTTGTTGTAAACGTGGAGCCCCATTACCACGTCCAACACGCAATCGAATCCGGACTTTATCCGGATTTTCCGGACGGTCTCGTCGTGGAATCCAGTCGATTTGAACACGAGCTTATAGATTCCCGAGGGAAGTATTTTGCTCATGTAGATATTCATCGTTCCAGGAGCTTTGAAAGTGTAGACCAAGTGGTCCGCACGGTAGAATTCGACGGTCATGTCTTTGTTGGGATGCTTGACGACTCCGATGATCCGTCCCCCGGCGTCCCAATCCTCGGCGTCGCGTTTGATGTAGTGCGGTTTGGCTAATTCCATCTCGCGGAATCTGTCTCTCGCCTCCGTGTCAAACGAGAAAGCGATAAACCCCACGACCGCGGCGAGGGAAAGCGCCGCCACCCGACCAAACCCGTTTTTCAACTTGTTAAAGCCCATTTCCACATACCTCCTCGTCCTACGAGGTGGATAAACTACCACGTCGCGCCCCCTTTTGCAAACCGTCCCGCTTCCAGCGGTAGCCGGGGTTGCAAAAAACGTCTCCCCGTATAAATTCAGACATGCTTACAAAAACCCATTCCGCGGCGATAGATGGAATCGACGCCTATGTCGTCGAGGTGGAAGTCAACGCCGCCGGACACGGTGACCAGTCGTTCGTCTCCATCGTGGGACTCCCGGACGCCGCCGTCAAGGAGAGCCGGGACCGCGTCCGCTCGGCGATGCAAAGTTGCGGACTGGCGTTTCCCAAAGGCGCCACAATCGTGAACCTCGCACCGGCGGACGTCAAAAAAGAGGGCGCGGCTTTCGACCTTCCCATCGCCGCCGCGGTCGTTACCGCCACGGGGCTGGCGGATAAAAAACGCCTCTCGTCCACCATGCTGGTGGGGGAACTGGCCTTGGATGGTTCGGTGAGACCCGTCCGCGGCATGATTCCGATAGGAATACGGGCCGCGTCGGAGCAGGGCGTCGAAGCCCTCCTCGTTCCCGCGGAAAACGCGGTGGAGGCCGCCGCCGCCGCCAACGGCCTGCCAGTGCACGCGATATCAAATCTTTTGGAGGCGGTGGATTTTCTGGCGGGAAGAAGCGCTTCCGAGCCGGTGATCCCCCCGGAAAACATATTCGACACCAACCCGGAACGGCTTCCCCTCGACTTCAACGAGGTGAAAGGACAATCCTGCGCGAAACGCGCGATGGTCATCGCCGCGGCGGGAGCGCACAATCTTTTGATGATCGGGGCGCCTGGAACGGGGAAATCAATGCTCGCCAAACGCCTTCCGACCATCCTTCCTCCATTGACCATCGAGGAGGCGATAGAATCGAGCAAAATACATAGCGTGATGGGACTTTTGCCGAGGGACAAACCGTTTCTCGCCGCCAGACCGTTCAGGGCCCCTCACCATACGATAAGCGACGCCGGATTGCTCGGAGGACAGACCATCCCCACGCCGGGGGAAATATCCCTCGCTCACAATGGAGTGCTTTTCCTCGACGAGTTTCCGGAATTCAAAAGAAACGTGTTGGAGGTGTTGCGGCAGCCACTTGAGAACGGGGAAGTAACCATTTCCCGCGCCGCCGGATCGCACACGTTCCCCGCTAGGTTCACATTGGTCGCGGCTATGAATCCATGTCCTTGCGGCCACTACGGAGTGTCCCGGAAAATGTGCCGGTGCTCGGCGCACGATATAAAGCGTTACCGTTCCAAACTTTCGGGGCCTCTTTTGGACCGAATCGACTTGCACGTGGATCTGGCGCCCTTGAGCGACGAAGAGATGTTGTCGGCCCCGACGGGGGAATCGAGCCGAGAAATCCGAGGAGTGGTTTTGTCGGCGCGGGAAAGGCAGAGGAAGCGTTTCGAGGGGTTGGGGATACATTGCAACGCGCAAATGGAGCCGGCGCAGCTTCAAGCGTTTTGCGCGTTGGATGCCCAGAGCCAGTCGTACCTCCGTGGAGCCATAAACGACCTCCAGCTCAGCGCGCGGGCCTACGATAAGATTCTCCGCGTCGCCAGGACAATAGCCGATTTGGACGGCGAGGACAAGATAGATTCGCGTCATATTTTCGAAGCGGCGCAATACCGGGATCTGGACAGGAAGCTTTGGTGAGTCGGAACTGGATTGAACGCCCGGACACCGGGGAATAGCGAATGCCTTCTTCGAGCAAATGGAGCGCCGTCGGGCGGTTGTTGAAAAACAATGTCTGCGCGTACGATATCTTGGCCGTCCTATACGTCCTCCTCGCCGTGGTCCTCTCAGCTTCCGGTGTCTTCAAACTCGATTTCTCCATTCTCATCCCGTCCCGTTACGACGCCGTGTTCTTGGAACTGGCG
>Ga0256913_10000927_pt1 | contig 15166 bp, 15 predicted proteins | sample Axial_MatmetaG_FD_185970 | JGI IMG/M metagenome (GOLD analysis project Ga0256913, IMG submission 185970) | Deep-sea worm associated microbial mat communities from Axial Seamount, Juan de Fuca Ridge, Pacific Ocean - Axial_Mat | ecosystem: Environmental > Aquatic > Marine > Oceanic > Microbial...
AAGGTCGCACTCATAACCGATGGAAGATTCAGCGGTGCCACGAGAGGGGCGAGTATCGGCCATGTCTCTCCCGAAGCGGCCGAAGGCGGACTGATAGCCCTTCTGCAGGATGGAGACGAGATACATATAGATGTGGACAACTATATACTCGAAGCCAGGATATCCGAAGAGGAGATAGCCCGACGCAGGGAAAACTTCGAACCCAAAGTCAAGCCTCTCGAGAGCAGATGGCTCAGACAGTACAGGGCACTCGTCACCAACGCCGGCAAAGGCGCAGTGCTCGCGGCGGAGTAGAGGGATGGTGGATTCTATATGGTATAGGGGATTATCTCTCTTCGCAATCTCCATGATACTCGGGGGCTGTGTCGGAATTGGCGGAGATAGTGAACCGACTCCGCCACAGAGAGGATTGCCTGACCTCTCGGATAAAAGCCCCGAATACAGAATGGGTGCCAATGACGGTTGCCGGACAGCGGAGGGGAACTATACCAAGAGTCACGATGCTTTCAGTGCGAGTGAAGAGTATCGTAACGGATGGTACGCAGGCAGGAGTGCCTGCAATTCGATATGAGTTGTACGGGGACCCATGCAGTATAGATATAGGGGAGTCGACAGCAACGGCAAAAGTGTCAAAGGTACGATAACTGCCGTATCGGAAGATGAAGCGAAACAGAAACTCAAACAGCAGGGGATATTCTACAACTCTCTCGTTCCCGTAAAAGAGTTCGGTTTCGGAAGTATGGTCAAAAGAGCGATGAGCGGTGTAATGCTCAGTGCATTTTCGAGAGAGATGTCCAGCTATCTCGGCTCAGGGATGACGGTCCCGACCGCTTTGAAACTGATGGAGAGTCAACACAAAAACGAAAAGAGATATGCATCTTTTCTCGAAGCCGTCAGAAACTCCGTAGAGGAGGGGCAGTCGCTGTATGTGGCGTTGAATTCCCAGACCGTTTACCGCATACCTGAGTTTTTCCTACAGAGTCTCAAAGTGGCGGGACAGAGTGGAAAAGTGGTCGAGGTACTTTCTAATATGGGAAATTTTTTCTCTTCTCAGAGCAAAGTCAAAAAACAGATTGCCAATGCAATGGCATATCCGATTTTCATCTTCGTCGTGGCTATGGGAATGACGGGTTTTCTGATCTCTTTCGTCGTACCGAAAATCACATCTATTTTCGAAGATACGGGGCAGGAGTTGCCGGGAATCACCAAGTTCGTACTATCGGTGAGTGATTTCCTGACGGCACATTTCATAGCCATACTGATAGGGTTGATTCTCTTCGTGGCACTTTTCAAACTCCTCTACCACAAGGTGATCGCTTTCAGGAGGAGTGTCGATACGATGTTGCTGAAGAGCCCGATACTGGGTACCTTGATACAAAATCACGAGTTGGGGAGATTCAGCTATATACTCTCTCTCATGCTCGATTCGGGAGTCTCGTATGCCCAATCCGTACAGTTGGCATCCACGACATTTGGAAACGAAGCGTTAAAGAGTCTCTTCGCCGAGGCATCTGCCCGTGTATTGGAAGGGAACAGACTCTCAAACGCCCTATATATATCCGGAGGGGTCAAACCAAGAAGAAATTTCATGCAGTCTCTCGCCCTCGGTGAAGAGTCCAGTGAAGTGTCTTCCGTACTTTTTAACCTCTCTCGACTCTACAACGAAGAGAATGAGGAGAGATTGAAACTTCTGTTGAGTCTCATGGAGCCGTTTATGATGCTCTTCATAGGTGGAATAGTGGGGATTATAGTCACAGCCATGCTCTTGCCGATATTCAGTATGAATCTCGGTGCCAGAATATAGAGTCCTATCGTGGTGTAAATAGAGAGCGGGAGATGAATCTCCGCTCATACGAGAGGAGCCATAGTGAACGAGTTCGTAAAAAACCTGAAATTGAAACTTCTGTTTATCTTTTTCGTACCGGCAGCCGGAATGCTCTACTTCTCTTCCGGATATCTATACGACAAGATAATCCAGTATGACAATACCGGCTATCTCGACAGTGTATCGAGATATGCGAAAATAAGCGACAATCTTATCTGTCAGCTCCAGAAGGAGAGGGGACTCAGCATAGCATATATCACACGGAGTTCGGAATACTACAAAGAGAAGCTGGAAAAGCAAAGAGATCTGTCGGACAGACTTTATCGGGAGCTCGATAGATATATAGACAAATACGGAATAGCCCAGAGGGAAAAAGATCTCAAAAAGGTGATAGAGCTCTATTCCGGTATAGATTCGATACGCAAGAGAGTCGATGATAGAAGTATGGATATATTCGGAATACTGGAATATTACAGTACGATGGTCGGTTCTCTTATCGAGAGTAGCGATATACTCAGAAGCAAATTTATAAACGAAGAGTTTCTCAGAACGATCGTCTCATTTCGCAGATTGATGATATTGGGAGAGATGAGTGGCAGGGAGAGAGCGCTCGTTTCCCATATCCTGGAACATGGCGAGTATAGTGAAAAGGTGAGAAACCTTCTGATCAGATGGGAGATGGAATTCCGGCAGACGATGGAGGATTTCGAGAGTGATGCCACACTGACGGTATTCGCCAAATATAGAAACTCCATCGATAGTAACTTCGAAAGTAGATTTTTCGATATGAAAAGTGCCATAATTTTCGAAAAAAAGCTGGATGTCACAAATAGTAAGGAGTGGTGGAAGGTATCTACCCACTATATAGACTCTATCCACAGAACCAACGAGACGGTACTCGGAATATTGATGAAGATGAAAGAGACGCTCAAACGAGACGCTCTCGAAGCGCTGGCGGTCAGCGCGTTTATATGGATACTATCCATCTCCGCACTCTTTTTCCTCATACGGATCATAAACAGAATCATGGATACTTTTGGAGAGTTGGTCTCCCAGATAGATGAACAGAAAAGGCTCTACAAAGTCTTTTCGGAGTTTTTCGAGCTGTTGATATACAATGACGATATGCAGACGATCCTGACATCTATGTGCGTCATTCTAAACCAGACCGATAGATTCAAAAATATCTGGATAGCCGAGCTGGATGGGGAGAAGATAGAGCCGATAGTGACCGAAAATATCTCCAGTGCACTGATAAAACAGGAGCTGGAAAACGATTCGGATCGCAGAGCCAGACTTTTCGACGATCTCAGGAGGGTGGCCAAAGATGGCAGAGGCTCCGTCTCGTACCCCAAAAGTTATAAAAATCCTCTCTGTAGAGGGGTCTCCATGTTCTCCATATTTCCCATAATTCAAAATGGAAAATCGAAATATCTTCTCGTCGTCTCCGTGAAAAAGGATTACGAGATGGATCTGCATATGAGCGATATGGTTACGAGAATGTGCGGAGCTCTCACATACGCTTTCGAAAAGGTGGAGATCAAAGATAGAGAGAAGAAGCTGGAAGAGGAGCTCAGGATAGCCGCTTCGACACTGGATGCCCACGAGGCGATCACCATTACCGATCTTCAGGGAAGGATAATCAAGGTCAACAAGGCATTTAGCGATATTACGGGTTATAGTGAAGAGGAGGTTATAGGAAAAAATCCGAGTATTCTGAAATCGGGCCGTCACAACAAGAATTTTTATGTTCAGATGTGGGATGCCATCAGAAAGCACGGTTATTGGAAAGGCGAGATATACAATAGGCGAAAGAGTGGAGAGATATATCCGGAAATGCTCTCCGTGAGTGCCATAAAGAACGAAGATGGTGATGTGACCCACTATGTTGCCCACTTTTTCGATATCAGCGATATGAAAGAGGCGCAGGAGAATGCGGAGTATAGAGCACTGCACGATCCTCTAACCGATCTCTACAACCGTCAAAAGATGATGGAAGATATAGAGAGGATATATGGAGAGTATAAACATAGCGGAGATTACGGTGCGTTTTTCTTCCTGGACCTGGATAATTTCAAGCATATCAACGACCACTATGGACACGATGTGGGGGATCGAGTTCTGGAGGAGATCGCCAGGCGTCTCAAAGAAGCGGTCTATCAGAGTGATTTGGTCTACAGGGTGGCGGGAGACGAATTCGCCATTATAGCTACGAGACTGGGTAACGACAGGGATATAGCCATAGCCAAAGCCACTATTTTCATAGAGAGAGTCATGGATATTTTCGATGAAAAGATCGTGATCGAAGGAAACAGTATGGACCTCTCGTTCAGTATAGGGGTCAAGATATTCCCCGATGGCGAGGAGAGTGACAGAGAGGTGATGGTGGATGCGGATATAGCGATGTATTACGCCAAAAAGGGTGGTAAAAATGCATATCACTTTTTCGATGAGGGTCTCAACGAAAGGTCCAAAGAGTATCTGCGTACCAAAAACGAACTCTCTGAAGCGATAGGAGATGAGGAACAACTGCTGATCTTCTATCAGCCAAAAGTATCCATAGCCGATGGAAAGGTGGTCGGATTCGAAGCTCTTTTGAGATGGAAAAGATCCGATGGAGAAATTCTGGCTCCTTCGGAGTTCATATACGCCACCGTCGGAAACAGGCTCGGTTACAGACTCAATGAGTATGTACTGGCGACTGTATGCAGTCATATCTCTCGATGGAACGAACAACTGGGCGATATCGATATGAGAATTTCGATAAATATCTCTACCGAGCAGTTCGTAGATATCCGCTTCGAAGATACGGTAACGAGAATTGTCGAAGAGTCCGGAACGGACCCGAAGAATATAGATTTCGAGATTCTCGAAGATGCCCTGCTTCACGATATAGATGGAGCGGTAGATACGATAAATAGATTGAAAGAGAAGGGGTACAGTTTCAGTATAGATGATTTTGGGACGGGTTACTCGTCTTTGAACTATCTTTCGAAACTACCTGCGAATACGCTGAAACTGGATAAAAGCTTCATCTTCAATATCTCCGACAGCAAGAGTGAGGCGATAGTCAGGATGATCATAGAGACGGCTCATATTTTCGGAATGTCAACTGTAGCGGAGGGGGTGGAGAGTGAAGAGGAGCTTCACAAGCTCGAAACTTTGGGATGTGATATATATCAGGGCTATCTCTTTTCCAAACCTGTCCCCTTCGCAAAGGTGAAAGAGCTCATTTCGGGATAATCGTAGATATCGAGATGGCTCTATCCCTGTTTTTTGGTTCCATCGAGTACCGGAACGAAAAGACACGGCTCTATGGCTTCGGATGTGATTCTGCCGTTTTTTTTGTAAAATCTCGTGATGATCTGCAAGCCTCCCTCGTCTATGGGGGCTATGAGAATTCCACCTTCGCTCAACTGGTCAAACAGTTCGGGCTGTATGGATTCGGCGGTTGCGGAGAATAGTATTCTGTCGTAAGGGGCGAACTCCCTCCACCCCCTCTGCCCGTCGTCGTAACGGGTGGAGATATTGCTTATCCCCAAAGTCCGAAATCTCTCTCTCGCCTCTCTGAGCAGAGGTTCTATCCTCTCTATAGTGAAAACTCTTCTGACGAGTCTGGAGAGTATAGCGGCCTGATAACCGCTCCCGCATCCTATTTCCAGGACACTGTCGGCATCGTCGAGTTCGAGATGCTGTGTCATTTTGGCTACGGTCAGAGGAGACGAGATCCACTGATGTTCCATCATAGGCAAAGCATCCAGCGTATATGAGAGGTGTCTGAATCCTGTGGGAACGAAAATCTCTCTATCCACCTCCATCAGAGCTCTCCTGACATGAGGCATCAGACTGAACCTCTTGTCTATCTCATCTGTCATTCTCTGTAGTTGCAACCTCTTTACCATGACGATCTTCTCTCATATTTATTAATAGAGAATTTTATCCTAAAAATCGTCCAGAAAGTTTAATGGATTACATTCTGATATATCTGCGTATCTTTTTCGACAGATTCAAGTCTATCGTACCATCGATTACCGTAGAAAAGTCCTCCATCACGACTCCGCCGTTCGGTGAGGATATGGCACTCGAAGATGCCATATCCTCTTTCGAGCTGTTTGCGGTGACGACGAAACATTGATTCATTATGGCCAGTGCGGAAGATAGGATTTCGAGATGTCTTTTACGAGCGATACCCCATTGTGAGGGGAGTAGAACTATATCGCATCCCTCCAGCCTCTTCCATAGCTCCTTGTATCTCAATTCGAAACATATGAGAAGACCGTATTTCACTCCATCTATCTCGAATGGCACTATCGACTCCGCATCACCGGCTTGAAGATATCTATCCTCCTCCCCGAGTAGAAACAGTTTGTGCTTGGCTCTGCGATGGATCACTTCCCCACGATGCATTACGATGGCTTCGTTTACATACCGGCCGTCTCTGCGCGCGAGTCTGGTAAGAGCCAAAATCCTCTCGCCACACTCTGACAGGAGCCTCTCCTCGGCGTAGTCACCGAACTTTACGGCATCATCGATATTCTCGTAGTCGTAGTCCGTGAGGCATACTTCCGGTGCCACGATGAGGTCGCTATCGGGCCGTCTTTCGAGCCATCGTAGTATCTCTTCGAGATTTTTTTCGTAAGGTGTCATGTTTGGAAGCTGTAAGATAGTCGTCTCTACTTTTTTTGCCATTTTCCATCCCGTTTCATTAATGTAAAACAATTATACTACGAAGATGGAAAATGAAAAGAGTGAAGGATTACAGAAGCTTCTGGCCTCTTTGCAACCATATCCGAATATGCGTTTTCTCCTCTTTTGCGAAGAGTGGGGAGCAAAGGAGAGAACCATCGGAGATTTCTGTCTCCGGAGCGGTCACGAACTCCAGGTATATACTCTTTCGAGAGAGATACCGCAGGATGGTTACGGGAAGCATATCCGTGTCAGCGGATTCAGAAGCGACAGGAGACGATACGATATACAGGGGCGTCTATATGAATATGCATTCATTGAGTGCGATATGGACGATATGGAGGTATTGCTCGAAAAGCTCTATCCCGCTATGGCAAATGCGGGAATCGTATATATAGATACGGCATATCTGGATAAAGAGAAGATTCCGAAATTGAAGGATATGTCGGAGAGATGTAACTATATTGGTGGAGACTTTATGGACCCGGGTACGGGGTCGGACTATTTCTATTGTAGAAAAATGCATGGATGGGGGCCTTAGAGGTGGCGAAGAGTAGATTTAGAAAAGTTAAACAGGGAAAGATAGATGAGGCTATGGTTCATTCGCATGGTGAAAGCGGCAAAAAGACAAAAAAAGGGCACGATGGCGATACTACGGTAAGTGCCGGCATGAGGATAAAGGCTTTCATTACGGATAGTTTCATGCTTTTGATGCCTATCATGTATATAGTGTTCTATCTGGTCATGGGAGGTAGAGAGGGGTTCGCCCATCACAAAGCTGTAGGATGGCTCTATATCGTCGTCCCATATATTGTTGTGACTTCCATATTTCTCATCAGGAGTGGGCAGACTCCCGGTATGAAGGCGTATGGTTTTAGGCTCGATGACAATAGCGGGGAGGAGAGAGTCTCCAAAGGTAGAGTAGTCGTTCGCCAAATTCTGGCCATTGTCGATTTCCTTCTATTTGGATGGCTTCTCATGTTTTTCAGAAAAGACCATAGAACACCACATGAGATAGTGACCGGTACGACATTCGTTCCTTCAGAGTAGCCGGGGGCTCCATGTCCGTACTCCTGTCACTCTTCTACTTTTTCTATTTCGCACTCGTTGCGGTATATATAGTATTTTTACCCAAGATACTATCTACACTTGGATATTCCGCTATGGAGATAGGTATTCTCTTTTCGACGGCTCCCCTCGTGAGATTTCTTCTCCCGTTCATATTTCGCAAATTCGGCGGTCCCGGAGAATTCAGCTACTCGATCTCTCTTCTGAGTATTTTTGTCGCAACAGTTCTATTCCTTCCGACGATCGACGATTTTGTATATTTTCTATCCGTCAATATCCTCTATGGAGCGTCCATGGGGGTCGTTTTGCCATATGTCGATACGGTTGCATTGGGTAAAATCGGCAAAGAGAGTTACGGTAGGGTTCGTCTCTGGGGATCGATAGGGTTCATGCTCGTAGCCGTCTGGTTGAGCGGTAGGGTCGAAGATCCTACCGAGGCTCTATACCATATGGTCGTATTTTCACTATTCGTCACCGCTTCGGGATGGTATATAGGAGGTTTGCGACGGTCGATACATAGAGATATGACCGCTTCTGCCTCCAAAGAGACTGCCGAAACCGATAGAGGATTTTCACTATCGAAATATTGGGCATTTTGGTTTGGTACATTCCTGCTGCAGGTCAGTTTCGGCGGTTTTTACAACTTTTTTACGATATATGAAACCGAACATGGTCTGACTCTGCAGGATACGGGGTGGCTGTGGAGTTTCGGGGTATTGTGCGAGATAGCCATGCTCTATTTTCAGGGACCCCTTTTGAGGAGAAATCTGCTTTCTCTGATAGAGTTCGCGACATTCATCACCTCCATCAGATGGATTCTTCTGTGGCTATACCCGGGCTCATGGGGTATAGCTATGATATCCCAGTCCTTCCATGCCATCAGTTTCGCACTCTACTATACAGCCGCCATTTCATATATCTACTCTCTATATAGAGAGAAGAGATTGGCACAGCAGTTTTTTCTCGGTATCTCGTTCGGACTTGGTGGAAGCGTCGGCGCCGTCGTATCGGGTTTCATCTACGATAGGTGGCCACAGGAGCTGTTTCTTTCCCAGGCACTGATAGCCATGCTGTCATGGTCGATGATTATGGTCCATTCCCGAAGAAAGGAGAGATATGCAGATTCATGAAGCGGTGGTTCTCGCGGGTGGCAAGAGTAGTCGGATGGGAAGAGACAAAGCTCTTCTGCCGTTTGGAGGATATGAAACTCTTGCCGAATATCAGTATAGACGGCTCGAGAGACTTTTCCCTAAAGTCTCCATCAGTACCAGAGATGACAAGTTCGGTTTTACGGCTCCTCTGATACTCGATGGGGTAGATGGAGAGTCGTCTCCCATGATAGCGCTCTCCTCCATACTATCCTCTATCGATGGCGAAATGGTGTTTCTGTTGGGTGTCGATATGCCATTCGTGAGTGAAGATGTGATTTTGACACTTGTGGATGAGGCATCTTCGGCAAGAGCGGATACGGATATCGTAGTGGCGGTGGGAGAGAGGGGTAGAGAGCCTCTATGCGCGCTTTACAGGGCTTCTCTTCTACCTGTCGTGGAGGATATGGTAGAGAGGGGAAACCATCGGATGAAGGCCCTCTTGGACGAGTCTCTCTGTAGAGAGGTTCATATCGGTGATATCGGATGTTTCGACAATCTAAACAGACCCCAAGAGTATATGGAGGCACTCTCCAGATATGGAGCGGAAAAATAGTTTCAGTCCGATTTCACGATGGAGACGAGACCTACCGAAAACCAGACTATTCCCATCAGGATGAAGGGAATACTGAGTAGCTGACCCACACTCATAGCCATATCCATCGCATAGGAAGCCTGTCGCATCTTGAAATCCTCTATGAAAAATCTGGCCGAAAATACCAGTGTGAAAAATATTCCGGGCAGTAGTGCCGTCGTCTTCTGCCTATCCAGTTTCATATAGAGTAAAAGAAGTATCGTAAATATCAGTAGATACGCTATAGCTTCATATAGTTGGGCGGGATGTCTGGGTATTCCGTCGTATCGTGCGAATATTATCGCCCATGGAGCGTCGGAAGCCCTTCCGAGAATTTCCGAATTGAAAAAATTTCCCATTCTGACGAAAAATGCGAACAGACTTCCCGGTATCGTCAATCTGGAGACGAGCCAGACAAACGATATGCCATGTTTTTTGCAAAAGAGCCATGTAGCGAGAAACATTCCAAGCAGTCCGCCATGGCTGGCCAATCCGCCTCTCCATACAAATAGGATTTCGATAGGATGTGACAGGTAGTAGGATGGTTCGTAGATGAGACAGTGTGCCAGTCTCGCGCCTACCACAATTCCCGCTATGGCATATAGCAGGAGGTCATCGGTCTCGTCTACATCTCTACCCTCTCTGCGATATATCCATCTCAGTATATAGAGACCCGAAAATATTCCGGAAGCGAATAGGAGTCCATACCATCTCAGATGAAGTGGTCCGATAGAAAGAAGTACCGGATTCATATCCCATACCGTTATCGACATCCATATCCTTTCTCTTCGTTGTCGCTATCTGTATCGCAGGACTCTTTTCTCTCCTGAATACCCAGGACATAGCAAAATCTAAGACCATGCAGAAAGATAGCCCACGAGATATATATCCACAGAAAAAAGAACATCAATATACTCAATCCTCCATAAATGCTGGTATAGGTCTTGTTATGGGCTATGTAGAATACAAATCCGGTCTTTGCACCGTACCATACGAGAGAGGCGATGAACGAAGATATCATAGCGTGTTTCTTCCTGACCGTCACCCCCGGAGATATCTGATAAGCCATATAAAACAGTAGCCAGATGATGAGATATGGCAAAAGCAGGTAGAGATGCAGATACTCGGATAGGTTCGTTGCCTCCAGCCCCTCCCTGATTTTTCCCGATATCCAGAATGAACCACCGAGCATGAAAGGTAGAAATATGAGTAGCCCGAAGTATGTCTTTATCGCATCCAGCAGTTTCCTTTGCGGTGTTTCGTAGATATCGTTTACGATATAGTCGTAATCCTTGAAAAACATGATAGCCGCTATGGTTACATAGAATATCCCTATATATCCGAGTTTGTCAGCATTGATGACGAATTTATCGAGATAGCCGATGATGACTTTCGAATCCGAAGTCACGAGGGACTGTTCGAGAAATAGATGGATTTTATCGTAGGCTGTATCGAATAGAGGCATATAGGTGAAAAGTACGAGTAGAATCACGAGAAATGGGATGATGAAAAATATGGTGCTCCAACTCATGCTGGCAGCGTAGAAGCCCAATCTGCTACACAGAAACTCTTTGAAAAACCCTTTGATGAAAATATAGTATTCCCACAAAAGTCTCCGGGGGGAGACTCTTTCGTCTTTGTCGGACATCATCTGTCAAAGACCCATTTTCCCCGGGTTTAGAATACCTTTCGGGTCGAAAGCCTTTTTGATATCTCTAAAGAGCTGTAGTTCGGCGGGAGTGAAAGCGATACCCATGAATTCGGCCTTGCTGAGCCCTATGCCGTGTTCGCCGCTGAGTGTTCCGCCCATTTCGACGACGAGACTGAATATCTCCTCTATCGCTTTGTGACCATCGGCGAGTTCTCTTTCGTCGTTTCCGTCCACCATCACATTTACATGTATGTTGCCATCACCGGCATGACCGAAACACGGTACCTTCAAACCATACTTTTTACCGATCGAGTAGATATTTTTCAGGGCTTTTGGAAGCATACTGCGGGGTACCGATATATCTTCGTTCAGCTTTTTGTTCCCATAGATAGTGATGGATGGAGAGGCGTTTCTCCTCGCATTCCATATTGCGCTTCTCTCATCTTCGCTCTGGGCTATTCTAAACTCCATCGCTCCATTTTCCCTAAAGGATTTTTGCAGTATCGAGAGCTGAAACTCTATCTCCTCGGGTACATTTCCATCTACATCCCCTATCAGAAGTGCTCCAGCGTCTGTAGGAAGCTCTATACCGGTTTTGCGTCTGACGGCATCCACTACGAGAGAGTCGAGGAACTCCATCGCTACGGGGTTCGCTCCCGATGCCAGAGATTTGAAGACGGCATTCATCGCCGATTCGACATTGTGGAAGATACCCATATAGGATTTGGCATATTTTGGTTTGGGGAGAAGTTTGAGCGTGATTTCGGTTATGACGGCGAGGGTCCCTTCGCTTGCCGTTATGATTCCGGCGATATTGTAACCTGCGACATCCTTGATCGTATGTTTGCCCGCTCTTATGATATCTCCATTGGCTCTGACGGCTCTGAGAGCCATGACGAAATCTTTCGTGATACCATATTTGGCCGCTCTCATTCCTCCGGCGTTTTCACTCACATTTCCGCCGATAGTGGAGTACTCTTCACTGGCAGGGTCCGGTGGATAGAATAGCCCCACCTCCTCTACCGCTCTTTGAAGATCCTTGTTCACCACTCCGGGTTGAACCGTGGCGAGCATATTTTCCATATCTATATGGAGTATTCTGTTCATATGTTTTTCAAAAGCGAGAACGACACCTCCTCTCGCGGGTAACGCACCACCGGTAAATCCACTTCCGGCTCCTCTGGGAACTATCGGTATTTCATGACTGTTGCAGTAGACGAGTATCCTGCTGACATCCTCTTCGTCTCTGGGGAAAAGTACGGCATCGGGTTCGTAGAATGTGCGTGTGGCATCGTAGCTGTACGCACGCAGATGGGCCTTGTCGCTATAGATATTCTCTTCGCCGACAATACCGGCGAGTCCTTCCAACAACTTTTTTTCCATCAGCGTATAGCCTCCACGGCTCTGTAGTAGTCCCCTTCGGAACTACCGGAGAAGAGTCCTCCTTCGAGTTTGGTGAATCTCATATAGAAGGGATAGCGATTTTTTCCACCGATCGCCTGGAAGGATTTTTCGGCGACGACTCTCCGGCTTATGGGATCGTATAGTATGGCTTTTCCTCTTTTTACGACCATAACCAGACCGACCTGTGCCTCTTTAGCAAAGTCGGCCAGATTGTCCGGTGTCGGAACGGAATCTCCCTCTCTCGCGAGAAAAGTGGCGAAGAGATCGGGGTGTATCCAGTTTTTGGATGTGCCTCTGACGATTTTGGAGTATGTTTCGGCGTTGGGAGCGATGACGAGAACATTTCCATATAGGTATCCACCAATCACTTTGTCCCCCGCCGATGCGATACTTTTCGGTGTGGGGAGAGAAGCCTCTTCGAGCAGGTCTCCTTTGGTGATTTTGATCTTGCCCGGTGCCGTCTGTACGGCTATGGCACTGATCGCTTCCCGTCCTTTGCCGAGACTGTGCATGACCACTCCACTCATCCCATTTACAGGGAATGCCTTCGTCAATGTCGCTTCATTGCCATTTACCGAAGCTATGGAGCTATGTACAGTGGCGGGGAAAAAACCGGCGACCAGTGACAAAGGCATAACCGCAATCATAAACCATATTTTTCTAACCATCATCCATCCTTGGCTCTTTAAAAGCTTTTTTATTGTCTGCATGGATTATACTTATATAAAATTGAAATTTCGATGAGAGGGAACCGTTCGTTATAATGTATCCTTCGAATAGACGAGTTCGTTTTCCAAAATATGAATGGTTCACTATGAACGGAGGAGTGCAGAGAGTGAAGATAAAAGCAGTTTTTTTTATACTTTTTATATCGATTTTCCAAATATGCTATGCCGCTTCGGTGAAAGAGTCCGTATGGAGGGACAATGAGACCTTTTCGGACTATCTCGAAAGAAACTCCATCCCCGTCAGTCTCCTCAGAAGCGTTTCCGCGGAAGATATAAAGTATGTATCCGAGATTCAGGCTGGAGAACACTTTTATGAGATGAAGGAGGATGATGGAACTCTTCTCCAGGCTCTCATACCCATAGGAGAGGAGATGCAGATAGAGGTTGTAAAAAACCTGAGAAAAGACAGATATGAGTTCGATATCGTGCCGATTGTCTATCGCAAGGTGAAAGATACGGTGGTTTTGCCGATAAAAAAGAGTTGCTATGTCGATATAGAGAGTGCGACCAACAACCCCCGGCTCGGTTTTTTGCTCAAAGAGATGTATGGTAGAAAAGTGGATTTCAGGAAACTGAGAAGAGGAGATACAATAGCTTTCCGATATTCACAAAAGAACAGGCTCGGCAAACCTTTCGGACAGGCGAAGATAGACGGTGCTTTGATAGAGAGTATCGGCAAGAAGTTTTTTGCCTTTACCGATGATGATGGAAATGTATGGTATGACACTTTCAAGAGAGTCAGATATACCAAGAGTGGAGAAAGAGTCGTGGTGAAAAGCAGAACGAGAGTGGTCAGGGAGAGGAGCCGTAATTCATCTTTTTCGATGCCGGTAAGAGGACTTAGGATTACATCGCGCTTTACATACAAGAGGTGGCATCCTATCCTGCATAAGTATAGACCGCATCTCGGTGTGGATTGGGGAGGGAAGAGAGGAACACCCATCTATGCGGCCAGATCGGGAAAAGTGGTATATTCGGGATGGATGAGAGGATATGGCAAAGTGGTCAAGATATCTCACACCGGGGGATTTGTATCTCTCTACGCCCATATGAGTCGGATATATGTAAAAAGAGGTAGATATGTGAAAAGAGGTGAGAAGATCGGTTCCATCGGCAGTACGGGCAGGAGTACGGGACCGCATCTCCACTTTGGGCTATACAGAAGAGGGAGAGCGGTGAATCCGCTTAAATATATCAATAAAAAGGGTACCCGATACAGAACGAGAAAGATAACGACGAGGTACAGAACGAAGGAGAGATACAGTATCGTGAAGACGAAGAGAGTCGCCATAAAAGGTGCATCAGAACTGAAGAGAGACTTGGAGAGGCTTGTCGAGAAAAAGAGCTACAGCTCTTTGAAATGGGAAGAGATATCAGACAATTTCGTGATGGTGGAGGATAGACAGAGATATGAAAAGAGATTGTAGAGAGATAGGCGATATGGAGGTCTTGATCGAAGATTTCGTTACCGAAGAGTTGAAAAATGGGAGGTTCGTCCATCCTATGCTCGCCAGATACAGGCAGGATGGTGAGGAGAGGAGTTGGGAGATTGTGGAAGCGGGAGATAGTGTGGCGGTATTGATATATCACACACAGAGGGATTCGTTTATCTTCGTGAAGCAGTTCAGACCGGCAGTCTATCACAATATAGGATGTGGAATGACAATAGAGTTGTGTGCGGGTATTCTCGACAAGAATCTATCACCCGAAGAGACCGCGATAGAAGAGATAGAGGAAGAGTGCGGATACAGGATATCCGGAAAAGATATAGAGAGAGTTACCTCTTTCCATACATCGGTAGGATTCGCCGGCAATAGACAGACTCTCTTTTATGCGGAAGTGGATGATTCGATGAGGGTTGGAGATGGTGGCGGCATAGAAAACGAGAGGATAGAGGTGATAGAGATAGCGAGAGATGAAGTAGATGATTTGATAATGGATGAGAGGATTCCGAAAACTCCAGGCCTGATGTACGCGATAAAGTGGTGGGGAGATGGGGTGAGTGGGTTTGGGGGTTGAAATCTCTCTTATATAATGTAAGTCAAATCATTCTCAGTTAGTAAAAACAGAAATTTTTTAAAA
>Ga0256913_10000928_pt1 | contig 15164 bp, 10 predicted proteins | sample Axial_MatmetaG_FD_185970 | JGI IMG/M metagenome (GOLD analysis project Ga0256913, IMG submission 185970) | Deep-sea worm associated microbial mat communities from Axial Seamount, Juan de Fuca Ridge, Pacific Ocean - Axial_Mat | ecosystem: Environmental > Aquatic > Marine > Oceanic > Microbial...
GTGTAGCTTGTTTTTCCGTCAGCTTTAGCTTTTTGCTTGTACTGAAGGTATTCAGTTGCAATTTTATCACTTAAACTCTTGATTTTTGAAGCAGCCGGAATCTTTCCCGGATCCGTAATTTTATCTTTTTTGAAAGCATTCATAAGGAAGTCGACAGCTTCAAAACCTGCACCCCCGTGGGCAAGACCCGTGTTCGACATAAATCCTGCAAAAGCAGTAGAAATGTTGTTTCGGGCACTAACGCTCTCTTTGGCTCCTTTGGCGCTAATGGTTCCCACACCGTTAGTCAGGGTCAGTGCCAACAATGCCTGAAATTCCTGCAAATCGGTTCCCAATGGAGCACGATTGAAAACGCTTTGGAAGGCAACTTCGGTAAATGAAGTTTGAAGTACTTCCACAGGGTTTTGTTTCCTAATGTTTTGTAATAATGTGTTTTTTAAAGGATTAATGCCTGCCAGCATGGTGATTCGGGCTTCGGTTCCTAAAAACGACACCATATTTTCAACGGTGTTTCTGCTAATCTTTTTGAGCGACAGTGGCTGAAAGGCAAGATCTGTTAAAATAACAGTAATCAGGAAAAGATCGGCTTCTTCAAGTTTTTGATTCTCCAAAAAATGTAAACCAAATTGGATGATGTTACTTTTATTTGACTTTTCCTTAAGTTGCTCGGCAAGCATCATTCCAGGTTCACCCATAGCTTGTTTTCCAGCCGGAATTAACTTTTTAGCCAATGAAGTAGCTTTTTTTAGATCAATTTCCTGATATTTGTCTTTAATACCCATGTCAGTGAAAAGAGTCAACAACCCTTTGATATATAAATTACCGAGTTGATATTGCCTGTTGTTGCCCATCATACTTACCGCAGCCATCAGCGCCTGATTGGGAGTGGCTCCGTTTTGTTCTGCAAACCGAACTGCTTCATAATATAGGTCGTCGTTGCTGCTTAAATAGTTTAAGCAACCATTGATAAGGGGCAAATCTTCCGGTGTCGGATGTTCTTTAATCAAAGCAAAAATCATATTGCTTTCAAAAGGATAATCAACCAGATCTACAACAGGTACTCCATGCAATTCGGCTATTTGAGTTTTGGCATCGATGCGCGAAACTCCGGAGGCATTTCTCATTCTTCGGCGCAGGTAAGTGGCTCCCAGTTCACGGTTAAATTTCTTAATTTCCTTATTGTAAGGTTCCATTGCCTCCACTAAAGGTAATTTTAACTGTGGAGAAAGTTTAAATCCAAAGTCTTTTCCCATCCAAGGCTTCAGGCTTAAATCGCCAATGGGTTTAAAATCATGTTTCCATCCCAGTTTACTGTAAACAGCTTTAACGGCAACCGGAATATGTTGAATTGAACTAACGCGGATTCCCTTTTTACTAACTCTTTTTGGATTATCAGGGTCGAACGCTTCCATTTTGAAATAGCTATCGAACCATTTCTCTTTTGACTCTGCATCATCGCCATCGCCGGCCAGTGCCCCTGCATGACCCACCGCACGCGTAAGTTGCGACTTCCATCTGCCGGTTACGCAAACAATCATCGGTTTATCGAATTTGATCGTATTGTTCTCAATCATATTCAGCGCCTCCTGCTCGTATCGCCCGCCCGGTTCAACATATAGAACTACCGCTTTGGTTCGTTTGTCGTTTTGGGCAGCGTTAAGGAATTCCGTCAAGCCATACTGAATGATTTTATCTTTTCCTGAACTAATGATGGTTGTAGTACCAAAGCCCGAAGTTTTTAAGTATGATGCTATTGTGTTACCAAAGTTTCCTGAGTTACTATGAATGGCCACTGTTCCCTTCAGCAACGACTCTTCAGGCTTGTCGCCTCCAAGTGCACCACCGATTCTTACTTTGTTCCACGAATCACCTACTCCCAGTGAATTGGCACCAAAAACATCCACCTGGTTCGATTGGCATATTTCACGAATGATAAGCTGATCTTTTACGCTCATCTTTTCTGTTACAATTACAATGCGTTTTAGCTCTTTGTTATAATGCAGCAGTTCGGTAACCGCATGAAACACAGCACCGGGTGGCAGGTAAATTACACCGGTATCAAATTTATGATTACTCATTACATCAGCAAGGCGCGGATAAACAGGAATATTACCAATGGGAGTTTCAAGCACTCCTGAGCGGCCGTATTGTACGCCGGCAACTACATTGCCACCACTAAAGGCATGAGAAACGGGCGTTACTTTTTTACTTTCGTTGCCCAAAATATTCATTACACAAATCCTGGCATTTTTAGGAGCAATATCCTGCAGGTTTTGGATACCGACAAAATATGGAAGGGGATTTTTATTTGCTTTATTCATTTTCCGGAGATTTAAAGTGAAGATCAGTATCGAATTTTAATGATTATTCAGAACATAATTATCAATATCAACTGCATATTGAATTACTTCAATCATCGAACTATCATATCCAAAGAACTTGTAAGGAATTTCCAGTGCGTCAAGAATATTGGCTGCATAGGTATATCCTTTAATCAAGTTAGGGCCTCCACGACCCGAGACAACATAAATATCAGGTTTCCCGTTTTCCATCACATAATCGCGAAGGGCATCAAACATTGCTTTATATGTTACAAATATGTCGGTGTTATTGGCTTTTCCGCCAATAAGCAGTAATACTTTTGATTGTTTGAGCCAGTATTTATAAACGATGTATGCGATTTGATACATTTTTTCGTAAGGAGGATTTCCTCCAAAATCGCTGGATATGGTTGCTTTTTGCGAAAGCACTTCGGTGGCAGCACTGTTGGCTCCACCACCAAACATAAACGATGTGATGGTTCCTTTGGGATTAATCACTACCACATCACTTTGTCCCTGATATGTGCGCAATTGATTTATTTCCGCTTCAAAATCAGACAGATTAGCATGGAAAATTTCCAGTGGTAACTGAAGACGTTGCCAGTGTGGATTGTCCTGATCGAACTGAGCCTTAAAATCACAGGCTACCGGAACATATCTTTCTCCCACTTTTTCCATTCGGATCGGGTTTAGCTCAAGCGTTGTAAAGCCAAAGTCATTGTATAGATTCCATAGTTTGGGCAGAAACTGTACCAACGGACTGATGATTTCTGACGGGGCACCCAGATCTGCCAACGCATCGATAATATGGTATGCCTTGAGCCCGGTAAGGGCATTAAAAGATTTGTTGATGATCATATGCGGTGGCAACTCTTCAATATCCACTCCACCATGATGGGTAAGTGTAAAACTGGTTCGGCGTGAGGTTGTACAAACGTTCAGGTTGAAATAAATTTCATAATCAGATGGGATGAATTCCTCGAAAGTGACACCATTAGACTGAATACGTTGATTGTGGAAAGTGTGTTCGACAAAAAACAGGTCGTGCTTGGCTTTTAAAGCCTCTGCTGAAGAACTGACAATTTTAACCAGCCCGGCTTTTCCTTTTTTACCAACACCTCCGTAGAAAACAGGTTTAATAACACATTTACTCCTTTTTTTGATAAGCTGCTCAATTTCGTCCAGAGTAGCGTTGGCGTTTAGAATTTCAGGTATAGGAAACCCTGATAGCTTTAATATGGGCGCTCCATATTTCATTCCTGTAATTTGCATAACAGATGAGTTTAATGATTAAAAGATGAAAAGAACGATGAGCAGCAGGTTAATGCTAAAGTAAAACTGTTCCTGTTTCTTTCAATGCATAAAGTTAGATAAAAAATTTGAAATTCAGTTTATTCGGTTGTAACCGGCTGAATGTATTGTTTATACAACTTTGATAAATAGATGTTGTAACTATCTAATTAAGAAAAGCCTATTTTTACCCTCCATGAAGATTATTGTTAACAAGCAGGTTCCTGTTCAGGTAATAGAAGTGCTTAACAAATACGGAGAGGTGCTTTTATTTGAAACAACCGGGATAACCTATCCACAGGTTGCCGGCCACCCTGATTTGTTTTTTTGTGCCGGAGATGGCAAGCTTGTGATTGCTCCCAATACACCTGAAACGTACATTGAAAATTTAAGAAAAAGCAATGTGGATTTTGTTTTGGGAAAATCATTGGTTGGAAACAGATATCCTGACACGGCAAGGTTTAACGCGGTAATAACTGACAAATATTTAATCCACAATTTAGAAATAACTGACCCTGTAATGCTGGAAACATTTGACAATCTTGAAACAGTAAACATACCTCAGGGATACGGGCGGTGCAGCTTGCTTCCGCTAAAGAATGATTGTTTTATTACTTCTGACAAAGGAGTAGAAAAGGTGTTGAAAGGAAAGGGTTGTGAAGTTTTATTTGTTGATCCTTCGGGAATTATTCTACCCGGTTTTGAACATGGTTTTTTTGGAGGAACTGCAGGTGTAACAGATAACGAAGTGTTCTTTATTGGTTCATTGAACCGGTTTAATGATGGAGAAAAAGTAAAAAGTTTTTTGCAAAATCGGGATTACAAAATTATTGAACTTTATGACGGCCCGTTATTTGACGGGGGCAGCATATTATTTGTGTAAAACGAAATTAGGTTATTCGAAACTCTACATTTGTTCATTGTTCAATAGTTCCATCATCAATGCATCAATAAAGCCATCAATATCTTTCCTGGTAGTATCCCACGAACACATCAGTCTTACTTCGCTAATATCGGGATTCCATACATGGAAATAATAGTGCTTTTGTAGTTTAGGAATTATTTCTTCCGGCAGCTTAACAAACACACCATTGGCTGTTACATCGTGCGTTAATTCTACCTGTGGGATTTTTTGTAGCTCGGCAGCCAATAGATGTGCCATTTGGTTAGCGGTTGAGGCATTTTTTTTCCAAAGACCATCAGTAAGATAACGTTCAAATTGAGCAGCAATGAATCGCATCTTGGAATGAAGCTGCATATTTTGTTTTCGACTGTATTCAAAATCTTTGGCAAGTTCAGGTTTTAAGAAAACCACAACTTCGCCAAACATCAGTCCGTTTTTGGTGCCACCAAACGACAGAACATCCACACCTGTGTTGGTAATCATTTCTTTAAAAGAAGTTCCTAATGCCACTGCCGCGTTTGCAATACGGGCTCCGTCAACATGGAGATACATATTGTTGCTATGGGCAAAACCGGCCAAGACGGAAATTTCCTCCCGGGAATAAACGGTTCCTGTTTCCGTAACTTGCGAAATGGAAATTACCTTTGGTTGTGAGTGATGTTGAAACCCGATACTTCTTAAAAATGGTTTAACATCATTCGGTTTGATTTTACCATCTTCTGTTTCTATGGTGTATATTTTGCTTCCGGATATTTTCTCCGGAGCGCCGCACTCATCTTCGTTCATGTGTGCTGTATGTGCCGAAATGATGGCTTCGTATGGGCGCATCAGATGTTGAACACCCAACACGTTAGCGGCAGTACCGTTGTAAACAAAAAATATTTCCGACTGCTGACCAAAGTGTTCTTTAAATCTGGTAATGGCTGAAAGTGTTACGGGGTCATCCAGTTCGCCATATGCCGGAATATGACCTTCATTATTTACCTTTTGCAGGGTTTCCATTATTTCGGGACACACACCCGACCAATTATCGCTGGCAAAACTTTTCATAGGGTAAAATTAGTATAAAAAGTGAAGTTGAGGATGTAATAGTTATTTCCTGACAGGATAGTTTATAGGATAACGAATGTGGCGTAAACGAATCATCAGTAAATGTTTGTTACGATTATCTTGTCATCAAAACGTATCATGGCATTAATAAGGCGGACTTCCTTGAATTGTTTAATATCATCGGGTGTAATTACAGCTTCTGAAATAATGCCCTGATCAATTAAATAAGCTCTTTGGGTTCCGCGCAAAAGCGGGTTTTTGGGCGTGAACCAGTTAGTGCCGTCAGAGAAAATGATATTGGCAAAAGAGGTGTCGGTAATAGCACCGTTTTTTAAAATAAGGATGTCGTCAGCATTGTCCCGCTGCTTTTTGAGTTGGTTAAGTTTTTTACGGTCGGAAAACTTGCAGCTATAGTCAATTTGATCGTCAATAGTCAGTTTTAAAGTATTGATGTCCGGTAAAATGTAAGGAACAAATTCCCATTGGTAACTTTTGTTATTGTACAGTAGCCTGAACTTGAATAAACCGGGTTTTCTATCAACTGATTGTTGCGCCTCAAGAAAGACCTGTTCGGGGATAAACTGCAACGATTGGCTGAAACAATCACTAACTGACTGCTTCATGCGGTTAATGTGATATTCAATGTTATTGAATTTACCCTTTTCAAATCGTATGGTTTCAAGCAAGGGGAACATAAATCTTATCTATTAGTTCCTGATATTCTTCATTGCAGTTACTGTTGGCCGTGATGCCTCCGCCGCTTTTGTAAATCAATCCGTCAGGAGTTTGTTCAATGTATCTGATCATCACTCCGCTGTCGAGGTTGGTTCCGTCAAATATTCCGAAAACTCCAGTATAGTAACCTCTGTCATAATGTTCGGAATCAGCAATGATTTCTATTGTTTTCTTTTTGGGTGCTCCTGAAATTGAACCTGCCGGCAGAAGTTTTAACAAGATACTTCCAATGTTTTCATAATAATTTGAAGGTAATACTCCACTGATCTCAGAGCTCATTTGCAATAGTTCTCCTTTATGAGTTTTAAGCCTGTCGATATACCGGAAGCGGGTAACTTTAACATCGTCGGCAACCATGCTCAGATCGTTTCGGATCAAATCAACAATGGTATAATGTTCAGCCAGTTCTTTTTCGGAGGAAAGCAGTTTCTCTTCAGCATCAGGCAATGATGCATCCATGGTTCCCTTCATTGGATATGAGCTAATAATTCCGTTGTTAATTTTCACAAAAATCTCAGGAGAAAAAACAACCAGGTTGTCCTTCATCCATAGCTTATACTTTGCCACGCTGTTATAAAAAATTTCCGGAAGATTGAAATTGGTCTCAATTTTTGCCGGCATGGTAAGGTTCAGCAAAAACGAATCTCCCCTTCCGATGTGAAACTGAACTTTTTTAAAGGCTTGGCAGTAAATTTCCTTTGAAACAGGAGTTGGGTTAAAATTAAGTTTTTTATTTGTTTCAGGCCAAACCGTAACATTGCCAATACCATTTACATCATACATAATATTATTGGGGTCAACGCTATCCAAAGGAATAACAAACGGCTTTTGCATATCAAAATCCACAATGAAAAGAAAAGGAATTTTTTTCTTTCCCAATTCATTCATAAACTGTGTGGCCTGCTGCATAGGATAATAACTTTTGACTTTTTTAGGACGATTTTGTCTGAAAACACTTCTCGGCAAAAGTACGCTTTTTCAAAAATGGTGTAAGTTTGCAATTAAAATCGGCAGCACAACTTGAAACTTCTCATCATCAATAATTACGACTCATTTACATACAACCTGGTTCAACTTGTGAAGCAGTCGGGGGTAGATGAATTTGAAATTGTTAAAAATGACCGTCTGCTTTCTTTGAACCAGCATTTCGATAAAATTCTTATTTCTCCCGGCCCGGGGATTGCTTCCGAAGCGGGACAACTGATGGAATATCTGAAACAAAACAGTCAAACTTCTTCGGTGTTGGGAGTCTGCCTTGGACAGGAAGCCATTATCGAACTTCTTGGCGGGAAACATAAAAAGCTCAAGCATCCGCTTCATGGATATCGTAACAAAGCCAATATTCTACAGGAGCATTACATTTTTAATGGTCTCCCGAAAACCTTTAATATCGGACACTACCACTCGTGGTATGTTGATGAGCGTTTGTTTCCTGAAGAGTTGGAAATACTGGTAAAAGATGAAGAGGGTTTAATCATGGGAGTTACCCACAAGCATTTTGATGTTACCGGTCTTTTTTTTCATCCCGAATCAATCATGACAGAGTTTGGAAAAGAGATGGTTTCTAACTGGTTAAACCATAAATAAAATTGAGCAACATAATCCTGAATTATTTTTCAACCTCAGTTGAATCGCTGTCTGAAAGCCATTTAGCCTTGATAACATCCTCATAAAAACTCCATGGTTTCTTTTTATTATGGAACTCGTGCCCCAAAATCCACTGATTATAAATTTTATCAAATGTTCCGTCTTTTTTACGATACTCAATCCAGTTATCGATATATCGTCTCCATACATCATCTTGTGCAATGGGAAACACCAAAGCATTGTTAATGTGATAAGGAATAGGATTTACTACTTTATAATCAGGATGGAAAATGGTAACAGCAGCAGCTCTTTCAGCACTGGATAAATGAGCATCAATCTTTATTGAATCATTTTCACCAGGATTAAAAAACTGATCAAAATCAGTAATCATATACCCATTACCATTTGGAAAGAATGACAAAAACTCTTCGGCAATCTCCTTCCTTTCAAAATAGGAAATCGTAAAGGTATCTAATGCAATGGTACTTTTGAAATTATTGAAATCATCAATATCATTTTTAACCAGCAGCGCCAGCGAAACACTTAAATAGGGTTTTGATAACTCCATTTCCTGTGCATAAAAGCTTGAAATAAAAATATCTGACATAACAATATCATAGTAATCATGCTTCATGTTTTCAATCAGCTTTCCATGTTTGATGGGGATAAACTCAATGCTTACCCTAAGGTCCGTCGCAAGCTGGTGAGCAAGATCGATACCATAACCAACCAGTAAACCTTCGGTATTGAAAAAAGTAAATGGCATGGCATCTTCATAAAAACCAACTCTTATTTTTCCTTTTCGTTTAATCCGGCTAAGGGTGTTCTCCCCGTGCCATTTTGGGCTGGAGGTTTTACTTCCCGGAGGCAACACTTTGAAGGGCTGTTGAGGACTGATAATTTTAAAATGGCTAACAATTTCGGCATTGGTAGGAATATTTTCCATGCTTTTCTCCAACAGCTTGTTCATCCCGTATATTGATGCTGAACCGGCTATAAATACAATAATCAGCCCCTGAATAAGTTTACCGGTTTTCAATTTTAACAGTCCATGACCGGCAGCAATAGTAAGCAACGTTAGTGTAATAAGATGAAAGGCTCCCAGTACCACCCTGATTCTGTCGGTTATAACCGTTGACATCACAAAGAGCTGGAATGTTTTCTGGGGAATATCCAGCAAATCCATTACAAACGGTAAGCCGGAAATAGGAGCCACAAAACTGCTTAACAGTGTTGAACTCACGAAAATCGGAGCTGATTCCCACGATAAAGCTCCACCGGTATACCAGGCAGCAAATGGAACAAAAATGAAAATCATAAATGTTCCCAGGTTCGGAAAGGGATAAGCCAGCGGCATGATGATGTCCACCTCATCTTGTGCTTCTTCTGTAGCTCCTTCTTCAGTCCGGATAATGGCTTTAATATCTTCAATAAGCTGAGGGAACACCACAATAATCTTTCCTGTTGCAAAAATGGTTATAAGTGTCGACCGGGTAATCTTAAAAATGGTTCTTGACGAATAGGGTGTAAACGAAGAAATAATGTAAGGAAGCACCAAAAAAGTCAACAATAAAACCGCAAGCAGATAAAGCAGCAGGTAACCCTGAAGCCTGCTCAGGTCGGTCCAGCTAAGTTTGCTCACCACGCCTGCACCGATACTAAAAACACCAAGGGGAGTAATTTTCACTACCATTTTATTCACCTGGTTCAACCCGTTGGTCAGCACATCCAACGGTTTTAACAATATCTCCTTATTGGGAAGCTTCATCATACCCAGCCCAACGAAAATACTAAACAGCACCACCGCCGGAACAACATTATCACTAAGCGATTCAAAAGGATTTGCCGGAATATAGAGTTTTACTAAATCAAACGGTACCTGTTCTCTGATAAAATCGCTGCTGTAAAAGCTGCCGTTTTCCCAATGAGGAAATGCAAGAGGTAAAAGCAGCAAACTTATTATTCCAATCAGTAACAACATCGAAAGGAACATCAGGCCGTACTTAATAATTTTCCGCGCTGTGTCCATCGAAAGCCGGCCAATATTCACAATCAACGAAAACATGATATACGGGAGAACAGTCATTTGAAGCAAACCGATAAAGACATCCCCTAAAACGGAGAACCAAGCTACCTTTTCTCCAAAGAAAAGACCCAGCAAAACTCCGGCGATAAGCCCTATTAATACTTTGGTTGACAGAGATAATTTTTTCATAATGCTTTCCAAATGGTTAATCAGCTAAAATGTTCTTCATGGTTGGCAAACTTTCTAATCCGGATTTATTTCTGATAAAATTACAAATAAATCTGAAAATGCTTGAAGCAATATCATTTGTTTCTTCTTTTTAAAACTGTAAAACCATCATCCTGATAAAGAATCAGCCAGTCACCCGAGGTTTCAAGTTTTAGCTTTTTTGTCATAAAGGTTTTCTGGTTCAATGGGTAAAGTTTTTCTTTTTCTGAATAAACAATATAATCAGCATCATTAATCACCGGGAACTGATAAATATTATCACGAAGTGCCAGATGCGGTAAAAACGGCGATTGTGCACTAACTATGGCATCTTTAGGAATTTCAGATAGCTGTTGGTGTACGTTCTTAACGTCATAATCTCTTGTGTAATGAATGGACTGATAAAACCTGATTTTTGACTTACTGGTAAAAAACACCGTGTTATCCATTGTCCGGAAAGTACAGAGAAACGCAGCAATAACCACGATGACCGCAGAAAATTTCATCAATCTGGTGTTTTTAAATTCGCTTATTGCCAAAAAAATTCCTGTTGCTAAAACGGGCGCAAACTCAATGCTGTATTGTCCGCTTATTCCCCACATTATATAATTATCGTGAAAAAGTTTTTGAAAATAGATCGGGATTAGCATAAGAAAATACTGAGGTTTAAAAATCAGCAAAGGCAATCCTGATAACAAAAGTAGCAGATGCAACTCTAATTTCACATAATCTCCATGTAAAGTGTTATTGTGGTTGATGAACAGTATTTTAAATGAATCAACAGGGTGCTGAAAAAGATGTGCCAACGCTTCGGGTGTACTGTTTCCTAATGCAGAATAATGGAAATGAGGATAAGCATTGCTGTTGGAAAACCATGGCATCACCACCGAAAGAACTGTAACAAAATAGACAATGGCGAAAACAAACGCCACTAAAAGAAAGTTCCTTACACGGGGTTCTTTACGATATTCAAAAGCCAGACCGAGACTTACAAATGCAATCCATAATGAAATGTTTTCTTTTGAAACAATAATGAATAATAGCATCAAACCTGCCGGCAGTAGTTCTCGTTTTTTAACAAAGTAAAAGAACCATGGCAACATTACTGCTGCAACAACATTGCTGTGATAGTCGTACGATAATGCGGCAAAAACACCAAAGAACAGATAAAAATAGAGTGCGGCAAAAATAGCCATACGGGAAGTTTTTTCTGATAGCATGAAGAATTTGTAAACCCCATAACCGCCCAATAAAATGAAAAATATCTGAACTAACAGTAAGGTATAAGTTTTAAAAATCAGCGACAAAGGAGAAAACAAAATAAGATATAAATCAAAATGATCAGCCAACAGGTTTTCACTTGCTTCTTTAAAAGCTGTGCTGTCGTTCCATTGAAAATGGATGTAGTCGTACAAAGCATTCGTGTATGCCCCCAGGTCAAGAGCATAAGTTCTGAAATTATAGTGGTTAACCAGCGAAATCAGAGAATAAATAATTCCGAATACAACAATAATAATCAGTAAATATCTGTTGGGTTTTAATCTCATTTTTTCTGTAACTAGCATTAAAAAACTACCCTGTATAACAAACTCTGATACAGCGTTGGTGTAAAAGTAAATCATTTTGATTTACTCTAAGTAACTAAAAGAATTCCTGTCAGAAAAATTGTACAGATACTTCTTTTTTCCTCGTCTAATAGTCTCATATTATTTCTTACTTTTGAAACTCTTTTATAAATAGATACAATGAAGTTATATCCCATAGAAACAGGAAATTTAAAATTGGATGGTGGAGCCATGTTTGGTGTTGTTCCAAAGGTGTTGTGGAACAAAGTCTATCCCGCTGACGAAAACAACCTTTGCAACTGGTCAATGCGCTGCCTGTTGGTAGTTGATGGAGACAGAAAAGTATTAATTGATAATGGTATCGGAAACAAACAGGATGAAAAATGGCTTGCCCATTATTACCTAAATGGTGATGATACACTGGAGAGTTCTTTGGAAAAAGCAGGATTCACCAAAAATGATATTACCGATGTAATTCTTACTCATATGCATTTCGATCATTGCGGCGGAAGTGTGGAGGGCAACGAAGAGTCAGGTTTTAAATTAGCCTTTCCTAATGCCACTTACTGGACGAGCAAACAGCAATACGAATGGGCTACAAACCCTAACCGACGAGAAAAAGCCTCTTTTCTCAAAGAGAATATTCTTCCCATAAAGGAGAGCGGACACCTTAAATTAATTGATGAGGAAGGAGAATTTATTCCCAACATCACCTTCAAACTTTATAGCGGGCATACCGACGGGCAGGTAATACCACACATCAGTGTAAATGGCAAAACAGTTGTTTTTATGGCCGACCTGATGCCATCATCAGCACACATCCCAATGCCCTGGGTTATGGCTTATGATACAAGACCTTTACTGACCCTTAAAGACAGGGAACGGTTTTACAAAAAGGCATTAGAGCATAATTACATCCTCTTTTTTGAACACGATATTTATAACGAAGCCGGAACCCTGAAAGATACACCCAAGGGAGCACGCATTGACAAAACCGGAAAGCTGGAAGAGTTTATTTAAAAATTAATTCGCGCGACAGCGATAAAAACAATAACAAAAAATGAAAAAACCTTTATTCTTTGGATTAATAATCCTTTTAACAACAGGAATAATCTCTTGTGATTCGCAACCTGCTAAAAAAGAGAAAAAAGCACCAATTGCTCAACTTGTAAAAGATTATCATATGGCTGAATATGCTAAAGTTAAACTGACAAGCGATATTTCACATCTTAGTGCAAACCAGAAAGAGATGGTGAAGTTATTATTTAAAGCCGCCACTATAATGGATGGAATTTTCTGGCAAGAAAATGTGGGAAACAAAGAAGCTTTTCTCAATAAAATTAAGGATTCAAAAACCAGAGAATACGCATCCATTAATTATGGACCGTGGGACGAATTAAACAATCTGACGCCATTTATAACCGGCTGGGGCGAAAAACCAAAAGGTGCCGAGTTCTATCCTCACGACATGACTGTAAAGGAGTTTGAAAGTTTCGATAACCCTGATAAAACAAGTCTTTATACACTGGTAAAAAGAGATAGCAAAGGAAACCTCACAACAGTTTGGTATCACGATGCATTTAAAGATGAAGTTAAAAAAGCATCTGATTTACTGAAAAAGGCTTCCGCATTGGCCGAAAACGAAGGTTTTAAAAAATATCTGGAACTTCGCGCTGAAGCATTGCTGACCGATGACTATTACGAAAGTGATATGGCATGGCTCGACATGAGTGGCAACCTGGTTGATTTAGTTATCGGACCCATTGAGAATTATACCGACCAACTATTTGGTTATAAGGCAGCTCACGAGTCATTCGTATTAATTAAAGATGTTGAATGGAGCGACAGACTTTCAAAATATGCGCAGTTTCTGCCTCAAATGCAAAAGGATTTACCTGTTGACCAACAATACAAACAGGAAACCCCGGGTCTAAAAGCTGATCTTAACGCGTACGATGTGGTATATTATGCAGGCGATTGCAACATGGCCGGTAAAACTATTGCTATCAATCTTCCGAACGATGAGCGTGTTCAGCTTAAAAAAGGAACACGAAAATTGCAGCTTAAGAATGCCATGCGTGCTAAGTTTGATGAAATTCTGGTTCCCATCTCCAAAGTACTGATAGCACGCGATCAACGTCAATACATCACCTTTAATGCCTTTTTTGCAAATACCATGTTTCACGAAGTAGCACATGGCATGGGCATAAAGAATACAATCACGGGAAAAGGGCCTGTTCGCAAAGTATTAAAAGAAAAGTATTCCGCTATCGAGGAAGGAAAAGCTGATATTCTCGGACTTTTTATTATCAATAAATTGTATGAAATGGGAGAATTCCAGACAGAACTAAAAGAGAATTATGTAACCTTTATGGCAGGTATTTTCCGATCAGTTCGTTTTGGAGCATCCAGTGCACACGGCATGGCCAACATGCTTCGTTTTAACTTCTTTTTGAAAAGAGGTGCTTTCACACGTAATGAAGACGGAACCTATTCGGTAAACTTCGAAGAGATGAAAAAAGCTTCCAAAGAGCTAACCCAAAAGATACTAAAAATTCAGGGTGACGGCGATTATGAAGCAGCTAAAAAATGGATTGAAACCGATGGAATCATTCCGGCTCAATTGCAGGAAGATCTTGATAAAGTAAACAGTATGGGTATTCCGGTAGATATCTATTTTGAACAGGGCCCTCAAATGTTAGGCCTTTAAGATTTTAAATTCTGTTTGTCGGGGGTGCTTTGACTTTCCGGCTTTTTATAACCCTAAAACCTTATAATAATGAAAAAGTTGTTATTCATTGTTCTTTCATTTCTGCTTTTCTCTACTTCTGCATTGAAAGCAAACGAAGGAATGTGGCTACCTATGTTTATTAAAACCCTGAACATAGCCGATATGCAAAAAATGGGTTTGTTGCTTTCAGCTGATGATTTGTACAGCAAAACTAAACCCAGCCTTAAAGATGCCATTGTAGGTCTTTCAACCGGGCCAACCCCTCAGGGATATTTCTGTACAGCTGAAATTGTTTCAAGTCAGGGATTGCTTTTTACAAATCACCATTGTGGTTACAATTACATTCAAAAACACTCTTCTGTTGAACACGATTACCTGAAAGATGGTTTCTGGGCCATGACACTGGAAGAAGAACTTCCCAACGAAGGAATGAGTGCTTCGGTTTTAGTTTACATGGCTGATGTTACCGATAGCATTATTCCTCAGCTAAACGATACCATGAGCGGAAGCGAACGAAGTGCTGTCGTTTCAAAAATTAAGTCGCGATTAGCAAAACAAGCCTCTGAGGACGGAAAATACAATGTTGTAATTAAAGGTTTCTTTGCAGGAAACGAATATTATATGTTTGTTTATCAGGTATACAAAGATGTAAGATTGGTGGGTGCCCCACCTTCAGCCATTGGAAAATTTGGTGGTGATACCGATAACTGGATGTGGCCCCGTCACACAGGTGACTTTAGTATCTTCC
>Ga0256913_10000929_pt1 | contig 15160 bp, 11 predicted proteins | sample Axial_MatmetaG_FD_185970 | JGI IMG/M metagenome (GOLD analysis project Ga0256913, IMG submission 185970) | Deep-sea worm associated microbial mat communities from Axial Seamount, Juan de Fuca Ridge, Pacific Ocean - Axial_Mat | ecosystem: Environmental > Aquatic > Marine > Oceanic > Microbial...
TATGAATACATTATTTTATCGGGCTACCAGATGCTAAAACAAAGTTTACCCGACGGAAGCCCGGGAACCGACAGGATTGAAGCATCAAAAAAAATAATTTCAAAATGGCGAAAAAACAATCCGGATGTTATCCTCCATTTGGAAATTGCTTCAACACAGGATAAAACAATAAGAAAATATTTGATTGACCACCTTGCCCGCAAAGTTGACAGCATCGGTTTTAACGAACGCGAACTGATCGATATTCTTGAAGTAATCGGCGAAGAACAGTTAGCGGCCGTATGCGAAGAAAAAACAAACAGCAGCAACCTTTTCAAAGGGATGTTAAAAATATTTGACTATGTAAATTGTCCGCGAATGCAACTTCATATGTTCGGACTCTATATAACACTTCAAAAACCGGGTTTTAAAATAACACCGCTGCAAAACCGAAAAGGGATGCAACTGGCGGCCAATGTTGCAGCAAGCAAAGCAGGCACGGGTGCCATCAACACCAAAGAGGTACTGCTGTGGTCGAAAAATCAAAAAGTATCGGACACAGGCCTCAATGAATTGCAGGATTTATCTGCAACCGTTAACCGGCTCTTCGGCTCAAATAACCTGATGGAAGAGGGAATGTTTTCAAACAATCAAATGGAAATTATTGCCGTACCAACCATCATCATCGACAATCCGGTAACCCTGGTTGGCATGGGCGACACCATTTCATCCGTTTCGCTTGTTGGTGCACGGTAAAAAACAACTGATAACTTTATCACATAAATTACCCGGTTTAGGATTTGATTGGGTATTTATTTAGAATTTTAACAGTATTTCTTAAAAAACAACCTCCATCTGGTATGTTCAGAAAAAATATTATCTTTGCACCCGATTTTATTTTTTAACCATTTTAAAAAAAGGTAGGTATTTAACATGATTATTATTCCTGTTAAAGAAGGCGAAAACATTGACCGTGCTTTAAAAAGGTATAAACGTAAGTTTGAAAAAACCGGTAACATGCGTGAGCTTCGTGAACGTCAGCGTTTCACAAAACCAAGCATCAAACGCCGCGAACAAAAACTTAAAGCGATTTATATCCAACAGCTGCGTCAGGCCGAACAAGGCTAAGTGTTAGCGCCTTAACAAAAATTAAGGATTTAATCACCTTTGAAACTTTGAATCAGTTACGTTTTATCGTATATTTGATTCAAAGTTTCTTTTTTTAAAGGTTAATGAATATTAAGGATTTCCTTCAACATATATCAATCGGGAAGCACTATTCTCAACACACTGTTACAGCCTACAAAAATGATTTGAATTCATTTTTCGATTTTGTACGGGAAACATTTGAAATTAGCGATGTCAAACAGATCAATCGCGACATTATCCGTTCATGGATAGTAGAACTTATCGAAGCCGGTAAATCAAACGCAACCATCAACCGTAAATTAAGCTCACTGAAATCCTATTTCAATTTTCTGCTTAAAAAAGGAGTGATAAAATCAAATCCCGTAAAAAATATTAACTCGTTAAAAACACCATCCCGTTTACCCGCTTTTATAACAAAGCAAAAAATGGAATTGTTTTACGCACAAACCGGCAAATCCGACAATTTCTCATCACTCAGAGACTTTTTGGTTATCGACCTGTTATATACAACCGGAATGCGGTTAACAGAAATCATAAACTTACGTATCAACAACATAAATTTAAACGAGAACACCTTAAAAGTGCTGGGAAAACGCAATAAAGAGAGGATTATTCCGTTTTCAGAAAGAGAGAAAGAATATATAATAAGGTATAAGGATATGAGAAAAGCTGCTTTTGAAACCGATAATCCTTATTTAATAGTAACCGACAAAGGCAACAAAACCTATCCTAAATTTATTTACAGAATCGTTGAAAAAAATCTTTCCGGGCTTACACAATCCAAAAAAAGCCCACATATCCTGCGTCACACTTTTGCGACGCACATGCTCAATGAAGGAGCCGATTTAAACACCATCAAAGAGATACTTGGCCATGCTAACCTTTCGGCTACCCAGGTTTACACCCACAACACCATTGAGCAACTAAAATCAATTTATAACCACGCGCACCCGAGAGCGCGAATTAAAAAGGAGGTTTAATATGAAAGTAAACATCACTTCGGTACATTTTAAAACCGACAAGAAGTTGGAAGACTTTATTGAAAGAAAAGTTAATAAGCTCTCCAACACGTATGATGGAGTATTGGGTACGGAAGTAACCTTAAAAGTTGAAAATGCCGAAACAAGAGAAAACAAAATTGCAGAGATCAAAGTAAGCATCAGGGGCCAGCATTTGTTTGCCAAGAAACAAAGCAAGACCTTTGAAGAGGCTACAGACACTGCTGTTGAGGCACTTAGACGACAACTTACCAAACACAAAGAAATGCTAAAAAAATAAATAAACTTTTTTCTGTTTTTTGTTTGGTTATTTAAGCTAAACTATATATTTTTGCAGACCTTTTTACGGAGAGGTCTGCTTCTTTTTTAAAAGAGGCTTGTTCTTTAAAGAAATTGTCAACAAAGGCAGGTTCTGAGTAAGGCAGAAATGCCAACATAGCTCAGTTGGTAGAGCAGCTGATTTGTAATCAGCCGGTCGGGGGTTCGAGTCCCTCTGTTGGCTCAGTTCATAAAAATATTGAAATCCCGGGGGGATACCGAAGCGGTCAAACGGGGCAGACTGTAAATCTGTTGGCTCAGCCTTCGGAGGTTCGAATCCTCCTCCCCCCACACCTATATAACCAGGGTTAAGTTAAAAGGCTAAAGGTTAACGTAAATATGTGCATTAACCTTTAGCCTTTAACCTTGTTTAAGCGGGAGTAGCTCATCCGGTAGAGCGACAGCCTTCCAAGCTGTAGGTGGCGGGTTCGAGTCCCGTCTCCCGCTCCAGGTTTTAAGCCGGGGTAGCTCAGGGGTAGAGCGCTTCCTTGGTAAGGAAGAGGTCACGAGTTCAATTCTCGTCCTCGGCTCGATAAAAAAACAGTGAAGTAACATTATTATTTTTAAAAACAAGTTTTGATATGGCTAAAGAAAAATTCGAACGTTCCAAACCGCACGTAAATATTGGAACTATTGGTCACGTTGACCACGGTAAAACAACCTTAACGGCTGCCATTACTCTTACTCTGCAAGATGAAGGTTTGGCAGAATTTAAGTCATTTGATTCAATCGATAACGCTCCTGAAGAAAAGGAAAGAGGTATTACCATTAATACTGCTCACGTTGAGTATGAAACAAAAAACCGTCACTACGCTCACGTTGACTGTCCCGGTCACGCTGACTACGTTAAAAACATGGTAACAGGTGCTGCCCAGATGGACGGTGCTATTCTCGTTGTGGCTGCAACCGACGGTCCCATGCCTCAAACCCGTGAGCACATCCTGCTCGCTCGTCAGGTTGGTGTACCGCGTCTGGTTGTTTTCATGAACAAAGTTGACATGGTTGATGACGAAGAATTGCTTGAACTGGTTGACATGGAAATCCGTGACCTGTTGAGCTTCTACGATTTCGACGGTGATAACACTCCTGTTATTCAGGGTTCAGCTCTTGGCGGACTTAACGGTGAGCCTAAATGGGTTGAAAAAATTCATGAATTGATGGCTGCCTGTGACGAGTGGATTCCGTTGCCGGAACGCGACGATCAGAAACCTTTCCTGATGCCTATTGAGGACGTATTCTCAATTACAGGTCGTGGTACCGTTGCTACCGGAAGAATTGAAACCGGTGTCATCCACACAGGAGACCCTGTTGACATTATTGGTATGGGTGCCGAAAAACTCAAATCGGTTGTTACCGGAGTTGAAATGTTCCGTAAAATTCTTGATACAGGTATGGCCGGTGACAACGCTGGTTTGTTGCTCCGTGGTATCGACAAAAATGAAATTCGTCGTGGTATGGTTATCGCCGCTCCCGGTTCGGTAACTCCTCACAAACATTTCAAAGCCGAGGTTTATATCCTGAAAAAAGAAGAAGGTGGTCGTCACACTCCTTTCCACAACAGATATCGTCCTCAGTTCTATTTCAGAACAACCGACGTTACCGGAGAGATTTTCCTTCCTGACGGAGTTGAAATGGTTATGCCCGGTGATAACCTCACCATCGAAGTTAAACTGATCAACGAAATCGCCATGAACAAAGGTCTCCGTTTCGCTATCCGCGAAGGTGGACGTACCGTTGGTGCCGGTCAGGTAACTGAGATTCTTGACTAAGAAACAGGTAATTAATAAATAGAAACTAAAGGTTTTCTGTTTCGATGGAAAGCCTTTGGTTTCTGCTTTTAAAGCAAACACGGGAGTAGCTCAATTGGTAGAGTAGTGGTCTCCAAAACCATTGGTTGAGGGTTCGAGTCCTTCCTCCCGTGCAAATTTTTTATAAATACGACAATGGCTAAATTTAGTTTTTCGGCATACATTAAAGAGAGTTACGACGAATGGATGCATAAAGTATCATGGCCAACGTGGAGTGAGCTGCAGAACAGTGCAATCGTAGTATCCGTTGCTTCCCTGATAATCGCTTTGGTGGTTTATTTGATGGATATTTCATTCTCATCAGTCCTTCAGAAGTTCTATACAATGTTTTAGAACTTTTTTAAGGATTAGCATTGTTCTAACCTTATTATATATTAACTGTTTATAACTAATTCAATTTCCCGCAAAATGAGCGAAAAATCAGGAAGAAGATGGTACGTTGTCAGGGCTATTAGTGGCAAAGAAAAAAAGGTAAAGGAATACCTTGAGAACGAAATCAACCGACTTAACCTTCAGGAGTACATTACGCAAATTCTGATCCCTACGGAAAAGGTTTACCAAATCCGTAAAGGGAAAAAAATCAGTAAGGAACGTAACTATTTCCCGGGGTATGTCCTGATTGAAGCGGAACTTACCGGAGAAATTCCCCACATTATCAAAAACATACCCGATGTTCTCGGGTTTCTTGGTACACGTGGAGAACCGGAACCCATCAGACCGGCAGAAGTTAAACGAATCCTCGGAAAAGTTGACGAACTGGCTGAACAGGGTGAAGAGGTAAACATTCCGTTTATCGTGGGCGAAACCGTTACAGTGGTCGATGGACCTTTTAACAGTTTCAGTGGAATCATCGAAGAGATTGACGAAGAGAAGAAAAAACTGAGAGTGATGGTCAAAATCTTCGGTAGAAAAACACCCCTCGAACTTGGCTTTATGCAAGTGGAAAAAGAATAGTCAATAGTTATAAACGCATTATCAATTTTAAACATTAGGTTTAAAATGGCAAAAGAAGTAAGTGGATTAATAAAATTACAGATCAGAGGAGGCGCTGCAAACCCCTCCCCGCCGGTAGGACCAGCACTTGGTGCCAAAGGTGTTAACATCATGGAGTTCTGTAAACAGTTTAATGCCCGTACACAGGAACAGGCCGGTAAGGTTATTCCTGTTATCATTACTGTTTACAAAGATAAATCCTTCGATTTTATCATCAAAACACCACCGGTAGCCGTTCAGATTTTAGAAGCTCTTAAATTAAAAAAGGGCTCGGCTGAACCAAACCGTGTTAAAGTTGGTACCTTAACCTGGGATCAGGTGCGCGAAATTGCCGAAGCAAAAATGAAAGATTTAAACGCTTTCACCGTTGAGTCGGCCATGCACATGGTAGCAGGTACTGCCCGGAGTATGGGAGTTAAGGTAAAAGGTGATTTTCCCGAAGTATCTAATTAATTAACACTCTAAAAAGAGGAGGAGAATTATGGCAAAATTGTCAAAAAAACACAAAGAAGCTTTAGCCAGATTCGACAAACAGAAAGAGTACTCCCTTGCAGAGGCCGTTAAACTTGTAAAAGATATTACTTATACAAAATTTGACGCTTCTGTTGACTTGAGTGTACGTTTGGGCGTTGACCCGCGTAAAGCCAATCAAATGGTGAGAGGTTCGGTAACCCTTCCCCATGGAACCGGTAAAGACGTGAAGGTTCTCGTGCTGTGTACACCCGATAAGGAAGACGAAGCTAAAGCTGCCGGTGCCGACTACGTTGGTCTGGATGACTACATCCAGAAAATCAAAGGTGGTTGGACCGACGTTGACGTGGTAATTACCATGCCGAGCGTTATGCCTAAAGTTGGTGCTCTGGGCCGTATTTTAGGACCAAGAGGCCTTATGCCTAACCCTAAAACCGGTACGGTAACCATGGAAGTAGGTAAAGCTGTTACCGCAGCTAAAGCCGGTAAAATCGACTTTAAAGTTGATAAATACGGTATCATTCATTCAGCCGTTGGTAAAGTTAGTTTTGATGACCAAAAACTCATCGAAAACATCAATGAGCTTATGAATACCATTATCAAACTTAAACCGTCGTCGGCTAAAGGTACTTACGTTAAAAGTGTACACCTTTCAAGCACTATGAGCCCCGGAATCAAAATTGAGGACAAAACGGCTACCGCTTAATTGGTAAAAACAAAGTAAAACACTATGAGGAAAGAAGAAAAAAAAGCTCTTATCGACTCTATGTCAGTTCAGCTTGCTGAAACATCCAATCTGTATCTTACCGACATCTCAGGAATGAATGCCGAAGATACCAGCAACCTCAGAAGATTATGTTTTAAATACGGCATCACCATGCGCGTTGTTAAAAACACCCTTCTGCAAAAAGCTATGGATGCCGCTGACAGAGACTTCGGTGAGCTATACGAAGTTCTTAAAGGAAATACTGCTGTTATGTTTACGGAAACCGGTAATGCTCCGGCAAAACTGATTAAAGAGTTCCGTAAAAAATCAGAACGTCCAATCCTGAAAGCCGCCTATATTGAGGAAATGACCTATATAGGTGACGAGCAGCTGGACTTTTTGGTGGCAATCAAATCGCGCGAAGAACTTATCGCCGATGTTATTGCCCTGTTGCAGTCGCCTGTTAAGAATGTTATGGGTGCATTACAATCCGGCGGCCACAAGCTTTCCGGAATTCTTGAAACTTTATCCGAAAAAAGCGAATAAGGTATTTATATACAGATAATTTTTAGATATTTTTTTTTGAATCAAATTAACTTAAAACTATAATAAAATGGCAGATTTAAAAGCATTTGCAGAACAATTGGTAAACTTAACTGTTAAAGAAGTTAACGAACTGGCTGAAATTTTAAAAGAAGAGTACGGCATTGAGCCTGCTGCTGCAGCTGTTGCTGTTGCAGGTCCTGCTGCCGCCGGTGCTGAAGAAGCTGAAGAGCAAACAGCATTCGACGTAATTTTGAAAGCTCCCGGTCAGTCGAAACTTGCCGTTGTTAAACTGGTTAAAGAATTAACCAGCCTTGGACTGAAAGAATCCAAAGAATTGGTTGACTCAGCACCTGCAGCTATTAAAGAAGGTGTAACCAAAGATGAAGCTGAAGCACTGAAATCACAGCTCGAAGGAGCCGGTGCCGAAGTAGAGATCAAATAACGATCGACATATAATTTTTTATAGGCTTAACCTCTACCCCTTTTTGGGGCTAGAGGTTTATGCCTATCTGTTCTTTAACATCGTTCTTTCAATAATACGTGGTGGTTTTTTATCACCAAAATTTGTTTGTAACCTAAAAACTATAAGCCTTGGCTGAGATCAAAAACGAAAGAATCAGTTTCGCATCCATTAAAAATCAACTGCCCTATCCTGATTTCCTCGATATTCAGTTGAAATCGTTTCAGGACTTCTTCCAGTTGGAAACGAATCCTGATAACAGAAAAAACGAAGGCCTTTACAGGGTTTTTGATGAAAACTTTCCCATCACCGATGCGAGAAATAATTTTGTACTGGAGTTTCTGGATTATTTTATCGATCCCCCACGCTATACCGCCGAAGAGTGCCTCGAGCGTGGTTTAACATACAGTGTGCCTCTTAAGGCAAAATTAAAACTTTATTGTACCGACCCCGAACACGAAGATTTCGAAACCATTGTTCAGGATGTTTATCTGGGAATGATCCCTTACATGACACCCAAAGGAACATTCGTTATCAACGGTGCCGAACGTGTTATCGTTTCGCAGTTACACCGTTCTCCCGGCGTGTTCTTCGGTCAAAACCGGCATGCCAACGGTACAATGCTCTATTCTGCACGAATCATCCCCTTTAAAGGTTCGTGGATGGAGTTTTCAACCGACATCAATAACGTGATGTATGCGTACATCGACCGTAAAAAGAAAATGCCGGTTACCACACTTTTACGTGCCATCGGTTACGAAAGTGATAAAGACATTTTAGAGATATTTGACCTTGCCGATGAAATTAAAGTTAGTAAAGCCGGGTTAAAACGTGTTCTTGGCCGCCGTTTGGCAGCCCGTGTTGTACGTTCGTGGTTCGAAGACTTTGTTGATGAAGAAACCGGTGAAGTGGTTACCATTGAAAGAAATGATGTTATCATCGAACGTGAAACCATTCTGGAAACCGAACATATCGAGCAAATCATCGACGCAGGTGTAAAAACCATCCTGCTTCATAAAGATGATGCTACGGCCAACGAATTCCAGATTGTTTTCAACACCCTTCAAAAAGATACCACCAACTCCGAAAAAGAGGCTGTTGAGTACATCTACTTCCAGTTAAGGAATGCCCTTCCTCCTGATGAAGAGACAGCACGTGGTATATTTGAAAAACTTTTCTTCTCCGAAAAACGTTACGACCTCGGTGAAGTAGGTCGTTACCGTATCAATAAAAAACTGGAGCTTAACACACCCGACGATGTACGTGTTCTTACCAAAGAAGACATCATCCTTATTATTAAACACCTCATTAAACTGGCCAACCAAAAAACATTGGTGGATGATATCGATCACCTCTCCAATCGTAGGGTCAGAACCGTTGGTGAACAGCTCTATTCGCAATTTGGCGTAGGCTTGGCACGTATGGCACGTACCATTCGTGAGCGTATGAATGTTCGCGACAACGAGGTATTTACTCCCACCGATCTTATTAACGCCAAAACATTGTCCTCCGTTATCAACTCATTTTTCGGAACCAATGCCCTGTCGCAGTTTATGGATCAAACCAACCCGCTGTCGGAAATTACGCACAAGCGCAGAATTTCGGCTTTAGGGCCCGGTGGTCTGTCGCGTGAAAGAGCCGGTTTTGAGGTTCGTGACGTTCACTATACCCACTACGGAAGACTTTGTACCATCGAAACCCCAGAGGGACCGAACATCGGTCTTATCTCGTCACTTTGTGTATATGCCAAAATCAATGAACTCGGATTTATTGAAACCCCGTATCGCAAAGTTGAAACCGGAAAAATCGATTTCAATCATCCTCCCATCTATCTTAGTGCCGAGGAGGAAGAAGATAAAATTATTGCTCAGGCAAACACCATTGTTAGCGATGACGGCCGTTTTGTAAACGAAAAGGTAAAAGTTCGTTATCAGGCCGATTACCCCATCACCCCGCGTGAAGAGGTGGATATGATCGACATCGCCCCCAACCAGATTGCCTCCATTGCAGCTTCGCTCATCCCCTTCCTTGAGCACGACGATGCCAACCGTGCATTGATGGGATCGAACATGATGCGTCAGGCTGTACCATTGCTCAATGCCGAAGCACCTATTGTAGGTACGGGGATTGAAAAATTTGTTGCCCGCGACTCGCGTGTACTTATCAATGCCGAAGGCGACGGTATTGTTGAATATGTTGATGCCGACAAAATCATCATCCGTTACAACCGCGATGAGCTTGAAAGACTGGTAAGCTTTGACGATGACCTGAAAACATACTTCTTAACCAAGTTCCAGCGCACCAACCAAAACACATCCATTAACCTGCGTCCCATCGTCAGAAAAGGCGATAAAGTTTCCAAAGGTCAGGTATTGTGCGAAGGTTATGCCACCAACAACGGCGAACTCGCTCTGGGTCGTAACCTTAAAGTGGCTTTCATGCCCTGGAAAGGTTACAACTACGAGGATGCCATCGTTATTTCGGAACGCATTATTAAAGATGACGTGTTTACTTCGGTACACATCGAAGAATTTACCCTTGATGTTCGCGATACCAAACGCGGTATCGAAGAACTTACCAACGATATTCCCAACGTTAGTGCCGAAGCCACCAAAGACCTCGATGAAAACGGACTTATCCGTATTGGTGCCGAAGTTACCGACGGTGATATACTGATTGGAAAAATTACGCCCAAAGGAGAAAGCGACCCTACCCCTGAGGAGAAACTGCTTCGTGCAATCTTTGGCGACAAAGCCGGCGATGTTAAAAATGCTTCGTTGAAAGCACCGCCTTCAATGCAGGGTGTTGTAATCAGCAAACATCTTTTCTCAAGAGCCGCAAAAAATTCTATCTCAAAAGCCAAAGAAAAAGAGATTATTGCAGGTTTGGAAGAAGAGTATCAAAAATACTTCTCCGACCTGAAAGCAAAACTTATTGATAAACTTACCGTGCTTATCTCAAACAGAACATCACAGGGAGTTTACAATACGTTCGGTGAAATGGTTGTGCCGCAAAAAACCAAATTTACACAGAAAATTTTGCAGGGACTTGATTTCACCAATATCAATCCTGATAAATGGACAACCGATAAAGGTAAAAACGAGCTGGTAAAAACCCTTATCAACAACTATAACATTAAGTATAAGGAGTTGATGGGTGTATTAAACCGTAAGAAATTTGTTGCCACCGTTGGCGACGAGCTTCCTAACGGCATTGTACAAATGGCCAAAGTTTACATTGCTAAAAAACGTAAGCTAAAAGTGGGTGATAAAATGGCCGGTCGTCACGGAAACAAAGGTATTGTATCGCGTATTGTTCGTGAAGAAGATATGCCGTTCCTCGAAGACGGAACACCCGTTGACATCGTTCTCAACCCGCTGGGTGTACCTTCGCGAATGAACCTCGGTCAGATTTACGAAACCGTACTTGCCTGGGCAGGAAAAGAACTGGGACTTAAATTCAGCACCCCCATTTTTGACGGAGCCCATATTGATGAAATCAATGGGTATATGGAAAAAGCCGGATTACCCGAAAACGGACGGGTTTATCTGTACGACGGCAGCACCGGTGAAAAATTTGACCAGCCCGCAACCGTTGGATACATCTACATGCTTAAACTGCATCACCTTGTTGACGACAAGATGCACGCACGTTCAATAGGCCCCTACTCCCTCATTACCCAGCAACCACTTGGCGGTAAAGCCCAGTTTGGAGGCCAGCGTTTTGGTGAGATGGAGGTTTGGGCACTGGAAGCTTTCGGTGCATCCAACATTTTGCAGGAAATCCTTACCGTTAAATCGGATGATGTTGTTGGTCGTGCAAAGGCCTACGAAGCAATAGTTAAAGGTGAGAATATGCCAACACCCAACGTTCCCGAATCATTCAATGTATTGGTTCACGAACTGAGAGGTCTTGGACTGGAACTCAACTTCGACTAATATTTAATTTTTTTTGATAATAAAATAACTATCAATATATGGCTTTCAGAAAAGACAGCAAAATACCCGGTAGCTTTAGTAAAATTACCATAAGCCTCGCCTCTCCCGAATCAATTTTGGAACGTTCACACGGCGAAGTACTAAAGCCTGAAACCATAAACTACCGTACATACAAGCCCGAACGCGACGGCTTGTTTTGCGAGCGCATTTTTGGCCCTGTAAAAGACTACGAATGCCATTGCGGTAAATATAAAAGAATCAGGTATAAAGGAATTGTTTGTGACCGTTGTGGTGTGGAAGTTACCGAAAAAAAGGTGCGCCGCGAAAGAATGGGACACATCGAACTGGTTGTACCCGTTGTTCATATCTGGTTTGTAAGAACATTACCGAACAAAATCGGTGCATTGCTCGGTCTGCCTACCAAAAAACTCGAAACAATTATCTATTACGAAAGGTATGTGGTAATTAACCCGGGAATTAAAGAGGCCGACGGAATCAACAAACTCGACTTCCTCACGGAAGAAGAATACCTTGATATCCTCGAAGCACTGCCACCCGACAATCAATATCTTCCGGACGAAGACCCCGACAAGTTTGTGGCAAAAATGGGTGCCGAAGCCATCCACGACCTGTTAAAAAATATTGATCTGGATAAAACATCATTCGACCTGCGTCATAAAGCAAACACCGAAACTTCACAACAGCGTAAAGCCGAAGCATTAAGACGTTTGCAGGTTTTTGAAGCATTCCGCGATTCGCGTAAACGCCTTGAAAACCGCCCCGAGTGGATGATCGTTAAAATTGTTCCGGTCATTCCGCCGGAGTTAAGGCCTTTGGTACCTTTGGATGGCGGGCGTTTTGCCACCTCCGACCTTAACGACCTATATCGCAGGGTTATCATCCGTAACAACCGTTTAAAACGACTTATCGAAATCAAAGCACCCGACGTAATTATGCGTAACGAAAAACGTATGTTACAGGAAGCTGTTGATTCGTTATTTGATAACTCCCGTAAATCAAGTGCCGTTAAAACCGACTCAAACCGGCCGCTGAAATCACTTTCCGACAGCTTGAAAGGAAAACAAGGCCGTTTCCGTCAAAACCTGCTTGGTAAACGTGTTGACTATTCGGGTCGTTCGGTAATTATTGTTGGCCCCGAACTTAAACTCAACGAGTGTGGACTTCCGAAAGGAATGGCCGCCGAACTTTTCAAACCTTTTATCATTCGCAAACTGCTCGAACGCGGTATTGTTAAAACGGTAAAATCTGCTAAAAAAATTGTTGAACGCAAAGATGCGGTTGTTTGGGATATTTTGGAAAACATCCTTAAAGGACACCCCGTATTGCTTAACCGTGCTCCTACATTGCACCGTTTGGGTATTCAGGCTTTCCAGCCGAAACTTGTAGAGGGAAAAGCCATCCAGCTTCACCCGCTTGCCTGTACGGCGTTTAACGCCGACTTTGACGGTGACCAGATGGCGGTTCACGTTCCTTTGGGTAATGCTGCCGTTTTGGAAGCTCAAATCCTGATGCTTGCATCACACAACATTCTGAACCCCGCCAACGGTGCACCTATTACCGTTCCTTCACAGGACATGGTACTGGGTCTTTATTACATCACCAAAGCCCGTAAAAATTCAGAAGCTTTCCCCATTAAGGGCGAAGGAATGAAATTTTACTCCCCCGAGGAAGTTATCATTGCCTATAACGAACAACGTGTTGACCTTCATGCCATCATCAACGTAAGAGTTGATGTTAAAGAAGACGGCAAACTGGTTAACAAAATGGTGGAAACCACCGTTGGACGTGTTATTTTTAACGAACGGGTTCCTGAAGGCTACGGTTACATCAACCAGTTGCTTACCAAAAAGACACTCCGCGACATCATCAGCGAAGTGTTAAAAGAAACCGGTACCGCTATTACGGTTAAATTCCTTGACGACATCAAAGAACTGGGTTACCAGATGGCCTTTAAAGGCGGCCTGTCGTTTAACCTTGGCAATATCATCATTCCCGATATTAAAGAGGAGCTGGTTAATCAGGCCAACCAGGAGGTTGATGAGGTGATGTCGAACTACAACATGGGATTCATTACCAACAACGAACGTTATAACCAGATTATTGATATCTGGACACATACCAATGCCAAACTTACCAACATCCTAATGAAAGAGCTGGCATCAGACGATCAGGGATTCAACCCCGTTTACATGATGCTTGACTCCGGAGCCCGTGGATCGAAAGAGCAGATTCGTCAGCTTTCGGGAATGAGGGGGCTGATGGCCAAACCTCAAAAGTCGGGTGCTACAGGTGGTGAGATTATTGAAAACCCGATTCTCTCTAACTTTAAAGAGGGACTTACCGTACTTGAGTACTTTATTTCAACACACGGTGCGCGTAAAGGTCTTGCCGATACAGCCCTTAAAACGGCTGATGCCGGTTATCTTACCCGTCGTTTGGTGGATGTTGCCCAGGATGTTATCATCTCTGAAAAAGACTGTGGTACCCTCCGCGGACTGACCACCACCGCTTTGAAAAAGAATGAAGATATTGTTGAAACACTGTACGACCGTATCCTTGGCCGTGTGACCGTTCACGATATCCATCATCCTTTAACAGGCGAAATGATTATTGAAGCCGGTGAGGAGATTACCGAAAATATAGCCACTGCAATCGAAGAGGCAGGCATCGAACAGGTTGAAATCCGTTCGGTATTAACCTGTGAGTCGAAACGCGGTGTTTGTGCCAAATGTTACGGACGTAACCTCGCCTCGGGCCGTCTGGTACAACGCGGCGAAGCCGTTGGTGTTATTGCAGCCCAATCGATTGGTGAACCGGGTACTCAGCTTACCCTGCGTACATTCCACCAGGGAGGTACTGCGTCAAACGTTGCCGTTAATGCCAAAATACTTGCCAAACACGACGGTGTACTGGAAATTGACGAACTTAGAACGGTCGATTACGAAAAAGAAGATAACAAATATCAAATTGTAATCGGACGTTCGGCCGAGATGAGAATCATTGAACCGAAAACAGGTGTTATCCTCACTTCAAGCAATCTTCCTTACGCTTCAAACCTTTATGTTAAAAACGGTGCTACAGTTAAAAAAGGCGATATGATTGCCGACTGGGATCCGTTTAATGCCGTAATCCTTTCGGAAGTAAACGGTAAGGTGGCGTTCGAAAATATTGTTGAAGGTCAGTCGTATCGTATTGAATCGGATGAACAGACAGGATATCAGGAGAAGGTAATCATCGATTCCAAATCGAAATCGAAAAACCCGATCATTAAAATCCTTGCTGCCGACGGTTCGGTAATTAAATCGTATGACCTTCCGGTGGGAGCCCACCTGCTGGCAGATGAAGGTACCGAGATAAAAGCCGGTGATATTTTGGTTAAAATTCCGCGTGCCTTCGGTAAAGCCGGTGATATCACGGGAGGTCTCCCGCGTGTTACCGAGCTGTTTGAAGCACGTAACCCTTCCGATCCGGCCGTTGTTGCCGAAATCGACGGTGTGGTTAGCTTCGGTAAAAAACTGAAACGCGGTAACCGCGAAGTTATCATTACCTCTAAAACAGGCGATGAAAAACGTTATCTGGTTCCCACATCAAAACAGATACTTGCACAGGAAAACGACTTTGTTAAATCGGGAACTCCCCTTTCGGACGGTGCCATTACTCCAAGCGATATTCTGGCCATTAAAGGGCCCATGAAGGTTCAGGAGTACATTGTTAACGAAGTACAGGAGGTTTACCGTCTGCAGGGTGTAAAAATCAACGATAAGCATTTTGAG
>Ga0256913_10000930_pt1 | contig 15158 bp, 9 predicted proteins | sample Axial_MatmetaG_FD_185970 | JGI IMG/M metagenome (GOLD analysis project Ga0256913, IMG submission 185970) | Deep-sea worm associated microbial mat communities from Axial Seamount, Juan de Fuca Ridge, Pacific Ocean - Axial_Mat | ecosystem: Environmental > Aquatic > Marine > Oceanic > Microbial...
CATTTTATCATCTGACCATTTAGCCGAAACTGGAAGGTCAATAGCGGTTCTTTTGCCGACCTCTTCCTGCAAAACTTTTATGCAGGTCTCTTTTAACGGTGAGCGGAGGTCATTCGAAATAATTATTCTGGCTTTTTCAATGTTCATAGAGGTTTCTTGCGCCCTGGCAACAAAGGAAAGGTTAAATAATATAGCAATGGCTGTAATTATAAATATTTTTGATTTCATAATTTAATACGTATTGGTATGAAATATCACAAATATAACTCTTAAATTTAAAAATGCTCTATTAACCACTGTGTACTATGCTGAAAAAATGACATAAAAAAGCCGCAGCTTTTTTCAAGCTGCGGCTTAATAAATTATTTTAGTAATAGCCTTAATTGTTAAAAATATTTGCAGTTATCTTTAACGATATTACTACTCCATAAGTAACAGATACACCGGGTTGATCAAGATCCCCTTCAACACCTACAACCAGTGAGTGTTTATCATTCAAAGAACTTATTACGTCGCCCCAGTCAGCACCTGAAATGCTGAATACGGTAGTTCCGCTTTTCAGATGCAAATTACTGACATCTTCAGAAAAAAGAATTTCCCCGGTTGATTCATCTTTAACGACCAACTGACCATTGTTCAGAACAGCTTCTTTAGAAATGTTTTTAACCTGAACTGTAATCCTTTTAACTTCCCAATTCCTGATCTTCTTCCAATACTTGTTGACCTTACTGTCGGAAGTCGGATCGATCACGGCACTTCCTTCAAATGCGTATGAACTTACGGACGCAGCTTTCAGGTCGGTTGATACTGCTTCAGGCTCAGATAATGTCTGGACATCAGCTTTCAGGTCTGCATCAAAATCAACTTCAGTAAGATCTTTAATTTTTTCACAAGAAGAAAACATCAGCAATCCACCTGCCAATAAAATACTTAACGAAACAATTTTTCTCATAATTTGAATTTATAATTAACTTAATGTATAAATATACATGTCAAACATTAATTAGTTTAGAAATTATTATTAAGTGATGTTTTTCGTTGACGAATGACACACAAAAGGGCATATTTAACCCCGGAACGATCAAGTGGAAATTCCATTTTGCCGGTCCGGGGTAATAAAGAGGTAAGTTTTGCAATTACAGTGTGCCCTGAGTGTAAATATCAGGAAAATATAATGCGTGATCAGTATCGGTTCCCGGAGTTGAATCCTCCTCTGCGGTTTCCGTCATTAGATCTCGGTTCCGATCTTTTAACAACGATACGGCTCCCGTCAAGTTCCGAGTCGTTAAGATTTTCAATAGCTTCTGCGCCTCCTGCATCATCCATCTCCACAAATCCATAGCGTTTTGAGTTTCCTGTGTCACGGTCGAAAATGACCTTTGCTGATGTTACTTCGCCATACTGGCTGAATACTTTTTGTAAGTCCTCACCTGTTGTGCGTGAACTTAACTTTGCAATAAAAATGTTCATAGTACTAAATGAAAAAAATTAAAATAAAATGTTGAGTTAAAACTAGATAACTGAATTAATAGAGGGCTTCATGAAGTTTAATAATAATTCATACAGCGATCCGTTTAATCTAATATATACAAATATAAAACATCAAACGCAGATGTAAACATTTTTAGCATGATTTATCGCTTTTTTTATTCAAATTGGATAGCAGCCCGAAATCCCCACCTGCTGTAACTGCCATTTTCAAAACCTACGAAAACACTAACACTTCCCATAAAAAATATCTGGGTTACACCATATCCTATCTCTGTATAGTTCTTAAAAAGAGGCTGGGTAAGATAGTTTCCGTAAAGGTTTTCAAGCCATAGCCGGTTGCTCAGGAAAGGAAGATATTTTAACAGAAGATATGGAGTAGTATACTGTACATGGGCTTCAAGAAATTTGTCATTGGTGCTGTGCCGGTAATCGTCGAGAAGGACAAAGACGTTATTCCAGTTTTTCAGCATGACAGGTATTTGCGATGTGTTGAAATGATAGAATTCCGAGAAATGCATCTGGTCATTTTTTGTGAAGTAACCGCCTTTGACTTTCCAGCTGAACGAAGAAAATACTCCCCACTCTTTCTTCTGGTCAATAGAAGCCGTAATGACCTCATAGTCCGATACACTGTTAAAAACCGACCTTATCCCTCTTTCGTAGTAAAATGTAAATGTGGGATATCGTGACCCGACCATTATTTTTCTGCCTTTCCATATCCTGTATTTGTAACGGGGAGTGTAACTCAATAACGCTCCGGCCACAAACTCTTTCTGATCGTTGAGGTTTGCATCTGTAATGCCGGGGTTTTCAGGTGTGTTTGGACCATACTCCTCGTCACCTCTGAAAATTGAGAATTTCGTTACATTCCCTAACCGTTTAAAATTGTGATATCCCAAACCGGCTTCAAGCCTCAGGCCGTTTGCAATATCAATTCCATTACTTACCGATATGTAGTTATCTCCGTAAAGTTTAAGGTAACTCTCCTTGAACAGTAATGATGATAAAGCATTCAGGGTCCTGTCAATACCGTAATGTCTGTTAAAGTCCTTTACTTCCTGACCGAAATCCATTCTGAGATACCCGCGTGACATACCGGCATACCTGAAACCTGTTAGTGCTCCCCAGTAAAGTTTTTGTCTGTTGAAAGAGTACCTGATGTGGGGATTTATCCCGATATTTTTTACTGAATCTATTGAATAGAGAAGTGAACCACTCTGTTTGTATGACCATCCGTCAACAGCATTAAAATCCGGTTGTTTCCATCCGATAAGTCCGTCGTAGTGTAACGTACAAGCAGAGTCACAAGCATAAAATCTTTCACCCCATAAAAATGCATTCATGAATTTGCCGAATTTCGAACGTCTCTTTTTTGTTCCTGTCGTATCCGTTGCTTCCGTTTTTTTTGCAATGATCAAAGAGTCCTTTACCTTAAAACTTTTCAGTTCATCGTTGGTAAGAGGAATGGGCCTTATCTCATTCCAGAACGATGTATCTCTTTTAATACTGTCTTTTTTTATTGAAAAATCGTAGCTCAATTTAACTTCCAGTGAGCCTGATTCATCTTTCGGGCGGGACTCCTTTTCTATCAGTCTTGTGAGTTTGATCATGTCCCTGTTCGATAACTCCTTCTTTTTTAGCAATTCATTCATCTTCTTTTGAGATTTTGTCTCCTTTTTTGCCGGGACTTCAATTGTTGATGTATCGGCTTTCTCCTTTTGTAATGCATATTGCTTTATCAATGACCCGGGTATAGGCAGGTCTTTGTTCAGGCTGATATTCTTGTATTTGACCGAACCCGTGTATCTGAACTCAGCTTTTACACCAAACACCGAAGCATCGATATCGATAAAATGGTTTACCGGAAGCCATACATGTTCTTCAACGGGTGCATATACCTGTTTGATGTGGTAGGTACCAAAAAAGGCTTCGTTAACAACATCAACAGAGTAAAGGTTCCACAGATTATCGACAATGTAGATTTTGCCGCTGAACAGTTGCTGGCTTTTTCGTTTTGGGATGACCTCGATGATGTTGACGATCTCATCTTCATAATTGATGTACCCGAGGTATCTGAACCTGTAATGAGAGAATGCATTAGGGGCAAGAGGTGAAATCGTGATATCTATGGTTGGATTGTAAAAACTGTTCGTGATGTATCCCATGGGTGAACCGTCATCTGTGCCGGGGAAGGTGGAATGTACCGAAACAACAACTTGTTTATACTTGTCGGGTGCATCAAACGTTATCTTGTTGTATGATTCTACTGTGTATGTCTTGCCTGCCTTTATCTTTTTACCGTTCACTTCAAATTTGTTGGCAATGAGCCTTGGTATTTTTTTCATTACCAAAGTACCTTTCAGGTATACTTCCGATTCGTAGTGTCCTGTTTGTCTCAGGTAGTATGGAGCCATGCTTATGGCTTTTCGCATGATGGGGTAGGCGGGGTCCTCACCTCCCGAATAGACCCTGACCTCCCGTAATCTTACAACCTGTTTTTTCAACACTACATTTTTCTCCGTAAAACCTTTTTTTACTTCAATGTCAAACTCTTTTCTCCCGAATCCCAGGGCACGGAAAACGACTTTGTATTTTCCGGGTTCAAGAGATATCTGGTAATATCCGGTTTCGTTCGTAGTCGTGCCTGTTGTTGTTTTTTTCAGGAAGATGGTGGTGTAGGGGACGGGGTCACCCTTTTCGTCGGTAACAGTACCTTTAATTCCCTGCGGAAGGGCATTGGCACTTATCAGGAATAAAAAAAGTAACAGAGAAATTGAATTTTTACTAAACCACCTCATGAACGATAATGGGTTTGATGTCCTAAATATAGACACTTTACATTTATGTTTCACGTAGATGATAAGTTATTCTGGTTGTTAAAATATTATTAAAATATGCATAATGTCATAAAAAGATAACGTGTCAACTCGTAATTTTGAAAAAAATAAAATATTAAACACCTAAAAAAATCACAACAATGCCAACTATCTCAAAAAGAGGAATGAACATGCCTTCTTCGCCTATAAGAAAGTTAGTTCCGTATGCCGAAGAAGCAAAAAGAAGAGGTGTGAAAGTATATCATCTGAATATAGGGCAACCTGATATCAAAACACCGGAGAATGCTCTTGAGGCCATTAAAAATACCAATGTAAAAGTTATAGAATACAGCCATTCAGCCGGGATAGAAAGTTATCGCCGTAAGCTGGCGAAATATTATCAGAACATTGGAATTGGTGTCGATCATACCGATATGCTTATAACAACAGGTGGTTCTGAAGCTATAACATTTGCATTTATGAGTTGCCTGAATCCGGGAGATGAAGTGATAATCCCCGAGCCGTTCTATGCTAATTATAACGGGTTTACCACTGCTGCAAGTGTACATGTAAAACCCATTGAATCGTACATTGAGGATAGTTTTGCACTGCCGCCCATTGAAAAGTTCGAGGAGCTGATCACTGAGAGGACAAAGGCAATAATAATCTGTAATCCGAATAACCCTACAGGTTACCTGTATTCGGAAGATGAATTGAACCGGCTTAAAGATCTGGTAAAAAAATATGATTTGTATCTTTTTTCCGATGAGGTTTACCGCGAGTTCTGTTATGACGGAGAGAAGCATTTTTCTGCTATGCATCTTGAAGGCATTGAGAATAATGTTATCATGTTCGATTCTGTTTCAAAGCGTTACAGCGAATGCGGTGTGAGGATAGGTGCACTTGTGACAAAGAATAAAGATGTTATAAACACTGCATTGAAATTTGCCCAGGCACGGTTAAGCCCTCCCACATTCGGACAGATAATTGCCGAAGCATCGCTTGATACTCCTGCATCATACTTTGAAGAAGTGCATGAGGAGTATATCGAACGTCGTAATTTCCTTGTTGAAGGATTGAATAAAATACAGGGAGTTTACACCCCGATGCCTAAAGGTGCATTTTATACGGTTGCCAAATTACCCGTTGATGACTCCGACAAGTTCTGTCAATGGATCCTGAGTGACTTCGAATATGAGAACCAGACAGTGATGATGGCTCCTGCAACAGGCTTTTACAGCACGCCCGGCAGGGGAAAGAACGAGGTCAGGATAGCATACGTACTTAAGAAGGAAGACCTGGCCAAAGCACTCGAAGTGCTTGAGAAAGCTCTTGAAGCATATCCGGGAAGAGTGGACTGATACCTGATCTGAGTTTGTTAGTGCTGAGAATATTGTTTCTTAATATTTGCGGATGGCTGTCTGGTCATCCGCTTTCTTTTAAATAAATTTCTACCTTTGCAGCAAATATTTTGGATGTGAATCTGGAGCTTTTCATTGCACGTAAAATAAGAAGCGGAGGGGTTACAGGTAAAAAACTGGCCGGTCCCGTTACTAAAGTTGCCACGCTGGGTATCATTCTCGGCATGGTAGTCATGATACTATCGTTGGCAATAGGTTTCGGGTTTAAAAAGGAGATACGTCAAAAGATCATCGGGTTCAGTTCTCATATCCACATCATGAATTACGACTACAATCAGTCGTATGAGACGAATCCGATATCCCCGGATTCAATACTTATAAATCAGATCAGGAATGTGCCGGGAGTGAAACACATTCAGAGGTTTGCCACTAAGCCGGGAATGATAAAGACCAAAGATGCTGTTCAGGGAATAGTTCTGAAAGGAGTGGCTCCCGATTTTGACTGGAGTTTCTTTAAAAACATCCTGGTCGATGGTGAACTACTGTCAATAAATGATTCGGTGCGCTCTAACGGTATTTTGATTTCAAGGAAACTGTCGGAGATGTTAAATGTCAAAGTCGGCGATGACCTCCGGATGTATTTCCTTCAAAAAGATCTGATAGCTCCCCGGGCCCGCAAGTTCAAGGTGAAAGGTATATTTGACTCGAACCTTCCCGAATTTGATAAGCTGTATGCAATAGTTGACATAAAACAGGTTCAGAAACTGAACAACTGGAATAAGGATCAGGTATCGGGACTTGAGGTGCAGATCGATAATTTCGATAATATTGAAAAAGCCGGTAATGAGATCAGTGCGATAACATCATCATCCATCGACGAGAATGGTGTTATGCTCAGGACCAAGACTATCCTTGATCTCCAACCGCAGATATTCGGCTGGCTTGATCTTCTGGATATGAATGTTGTGGTCATTCTTGTACTGATAATGATAGTTGCCGGTTTTAACATGGTATCGGGATTACTTATTCTCATACTTGAGCGTACCAACATGATAGGAATACTGAAAGCACTTGGTATTCAGAACCGGTCACTGAGAAAGACTTTCCTGTATCTGGCAACCTTTATTGTCGGGCGGGGGCTCATTTGGGGTAATTTCATAGGGGTCTCTCTCTGTTTTATTCAAAAATATACAGGTTTCATCAAGCTTGACCCTGAAAATTATTACCTGGAAACCGTTCCGATACAAATAACCATCTGGCATTTGCTTATATTGAACGCAGCAACCATATTAGTTACTTTGCTTATGATGCTCGGACCTTCATACCTTGCTTCAAAGATATCTCCGGTAAAAGCTATAAGGTTTGATTAATTTATTTCCGGCAAACAAAATATAAAACTGTTTGATTTCGTACATAAACGTGTACGATTGTGGACAAGATCTTCTGATGGAATATTTCCTGATAACGTTTTAGAATAAATTTTCATCATAACCTTCATTCATTTAAGGATTTAGTGTTTTAGTGTGGATTTAGATGCCTGGAGAAGTGATTCTGGCACGATATTTTCATGTTTATAATTGCATCATTGATAGTTTAAATTAATAAACAGGATTAACCGGGGTGATTCCCGGTTTTTTCTTGTGCTGTTTTTTTCGTAAATTAGAGAGAATATCACCAACCTTTTACAGTTAATTTTCGTAACGTAAACTATGCAGGATACGATAAAAATATTGAAAAAACTATTCAGAGAACCTTTACCCGGCCTAAGTTCGCAGCGACTTATGTCTCCTTCACGCATCTTCACGGGAGATAAATATCCCGATCCTAAAGAAGCGAAGGATAGCAGTGTTTTCATCCTGCTGTTCCAGAAAAATGAGGAGTTGTTCATTCCTTTGATCAAAAGGACAGAATATAACGGTGCACACAGTGGACAGATAAGTCTGCCGGGAGGTAAATATGAGCATAGTGACATTACATTACTTGAGACCGCTTTTCGAGAAACGCAGGAAGAGATCGGTATTTCTCGTGAAAAAATCACGTATGCAGGGACATTGACAACACTTTATATTCCCAACAGTAATTTTAATGTGGTCCCTCATGTAGGAGTGCTTACCGGTGAACCTGATTTCAGGCCGAACACCAGGGAGGTGGAAAGAATGATCACTCTTCCGTTAAATGTACTGGTTGATAAAAGTTATGTTAAGCACTTTGAACGAACAGTGAAAGGAAAAACCATACAGGCACCTTATTACTCTTTCGAAGAAAACCGGATTTGGGGTGCTACCGCAATGATACTTAGCGAATTTGCGGAAATGATAAAACGCTCATCACTCGTACATAAGTCTGAAGATCATTTAGATCTCATCGATCGTTGAATTTCCCTTATTGTTCCTTCGTATTTACGGCTTGTAGCTCTGATCTTTGGTAGTCCGTATGCGCCGGTCTGGCACTGTGGTACTAATTTGTTTTCACTACATTCTTGTAATGCTCGTATCGTTCCAGTATTTCATTCACGTATTGGTAGGGCTCTTCACCTCTGCAATATCCGTATTTGACAACAGGGTCGTTAAAGAATTTTGGTTTTGATTTGTTGAGCAGGTAATATCCCACGTCACTCCATTTTGACGGGTCTTTACCGTATTTCTTTGCCAGGCGCATGGCATCCTGCACATGTCCCAATCCTACGTTATAAGAAGCCAGTACAAATTTTATCCTTTCATTCGGATCGGGAACATCATCTTTCAGTTTATCGTCCAGCCATATCAGGAATTTTAATCCTCCCGAGATATTTCTCTCAGGTGATTTGAGTTCATCCGCCTGTACGCCAAAGGTCTCTGCTGTTTCAGGCATAAGCTGCATCAGGCCTACAGCTCCCGCCCAGCTTTCAACATTAGGCATAAATCTTGATTCCTGATAGATGAGTGAAGCTATAAGCCGCCAGTCAAGACCGTATATCTTACTCTCTTTTTTAATCACATCGTCATAAACCGAGAATTGGCCCCCTTTCATGGAGTGGAATCCTTCATTGACAATGTGAATAGATCTTTTGTTCAGATAATACTTTTGATAAATACGTTTAAACCGAGCTGTTTTTTTGAAACTTTTCAGCCATTTATTCACTACATCCTGTAAAGCTTGCGATTCCGGCCGCATGGCCCATGCTATTTTCTGAGGAAAACTAATGGGTGTTTCAACATCGATATTGTCATAGTAATTTTTGTTGACCCTTGCCAGATTTTCGTCGCACACAGTATAGGAAATTTCACCGTTGGCTACCAACCCTATCAGCTGTTCAACCTCATAATCGGGTATCTCTATCACATTGATGCTGTCACCTATCTCGTTCGATAAAGCCCGCAGTCTTTCGGCATACGAAGAGTTCTTCTGGACATAGATCGATTTGCCGGCAAGGTCAAGCTGATTTCTTATCAAAGGATTGAACCCTGTTTTGTCTTTCTTCTGTTTCTTATCTTTTTTTCTTTGAACCAATACCTGACGGGTATAACAATGGGGTTCGGAAAAAGCCACCATTTTTGACCTGTTACGTGTTACGGTCAGGTTCATGGCAATAAGATCGACCTTTCCCGATAAAAGATCATCAAAATTCTTCTTCACATCATTGGACACCGTGATGTCAAGTTTCAATCCGAGATAATTGCTCAACTCCTGTAACATCTCGAACTGATATCCCATCGGCTTACCCTTGTATATAAAATAATCGACAGAATTGTATGCGGTAACCACCCTTAGCTTCCCCCTTGCTTTTATCTCATCAAGGTCAATCCTTTCTGGTTTATCTGCGTCTTCTTTTGCCCTCGTTCTTTTATCGGGATTGCAATCCGATAAAAGCAAAGCAAGCAAAAAAAGTAATATTTTAAAGTATTTGACCATACGTTGATATTCTTTTAAAACATACAAAACAGGTTCAGTGTTTAATATATTTACGATAGAAGGAGTCTTTTAGTTATAAAAATTCCATGAAACGCCGAATTTCAAACTCAAAGGGTTTGCAGGATAGCCGGTTGTATAAAAATAATCAGTGCCCATGAAACTGGCATTAAAATGATCAACCTTAACATATATTCTTGCTCTTTTAAGGTGAAAGTTCACAAATGCATCGAAGAACGGATAGTTACCGGTCTTTCTGATGTTTTGCGTGTGGAACTGGCCTGTTGCAGGCATATAAGTGGGCGCGTAATAATTTGTATGGTATCTCATGTCAAATCCTATCTGGAACGTAAGCACTTTGAAAAGGATGTTTTCGTAATAGTTGGAACTGTAAGCTGTAAACTCCGGTAACGGCAGCACACTTGCATTACTTGTCTTCTGATATACCAGTTTGTTGATGCTGTGTATCCTTGCCCAGATGAAATGTTTATTTGCCGAAATACCTATGACCTGAATAAAACTGGCAGACTGGTCAGGTAAAGCTTCATTGTTCCAGTAAATATAATCATTTATCGAGCGGAATTCTGCACTTAATTCAAGGCGCCTTGTGGGGACTCTTATTCCACCCCTGACCCTGAGCGTTTTCTGAGCGTTGAAATCATTGTTCCACTGAAAGTGGTTCGAAAAATATTTATTCTGAAAAAGTTCGGGCGACGTTATATACATTCCTCCGTCTGCAAAGATGCCTGCAGTATCCTTTTTGCTTACTTTGAACCTGCTGTTAATATTTCCTGTTATTTCTGTATCTCCGACACGATAGCCCTGAAAATAGAATTTGACCCCTGCATTCCACCAAAAATTCTTCCCCAGATTCTTAAATATCTGGCCTCCGAGGAATGATGTTACAAGTGTTGTATCCTGATTTCTGTAATGTGGGATATACTCCCTGTCGTCAGGGTCATAGTATGGTGCAGCAGGCATACGGTATAAAAGTATGGCATTTGATACAAAAGCTCTTAATCCGAACCTCAGAAGTGAATTGGCTTCCTCGTTTATCTTAAGCTGAAAAGTGTTAATGATCTGATGGAACCTGACCGAGTCCCCGGTCTGCAGAGAATCAACATAAATATTCGTGTAGTACGGGTCTGTTACAGTGGGAGGCATATATTGCCGAAGGTCATTGATAGAATATATCCGTTTGTCATGCTCATACTTTAAGGTGTAAAACATTGTACTTACCGGTAATGTTTCAGGTTCTTCAATTTCTTCAGTTTCTTCCTGTGCAGCAGGAGGTAATGTACGGTTTTTAAAAGAGACGGTGTCGAATCCGGAGATATTTATACTGTCAGACGGCATAACTGAAATTAATGCAGAATCGGGTTCAAGATCAAACAGGTTAAGGCTGTCAGCTTCTAACGTAAGTGAATCAGGTAAGGTGTTTATTTTCTTTTTCACTTTTATCCTGCCTATCCCGAATGACTGGTTTATAAATATCTGTATATTATTTATCTTATTCATTGCTGTGGTGAAATTGACAGGTATGTTCTCAGGTTGCTCAAAACCATATTTATCCATATGAATAAGGAAATCATCGTTTATTATTCCCCCGTTCTCCAATTGTTTAATATTGTTGAACAAAATAAAATAGTTTACACCGTATTTATTTCCGGAATAACTTCCAAAAAGACTGACGTTCTGGTTCCTTACTTTTTGTGCATCGTAATGCCCGACCGCAGAATTAAGCATGTATTTGAACCCTACATTAAAATCTTTATTTACATTCTGAGTGAACAATACATTTATAGTTTCTTCAGAGCGACGTTTTGGTCCTCCGAAACTGTAAAATATATTAGAGTAAGGTGTTCTTGTGTTATAGTAGTTTATGTCTTTCTCCGTTGGTATCCAGTACTGCAGTGAGTTGTAAAAAATGAAATAATTGCGCCACGATCTGTCACTTAATATTTCAGGTAAATAAGGTGCTCCGAGATTTCCGGTAGATATGTTTGATATACTTTTTCTATAAATGGGGTTATGTATCTGAACTCCTGTGGTTAAGGTATCAACAATTACTGTATCTGCGAAAGTGTAATCATCGATCATTTTCCATGTTTTCACCTCCTGTTTGATGTCCGGTCCCTTCTCCTCTTCCTGGGGTTGCTGTCTGGAAGACCTCGTTCTGCTATTATTTCCAAAGGGATTTCCCCCCGTAGAAGTATTTCCAAAAGGATCATGTCCCTGTCCGGCTGAAACAAGAGGGAAAAACAGAACAATTAAAAATATCAGAACAATATTCCTCATTGTTGGCAAATATAGCCATAAACTTTACAAAAGTTGAAATTTGCAGCTATACTAAATTGCTAAAAAATGAAAAAAAACTTCTTGATTTTTACTTATCAGATTTGAAATTATACAGATAGAGCATCTTGTCAAAAATCTCGGTGTTTTCGTAAATGCCTCTGAAAAGTTCTGCTCCCGGACCGAAAGCAAACACAGGCACCATTACCCCTGTATGGCCTCCTGTTGAGAAACCTCCTTTAACTTTACCTGAATTTACATCTGTGCCAAGATCGCTTAGTCCGCCTGTTTCATGATCGGCTGTGACTATAACAAGAGTGTTTTTGTGCTTTGCTGCATATTCAAGTGCCACTCCTATAGCCTTGTCAAAATCAAGCATCTCTCTTGTTATATAAGCAACATCGTTCTGATGTGAAGCCCAGTCGATCTGTGAACCTTCTATCATCAGGAAGAATCCGTTCTCCGAATCCTTGTCAAGCACTTTTATGGCTTCCTCTGTTGCATCGGTAAGCAGGTTACCGCGTTTGGGCAGAGGTGGATTATGTTTGGGAGCTGTCAGTACACCTAATTTCCCTTCAATATTTTCAGGCACACTGTCGAGGCATGTGTACATGTTGTATCCTTTGTTTTTAAGTTTTTTGATCAGGTCACGTTCGTCGCTTCTGTTTGCAAAAAAATCATAACCTCCTCCGATAAAAACATCAACATCACTTTTAACAAGTTGTTTTGCTATCTTCTCGTATTCTCCTCTGTCGGGTGTGTGAGCTACAAAAGAGGCAGGGGTGGCATGGGTTATTGCGGATGTTGAGACCAATCCTGTTGCTTTGCCGTTTTCCTCAGCGTACTCAAGGATAGATCTGACCTTTTTGCCTTCAGCATCAACTCCAATATGGTGGTTGTTGGTTTTTACACCACATGCAATAGCTGTACCTCCTGCAGCCGAATCGGTAATGTAATTGTCAGCACTTTGGGTTTTACTAAAACCGATATCCTTCATGTTCACAATGTTAAGCATCCCTTTATTGGCAGTAATGCCCATGAAAACCTGTGCAACTCCCATTCCGTCACCTATAAGAAGGATAATGTTTTCGGGTTTATCACTGAAAGTTATCTCATCCGGATCGTATGTCTTTACATCGTGGAAATCCTTGTTTTCGTAACTAAGCTTCTCATGCTTGTCTTTGTAGTTTTCCTGCCCGCTTATCGCTGTTGTTGCAATAACAACAACCATCATTAACATTAAAATCTTTTTCATTGTAAGTTCACTTGTTTTATTTTCTTCTCCAATATTACAATATCTCTGCCAAACTATGTGAAAAAAATATAAAACCAATCTTCAAATCATGATAAATCTTATTTATTCGAAATAAAATAAAAACTTATATTTACAACCAAGTATTTAAATATTAATTAAAAGCATTAAAACAAATGAAAAGAATTCTATCGTTTTTCCTTGTTGTAAGTCTGCTTCTTAGCACTGTAAGGGCCGATGAGGGCATGTGGCTGTTGCCGCTTATCAAAAAGTTAAACATCAATAAGATGCATGAGATGGGGCTGAAACTTTCGGCAGATGACATCTACAGCATCAATCACAGCAGCCTGAAGGATGCAGTAATAATATTCGGCGGGGGATGTACAGGCGAATTGGTATCAGACCAGGGACTTATTTTTACTAACCACCACTGCGGTTATGAATCTATTCAACAACTAAGTTCGGTTGAGCATAACTATCTTGAAGACGGGTTTTGGGCTAAAAGTATGGAAGAAGAACTGCCTGCTCCGGGCCTGACGGTCAAATTCCTGAAGTACATGGAAGACGTGACCGGTCAGATCAATAAAGAGTTAAATGACAAGATGACCGAGGAAGAGAGAACCGCCAAAATACGGGAGATAAGCAATAATATCATCAAGAAAGCTACTGACGGGAACGATTACCAGGCAAGTGTTAAAAGCTTTTTTGCGGGTAATCAGTTCTATCTGGTAGTTTACGAAGAATTCAAAGATATTCGTTTTGTTGGTGCACCACCATCATCCATAGGGAAATTTGGTTTTGATACAGATAACTGGATGTGGCCCCGGCATACGGGTGACTTCAGTATTTTCAGGGTTTATTGCGGACCTGACGGGAAACCAGCTGAATATTCTCCCGACAATAAGCCTCTCAAACCAAAACATTTTCTTCCTGTTTCCATTAAAGGAGTTGAGAAGGATGATTTTACTATGACTATTGGATTTCCGGGCAGTACATCAAGGTACCTGACTTCATGGGGTATTGAAGAGCGAATGAATATTGTAAATGAGGCCAGGATTAAAGTTAGAGGTGTTAAGCAGGATATCTGGCAAAAAGATATGCTTGCTGATGAAAAGATTAATATTCAGTATGCTTCAAAATTTTCACGTAGTTCAAACTATTGGAAAAACAGCATCGGGATGAACAAGGGGCTGAAAAAACTGAATGTTATTGCAAAGAAACAAGCTATTGAAAAAAGATTTACTGAATGGGTAAATGCTGATCCGGAAAGAAAAGCTGAATACGGCGATGTGTTGGAAGGATTGAAAGAAGGATATGCAGCGAGGGCCCCGTATCTGCGTGCTGTCTATTATCTTAGCGAGAGTTTAATGCGCGGAACAGAAGCTTTTAGCTTCTCTCAGGTTGCAAGTGGTCTTGAAGATGCTCTTAAATCGGGCGATAGTGATAAGATAAATTCTGCCATTGAGAAAATGAAAAATCGCGGCGAATCGTTCTTCAAGGATTACAGTCCCAAAACTGATGAGAAGGTAATGGCAGCTATGCTTAAACTTTATCATGACGACATCAGCAGCGAATACTATCCTGAAATTTACAATATCATTGAAAAGAAATTCAAGAACAATTTTAATTCTTTTAGTAAGGAAGTATTTCAGAAATCGATATTTACAAGTGAAGAGAGGTTTAACGCTTTTCTTGCAAATCCTAAACTGAAAACACTTGAAAAAGACCTTGTACTCAAGGGTGAAAAGTCTATCCGTGATGAATACATGTCTCTTATTTCTAATCTGAAAGAAAGTTCGATTCAGATCAATAAGGACAATCGTCTGTTTGAAGCCGGCCTGATGCAAATGGCACCCGAATTGATACGTTATCCTGATGCTAACTTTACAATGCGTTTAAGTTACGGTGTTGTAGGAGATTATGAGCCCCGTGATGCCGTGATATACAAAGAATACACAACGCTTAAAGGTGTTATGGAAAAAGAAGACCCGAACAACTTTGAGTTTGTTGTTCCCGGAAAACTTAAGGAGCTCTATAAAGAAAAAGATTTTGGAC
>Ga0256913_10000931_pt1 | contig 15154 bp, 10 predicted proteins | sample Axial_MatmetaG_FD_185970 | JGI IMG/M metagenome (GOLD analysis project Ga0256913, IMG submission 185970) | Deep-sea worm associated microbial mat communities from Axial Seamount, Juan de Fuca Ridge, Pacific Ocean - Axial_Mat | ecosystem: Environmental > Aquatic > Marine > Oceanic > Microbial...
ATCCTGACAACAGGAAACTCCGTCATTATCGGTTCGAATAAGCAAGAAATCGTAATTATCAGCGCCAAAGCTTGTTGATTCAAACCCCAACAGATAACCACTATTATCAGCTGTTTTTGTTATCGACGGCCATGCATCTTCACCATCACCTCCATAAATATAACCATCAATAAAGTTACCATTTTTATCGAGTTTTAAAAAAAACACATTTGTGCTACCATTACCAAAACTTGAGGTATTTCCCACAACAACAATATTACCGTCAGAAGCTCTCACCAAATTACAGGCCACATCTATTCCCGTTCCACCTAAAATCTTTGAATCCAGCAAGGTACCATCTGTACCAAACCTCAAAAACAAAATATCCTTTAAAGAAGCAGAAAAACCGGTAGTTTGTCCAACACAAACAAGGCTACCATCCTCCATTTCAATGGCATTCCAAAGTTTTGTTTCTTCCTGCCCAAAACAATGACCCCACAAATAGTTTCCCTGCCTGTCAGTTTTCATAACAAATCCTTTAATCCCATCATAACGATAAGTTCCGGCAATAAAAAAACAACTATCCTTTGTATAAACCACTTTTCTGGGAATAACGCCATTATTACCATAATATATCGTAAGCGGTTCAATGTTCAGGTCTCCGTCAACTACTGAAATAAACATATCAGGTCCCTCAGAATATCTAAATGATAATGATTCTCCTACAAAAACAAATTTATCCTGTTCCATGTACGCCACCGACAATATTTCATCATCAAATGATGCCCCGTAAGTCTTCTTTTTTAATAGTTCTCCATTTTCATTTATAACCATAAAACAAATATCATCTACCAAATCATAAAGATTAATCCATCCAATTGCAAAATAGTTGCTCTTATAGTGAATCATTTGCTTGTTTAAATTACGTTTCGAGTTCCCAATATGATTTTGCCATACAATATTACCGTTTGTATTAATTTTAAAAAAGGTAAGATCATCATTTCCAAACGAACCGGAAGCAGTACGTCCAAAAACAATGAAACCATCATCAGCATCAATTACCCATGGTAATATTTCATCATTAAAATCACCGATTCTTTGCTGGAACAAATTTTGCCCTCCGGCAAAATTTACATTTAACAAAACTATCCAAACAAAAAACAGCCTGAATAACCGCATAAAACTCCACCCATTCATAATGTCTGTTCTTAGTACATTATTAATAATATATCTTACCTCAACAACGTTATATTTCCTTTTTTAAAAACCGAATTACCACTCACACAAACACCCCTCAACATATATGTATAGGCATCAACCGGTTGTTTCTTACCTTTAAAAGTTCCATCCCATCCCGTGCCGATATCTTTTGTATCAAAAACCAACTCACCAATACGGTTAAAAATCATCAATTCCATTTCAACAAACCCTTCACCTCTGGCAAATAAAATATCGTTGTGACCATCGCCATTTGGCGAAAAGGCATTGGGAACAGCCAAAATACAATCGGGATAAACCGATATGGAAACCGTATCGTAACCACTACAACCGTTTGCTGAAACGGCAACCCAATAGTCTCCTTCGGAATTTATGGTAATGGATTGCATGGTATCGCCTGTTGACCAAATATAATCAGCACCCGTATTTCCTGCATCAAGCAAATAATTCTGATTAGAATAGATGACCGTATCAGGGCCAAGATTCACCTCCGGTGCCGGCAATGCTGTAATATAAACAGAGTCGGTGGCACTACATCCGCCAGAATTTGTAACGGTAATGGCACAATAGCCCGACTGTGTCACCACACAAACCGAATCATCGGAACCATTGTCCCACAAAAAAGTTACACTATCAGAATGATATTTAACGTAAACCGTATCTCCGCTGCAAATGGTCAAGTCGTTACCAAGATCAACCTGCGGTGATGGTTTATAATGAATGGCTACGGTATCGGTAAACGAACAATTATCGGCATAATTTACCGTAACCCACAGCGTATCTTCACCATTCAGCTGAAAATAAGAGTCGGTACTTCCGTCCTGCCATAAAAAGGTTGAATTTTCATCGGGATTAAAATTTTCGGTTCCAATAACGGATGAGCCTCCTAAACATGCCACAGTATCATCGTTAAAACCGAAAATATATCCGGGAGCATTATTAAAATTCCATCCGCTATTATTTGAAAGGTTGGTACTGTATTGACCTGCATAATAAACCGCACCTCCCAATGCATTAATATCTTTTATCTCAATAAAATCACCACTTACCGTCCTGCCTGACGGCATTGATATAACGGCCTGCCGCCCGTCGTACTGCGAACGCAACGTAATGGGGAAACAGTTGTTGCCACGGATAAAAAAATCTTCATTAACAGTTTGTGTTTTATCCTCCTCAAGCTCATAAATATTGCCGGGCATAAATTTCAAACTGTCAAATTCATTTTCGCCGTTAAAAGTTCCGTTATTCTTTAAAAGTGCATAATTGGCAAAATTACTTCCACTTATGGTTGCAACATCGCCAAACACTATTGATTCGGTAATACTATTTGTTCCCGACAACACTCCTGCGCCGTTTATAACTGCCACGCCCACCACGTTATTTCCCGAAATGATTCCTTCGCCTCCGGCAATCATCGTATTAACCTTATGACTACCTCCCTGTAGTAATAATTTCCCCTCACTTGTTTTTATAAAGTTGATTTTATCCGAATCGAATACCGATAAATCACCTTTTGAAACAAGCGTATCAACAGTACAGTTACCATGCACCTGACCGGATGAGTTAAAAGATATTTTCTCAAAAGAGACAGAAGTATTTTTATTAAACACCCAGGATACCAGCACTCCTTTAACAACATAATATTCAAAAGGCCCTCCGAGATCGGTACGAAATATTGCATTGGCAGAAGACATCTCAAAAACAGTTCCTTTGGCAGAAAGTTCCATATTCAAGCCGTTAAGAAACCACACTTCCGAGCCGCCTCCCGTTAAGTAGATTGTTGAAGAATCGACTTTAAGCACACGGGCTGTTGTATAGTTAGTATTAAACGAACCGGTTTTAATATTATGACCGAGGGAGTTAAGTTTGCCATGTTTAAAAAATACCGTTTTAAGCGAAATAAAATCATCATCCAGTAACCATTCTCCTCCAATTCCCAGAAAGTAAATATTACTTTTAATGGCTGTGGTTTTACACCGAATATGATTATTATCGTGCGTTGACTCAAAAACCACCGGACATTCCAAAGCCATATCCATATCCTTGTTCAAAATCAAACCGCCATAAATACGCATAAAATTGGTATCGGGACTATAAAAAACGGGATTAAACTTCGCACCTGTCCAATTCATATTATGGCAGGTCGCATTTCCAATATTAATTACCACACTGTCGTTCAAATCAAGAAACGAATTTCCATCAAAATAAACATTATCAATTGGCGTAGGAATACAGTAACCTCCTTGTCCACCCGAAGTTTCCGACCAGTGCAACGAGTCACTCCAAACTCCTTTACCGCCTACCCAGTAAAGTTCTTTGGGTGAGCTTACATAAATGTTCCAATTTATATTATTACCCAAATCCACCGAGTTATAGGCTACAAATGGCGCGGCCTGCCCTTCAGCCTTAATATCACGCAGTTGTAAATAATCAACCTCCACCGAACCGTTAACCTTTTTTATTATCGCCTGTTTTGTATCCTCATCCGACTGAATAAACAGAGGCCCGGTACAAGTACCGTGTGCATTGAAATGATCGATAACCGTTTGCGTTTTATCGTGCTCGAGGAAATATGAATTTGATTTGGTAATGGTAAGATCGTTAAAGGTATTATCGCCTATAAACTGCCCGTCTCCCAGTAATGTTGCAGTTCTAAACGTGTTACTGCCGTTTATCCGTGCACGGTTATAAACGATGGCGGTATCAACGGTATTGGTACCTAAAAACGAACCGTTACGGTAAAATAGTGCCGTATCCACAAAGTTATTTCCATTTATTATTCCATCATCTTTAAAAACAGCCAGCTGTACATGGTGTACCCCTCCCCTTATTTCCCCGTTTTTCATATCGAAAATGGCAACATGAATAGAATCATTATCCAATATCAATCCGTTCTCGTTATGAAAAAGCGCCGAATCAATAGAACAATTACCCCTGAACATCCCTCCCATACCATAATGATCGATTACATTATAATAACAATACAACCCGTTTTCCAGTTGCGATCCGTTTCCGTAAAAAACAACATTATTATACCTTAGTGGTGTCCCGCTACCAAAGCTTAAAATATGACCTGACCCCCCTCTTGATATAAGTAATGACGAGTCGGCATGCAAAGTCAGGTTTACGGCATTGAGGTTCCACACAAGTATTCCTACACCCGTCATTTCCCAGGTTGTTGTACCCAAGCGCAATTCCCTTGTGGTAGTATCGGTTGAGCTAAAATTAAAACACTCCACATCGTTTGCAAGCGTATTGATCTTCCCCTGTTGAAAGAAGATGCTCTTTTTCGTTTTAAAACTATCTTTAAAATCCCAGCTTCCGCCCCTGCCGGTAAACCACGTATCACCAATAAAATAATGATTCTGCGTTAGAATGGTTTGTCCCGGCGTAACCGCATCAAAATAAACATTACCCGTAAGCTGCCAGTTTAACGAAGGTGCCTCTCTAAGTGATCCGTAGATATGCAGGTTATTGGTATCTGCTCCCGACAATTGCGGAGCATTAACGGCATTCTTCCAAATCATATCTCTGCAAACAGCATTTTCGGCATCAACGGTTACCTTTTGATTAGCTGCATTAAAAGAGTTCCCGTCAAAAAAAGCATTATCAATTTCGGTAGGAGGACAATGTCCGCCACTGCCTCCCGATTGCGTATCCCAATGATAGTTATCGCTCCAGTTACCGCTTCCGTTAACCCAGTACAAATCCAATCCCGAGGTTGTTTCAATATCCCAGTTGCTATTATTTCCAAGGTCAACGGAGTGGGCTGCCCGAAACGGTGTATTTCCGACAGCCTTAAGATCACGTATTGAAAGATAGGCACCGTTAACGGGCGATCCTGTTACTTTAATAACCGCCTGAACACCATTGGTATCAGACAGCAGTCGAACAGGAGCATTACAATTTCCTGTGATATTCCATTCATCATATACCGTTTGTGTTTGGTCGATACCAAAAGTGTAAGTAAAACCGGGTGTAAAGTTAAGGTAATGAAACCTGTTGTTTCCTCCCAAAAAACCGTCACCCATAAGATCGGCAGTATAAATATCATTACTACTGTCGATTATCGCTTTTCTTAAAATTCTCAGATATTGAATATTGTTTGAACCGTAAACAGTAGCATAATCGCTAAACAAAGCCGTATCAACCGTATTTGATTTTCTAATCAACCCCTCTGCCCGGCAGATAACTTTTTTAACATGATTTCTCCCGATCAGCTTCCCTGTACTCCCAAAATCCACCAAATTAATTACCGATTCTTCCCCCTCTATCCTTCCGTCACCATGAATAAACACATTGCGAATGGTGTCGCTTCCGGTAATCATTCCGCCACCACCAATAACAACATCACGGATAACACAATTGCCGCTAATGTTACCCGAATAATCGATCAATATATCCCGAAATCTAATATGCAGATTTTCACTAATTAATGTTGCAGCGGTTCCCGTAAAATGAATATCAGGGTAACGCAAAGGCCCGCCATTGGAATTGCTCATGGAACTTTCAACCGTAAAAACAGCCTGCAATGCATCTAAAAATAAATTTTCTCCATCAACCAGCCAGCTTTGAGTATTGATGTGTGAATTTGAAAATAACAATGAACGCGAAAACTGTGTATCGGAACAAATGCCAGGCAGCTGAAAGCTTTTCCGTTGGTATTCAGGGCACCTTTATTAAGAAAAACATCGGTTGCACATAAAAAATCATCCAGAAGCTTCCATTCGCCTTCTTCACCATTAAAAACCACGTCGTTAAGAAACGGATGTCCGGCAGATGTAACGGTATTACCCTGATTTGTCGATTCAAATAAAAACCTTCCCTTATAATTTTGTTGAAATTCCTGAACAAAAGTCAACGAACCAAAAACCCTAATGTTTGTTGTATCGCTTCCGGCCAGCTCAGGGTTATGTTGCACACCCGTCCAGTTGAAACTACGACAAACAGCATTTTTTAAGTTAACAACAACAAACTGTCCGTCAGCACCAAACGAATTTGCATCAAAATAAACATCATCATTGGCAGTGGGAACCTGAGAATGCAAAACACCACCTCCCGATAAAGTAGCCCAATGATTAATATCGGACCAGTAACCCGAACCGCCAACCCAGTAATATTCATCAGCAAACAGGTTATTGTGAAACATCAACAAGATAGTTGTTACAATAAATAGAGTAATTAATTTAGTCAATATGGCCTTCATTTTTTTAAACTATTTAAATTCAGAGCAGGGATAACGGCTCGTTTTTTTACGAAAGACTTTAACCAGCGACAATTCCACACCACCCTGATAATTTGAAGCCGGATGCAGGCCGGATATGTTTACATCATAGGTGATGGTAAATTTATAAAGATGATAATTAAACCCGACAGCGGGTATCACATCTCTTCCCCATCGATACCACAAACCTCCTATTAATTGAAGATTGGAAAACCTATACAAAAGGTTGCCTCCGAAAATTATTTCCTGAGTATTTGCCTGAACCGAATAAAATGCAGCAGGGGCAAATATCAAATCACGTTGCAGCTCCAGTTCCATCCTTGCATGTGCAATCATTTTCATATCAATTCGGTTATCGGCATCGTAAAAGGAAGTTTTGGGTTTATTAATATGATGAAGCGATCCGCCGGCTTCCAGTTTTAATCCGCCGTGAAACTCATAAAGAACAACAACACCAAAACCAAAATCGGCTGCAAAAACCGACTGACCATTTACCATTTCGTTATTTGCCAACGCCGGATTAAATTTAACGCCATCCCACTGTTCATCAAAAACAAGATTCGACAACTGAACACTCCGGTTTAAAAACCCCGTTGAAAAGCCCATACTCACCAAAAAAGTATTATCACGATTAAATCCCTGTGTTACCGAAAACGACAAGGCAGCCACCGAATTTGTCAGCACTCCATCACCTGCTCTGTCATTATAAGCAGAAACTCCGACACCAAACCATGTCCGATACAGTCCCTTTACAGTAAACCTGCCGTCGGCAAAACCCGTATATGTTTTATACGGCGTACTGATGCTGCTCCATTGATTTCTGTAAATTAATCCGATCCGAAGCGGTGTAGCACCAACCCCTGTTAATGCAGGATTCACCGTAAGAAATGTATTATAAAACTGAGAAAAATGAATATCCTGGGAAAAAAGGTTTCCGGAGAAGAAAACCAAAAACAATAAAAGGAATCGTTTTAAAAACATTTATTGGTTATTAAGATATCAAAGATAGAGAAAAAGCCTATAAAGAAGAAAACAATCCTCAATTATAATCGTAAATAAAAAATCAGGTTTAATAGACAAAAATCATAAGAAATAAAAATATAGCATCTCATTAAATACAAAACCAGATATGTTGCTCCATTCAATTAAATTTCTAATTTCGTGCAAAAAATTTGACCATTGGGAATTATTCAAAAACAATCAATTTCAGGTTCTATCTATGCTTATATAGGTGTTTTTTTAGGATTTCTTATATCAGGAATACTTTTCCCACGTTTACTATTAGAAAATGAAATAGGACTTCTCAGGTTACTGGTATCTTATTCAATGCTTTTGGCACAATTTGCTATTTTAGGCATGAATAACGTTACCGTTAAGCTTTTCCCGTATTTTCGTGATCAAAAGAAAAAACACCATGGTTTTTTAGGCCTTGCCTTACTTATATCTTTAGCCGGATGTCTTATTTCTACAGGAATATATTTAGCACTACACGATTACATTATTTTAAATGCTAAAGAGAAGTCATCACTATTTATACCCTATTATTATTACGTTATACCCTTATTTCTTTTTACCATGCTGTTTGGACTTTTTGATACTTACTACAGAGTTTTATACAATGCAGTTAAAGGTGTAATATATAAAGAAATAGTACAACGTGTATTGGTTATTTTTTCAATATTACTGTTTTATTTCAATATTATTGATTTTCATTACATGGTATTATTATATATTATTTCAATGATTGCCCCTACAATCTTTCTATTTCTTGAATTAATAAAAGACAAACAACTGTTTTTGATACCTGATTTCAATTTTCTAAATAAGAAGCTTATTAAACAAATAAGTACGGTTGCGCTCTTTGGTATTATTTCAAGCTATTCAGGGGTACTGATTATGAATATCGACCTTGTTATGGTTGACCACTACCTTGGACTAAGTCAGGCAGGAATTTATACAATATCTTTCTTTTTTGGAACACTGGTGGTTATACCTGCCCGAACAATGAGCAAAATAACATCGGTAATAATAGCCGATGCATGGAAAACAAATGACAAAAAAACAATTCTTGAAATCTACAAAAAGAGTTCATTAAGTCTTTCCCTGGCAGGTACCTTGATTTTTATTGGATTATGGGCGAACATTGATAATGTTTTTAAAATAATTGGTAGCAACTATGAATCAGGAGCATATGTTATCTTGTTTATAGGGCTTGCAAACCTCATTGAAATGTATGTTGGGTCAAGTTCACATATCATAGTAAACTCTCCAAAATACAAATGGCTTTCTTACCTTCTGCTTATTTACACTTTGGTTATTATTTTAACAAATATCCTTATTATTCCTATCTACGGAATCGCCGGAGCAGCATTGGCATCATTAATTTCAAGAATAGTTTATGGCCTTTTAAGATTTATATTTTTAAAGTATCATTATCACTTCCAGCCATACAGTTTTAAACACCTTTTAATAATCATCATAGGATTTTCAGCCTGGTATATCTCAACTTTTATCCCTCAATTTGATTTTTTTATAACAGACATCATTATACGAAGTTTGGTTATTTCTATACTGTTTATTCCTTCAATCTACTTTTTGAAAATATCAGAAGACATCAATCGTATGATTGATATTATAATAAAGCGTTTTACTAATAGTTAATCATATTCAGTAATAATTTTTACTTTTGTGTTTTATCACAAGACATAGCTTTATGCATAAACCAAAAAGAATCGTTTTCATTGGAAGTGGTGCTATCTCAACAGCCATTGGAAATATATTAGCGGAAAAGGAAAAATATAACATCCAGCTGTTATCAATTGAAAAGGATGTTATCGACTCTATCAATAAAGCTCATGTAAACATTAAATACTTCCCAAATATCAGGCTTCACCCTTCTTTGCTTGCAACATCTGACAGAAGTGTTTTAAAAAATGCTGAAATAGTTTTTTTAGGAATTCCTTCAAATGTAACCATTAATTACATTGAAAAGAATAAGTCATTCCTTAATAGGGATGCTGTTCTGGTGAATCTTGCCAAAGGCTTTGGGAAAGAGCACAAAACCATCCCCCAGTGCATTTCCAAGATAGTTGACAATCCGGTTGTAAGTATGAAAGGGCCATCCTTTGCCCGAGAAATTATCAATCAAATGCCCACGGCTTTTACCATTGCATCGAAAAAAGATAAATACTTTGACACATTTAACGAGGTATTTGGATATACCAATATCTACCTTGATTTTACCAATGATGTAATAGGAACCGAATTAGCCAGTATTTTAAAAAATATTTATGCAATTATTATGGGAATTGTTGATGCACATTTCGATTCCCCCAATTTAAGATCGCTGGTTTTAACCAATGCTATTAACGAAATGCGATATGTTATCAGCAAATTTGGAGGAAAAGAAGATACCATGTTCCACTATTGTGGCTTTGGTGATTTTAGCTTGACAGCGCTTAATGATATGAGCAGAAACCGCACCCTGGGACTTCTTATCGGAAAAGGTTTTTTTACAGATTACATTTCAGAAAAAGTAACACTCGAAGGTAAAATTGCCGTCAATATTTTTATCGACGAAATTCTTAAAAAGTTTTTTATCAAAGCTAAAAATCTGATGATGTATGAACTTTACCGGGTATTCAATGAAGAGAATTACGATTTAGCAAATTTTGTGAATAATATTTTGAAAAAGAGGTAAAATAAGGGCTTAAAAAAGTAGTAACATACTTACTGAATAGAATCCCAACTTAATCTGTCTCCTTTTTCTAAATTTTTTAATATCTTCTTCCCCAAAAGTTCTTTTAAAAATTTTGGATGTAATCCAAATCCCGGCCTGATACTTCTTACATTTTCTTCAGTAATAACTTCTCCTGCTTTAATATCCTTTACTACATAAAGAGAACGTGAAAACTGGCGGCTTTTTTTCATTTTTTCCGTCAGGGAGTAATCCACCTTACCTATCGCTTTTTCAGCATCCCGGACGGCATTAACCATTTCCGAGAATTCTTTTTCATCCAAAGAGAAAGAAGCATCGGGGCCTCCAATGGATTTATCCAAAATAAAATGTTTCTCAATGACTTTAGCTCCAAGCGTTGCGGCAACAATTGGGACTACTATCCCCAAAGTATGGTCCGACAAACCGGAAACAACATCAAACCTTTTAGCCAAATCAGGTATCATCGCCATATTAGCATCCTCTATTTTAGCCGGATATTGAGAAGTTGTTTTTAAAAGAACAATATCATTATTTTCAACACTTCTGCAGGTATCAACAGCCAATTTTATATCTTCTTCGGTAGCAATACCCGTTGAAATGATCATCGGTTTTCCTTTGGAAGCAGCATATTCAATCAGGGGAATATCTGTTATCTCAAACGAAGCTATTTTATAGGCCGGAGCATTTAACCTTTCCAGCAAATCAACAGCCGTTTTATCAAATGGAGATGAAAAACAAATTAAACCTTCTTCTTTTGCCGTTTTAAATAATTCTTCATGCCATTCCCAGGGGGTATAGGCCTCTTTATATAGATCATATAAAGTTCTGCCATCCCAGATGGTACCTTGTTTTAAAATAAAATCTTTTTTCTGACAATCTATTGTTATTGTGTCGGGGGTATAAGTTTGGAGTTTTATGGCATCAGCTCCGGCACGTTTGGCTGAACGGATAGTCTCTTTAGCTATTTCAATATTATGGCCATGATTTGCCGATAACTCTGCAATAATAAATGTCTTGCTTTTACCTATCTCGAAATTTTCTATCTTCATCGTCCTTTATTTTATAAACCAATAATTCAGGATTACTTTTAAACAACTTAAACCCAGCATATTCGGCAACTTTGACAGAAGCTGTATTATCTGGTTTTATAAATGCAACCAACTCACCTTCCAGTTTATCCACAAGCATTTTTAACATTTTTTTTGCATAACCTTTCCCCCGATATTCAGGAGCTACCGTCCAGGATAATATCTTATCTCCGTCTTTGAAATCAACCCTAAGTGTTCCTATTGCAAATTCATTTTCTTCAACAATTAAAATTTCTCTCTTTTCTGATTTTAAAGAACTAAAAAACCATTCTTTATGGTCGTGTTCATTAACAAGATTACTATTAATACTATTCTTTCTGGTAATCTCATCATTTCTCCATTCCAACAACATTAACCAGTCTTTCTTTTCTGCTTTTCTTATTCTCATAAATTTATAAACAAATCAAGAATTCTTGACTTTATATTAATATTTAATACCTGTTTTTGATACTGTAACTGCCGATTAAAATTCATCTTAATTTCCGAAACAAAGCTAAAAATCTTATGGTAGTCCAACTTTTTTATATCACCAAGCGGATAGATACATTTATGAGTCAAAGCTCCATGATAGATACTTTTTTGATTTTCTACATAGTATCCAGAGGCCACCGGTAAGTTAACAGCGCAAACTTCATATAATATTGAACTTGATGGAACAATACCAAGATCACTATTCAGGATAACCTTCACTATTTGCTGGTCAGAAAGGTTTTTATAAAAGACTATTTCTTTCCCTACTTTCTTTAAATCAAAAATCTTCTTATGAATATATGAAGCACCTAACAATATATTAATTCTTTTGATTTCATTTAGCTGTAAAAAAAGTGTAGTTGCCCTAAAGGAAAGATCGTAAATATCGGCGCCTCCAAAACAGATAAAAGCAGTATGGATTTGTTTTATTACCCGACCTTTCTCCACTGCTTTTAAAAATGCAGGTCTTAAAATTGCATAATCAAAGCCCAAAGCCAGCTTTGTATATGATTCCCTACTGTAATCTGATTTTTTAACCCCGGGACTATGATTTATCACAATATCCGCATACATATGCCATGCAGACAAATCATCAATAAAAACCAATTTGAATCCGCATTGTTTTATTTGCTTTTGATATTCACTTTTAAATTCATATCCATCACAAATTATTATGCTTTTATTGTCAACGTTTTGTTTCAGCCATGCAGGTTCGTCTATAGTTGTTATATCCGGTAAATACTTGTATTTAAACCCTGCATCATTAATCGGACTAACCGTTGTATTTTTTTTTGTAAGAAAACTTATTTCAAATTCATCTTTCAGAATCTCCGCCAATGCAATTCCCCGATAAATATGGCCTAAACCTATTTGAGGGTTACCATCTACACGTATTATTATCTGTTGTTTAGACATTTAATAACTTGTATTTTAACTCTGCCATTCTCCAGTCATCAACGGTATCAATATCATGAGCTTTCCGTTCATCAATCTCAATGGCTGTAGTATTATCTGTCCATATTTTTTTTGTTTTTAATAAAACATCTGTTTTTATCCAATAAAACAGACCTGCATCATGATAACTTGGTGTTAAATCTTGTGAGCGTTTTAACATATTCTCCGGCCAAATCATTTTTATTTTATCACCTTCAAATTGCATGGCTCTTTGAATAGGAAAGCCATACCTGACAACCGGAAAAACAGCATCAAAACCGTCATTTTCCAATTTTGCAAATGATTTTATTAAATCATCTTTTGTTATAAAGGGTGCCGTTGCCAATATGCAGCATACATTCTCAAAAAAGATATTTTTTGTATTATATTGCTCAATAACTTCTAAGATAACATCACTTATTCCCGCATAATCGTTGGCTGTTTCTTTGTTTCTATAAAATGGCACTTTAGCTCCATAATGAGTAGCAATATTAGCAATTTCTTTATCATCAGTTGATACCATTACCTCATCAAACAAATCTGAATTTAATGCAGCTTCTATCGAATAAGCAATAATGGGTTTACCCAAAAAGTCTTTAATATTTTTTTTAGGTATTCTTTTACTTCCTCCTCTGGCTGGAATTATTGCTATGTTTCTTATTTTCATTAATTAAAAAATTGGTAAATTTTTTCAATAACAAATTGCTGCTCTTCCTCTGTTAATGTAGGATACATTGGTAAACTTAATGCTTTATCATAATAATTTTCTGCTACCGGAAGATCTCCTTTTTTCCAACCTTTATTTTTATAAAACTGTTGTAAATGAACCGGTATGTAATGAACCTGAGCAAAAATACCGTTTTCTCTAAGATAGCGGATTAACTCATCACGGTGATCAGATAAAATGACATACAAATGAAATGCGTGATAAATATTACTACTACGCTTAGGAATAACTATCCCGGAAATATTCTCAAAAGCTTTATCATATCGCAGGGCGATACTATTTCGTTTTATCAGCCCTTCTCTCGCTCTTGTAAGCTGACTTATGCCAAGGGCACTTTGAATATCGGTCAAACGGTAATTAAAACCCAATTCCTGCATTTCATAATACCACAATCCATGATTTTCAACCCATAACGATTTATCTTGTTGTATTCCGTGACTTCTGAAATTTAACAACTTTTTATATAACTCTTCATTATTTGTTGTTACCATTCCACCTTCTCCACATGCAATATGCTTTACGGGATGAAAAGAGAAAATACTTAAATCGGAATAGATGCCATTACCACAATACTGTTTAACACCATTTGAATCAACAAAATACCCTCCCGGTGCATGACACGCATCCTCAATTATCCATAACCCATAATTATTGGCAATCTTCCTTAAACGTTCTGCATTTACAGGATAACCTGCCAAATCAACCGGGATTACACCTGAATATGTGCCTTTAGGGCTTGATTTCAATTTTTCTTCAAGTTTATCCAAATCAATAAGATAATTCTCTGCATCAATATCAACAAAATCAACTTCACCTCCGCAATACAAAACACTATTTGCGGTTGCTACAAAAGTTATTGGAGTAGTAAGAACCTTACTTCCTTTTTTTGTTCCTGCAACAAGGTTAGAAATATGCAAAGCCGCTGTTCCATTACTAACAGCCACAGCATATTTAGCACCTACATATTCTGCAAATTTCTCTTCAAACTCTCTGATTTTAGGACCTTGCGTTAAGTAGTCTGATTTCAATACTTCAATTACCGAGTCAATATCATCGGAAGTAATATTTTGACGACCATAAGAAATTTTCATTATATAACAGGTTTAAAATCTGGATCAACATACTTTTTAATAAGCTCTCTCATCTCTTCAACAGACACCCAACTATCGTTTTTTCCAGAGCTGTAATTAAAACCTTCGGGTACTTCTTTAGCATTGTAATGATCTAAAAACTTATGTTTATCTATTCCTGATGGTAATATTGCATAATACTTTCCAACATCAATGGTGTTCATTGCATCGCTAACCGTAATCATCTCCTCATGTAGTTTTTCACCAGGTCTGATACCTACATCAACCAATTTTGCATTGGGAGCAATTGCTTTGGCCACAGTTTCTATTTTATACGATGGAATTTTCGGGACAAAGAGTTCTCCTCCCAGGGCATTTTCAATTGCCCAAAGTACCATTTCCACTCCTTCCTCCAAAGAGATGTTAAAACGAGTCATATCTTTATGGGTAATGGGCAGCACGCCATCCTTTGCTTTGTTTCTAAAAAAAGGAATTACAGAGCCTCTGGATCCCATTACATTTCCATATCTTACCACCGAGAACCTCAAATCGCGAGTACCTCTGATATTGTTGGCTGCAATAAATAATTTATCGGAAACGAGTTTGGTAGCACCATATAAATTAATTGGTGCTGCAGCCTTATCCGTTGAAAGAGCAACAACAATTTTAACCCCTGCCGCTAAAGCCCCATCAATAACACTTTGTGCACCACCTATATTTGTTTTA
>Ga0256913_10000932_pt1 | contig 15145 bp, 18 predicted proteins | sample Axial_MatmetaG_FD_185970 | JGI IMG/M metagenome (GOLD analysis project Ga0256913, IMG submission 185970) | Deep-sea worm associated microbial mat communities from Axial Seamount, Juan de Fuca Ridge, Pacific Ocean - Axial_Mat | ecosystem: Environmental > Aquatic > Marine > Oceanic > Microbial...
CACGATATTTTAATAAAATACCACGTGATGTGTTTGGAGATTATAATAATATTAAGGATTATAATACATTAACTAAATACATTAATAATGTTATTAATAAATCAATAGAAGACACTGAGTACATTAAATTAATGATTAATTATAATTTTAATGTAGATTACTTTCCAAGTGCTATAGACACCCGAGACATTAAAATAATAATAAATTTAATATTATAATTATTAAACATTAATTCATATTTTACTAATAAATATTAGTTGAAATTGTAATATTTAACATATATAAAATATGAAAGTTATTTATTTTAATATTGTAATACGTATTTTTAGCACTGTTGCAATATTTTATTTTTTTAATCAAGCTGATACAAATGATATTTTAACAATAATAAAATATATTTTTATAGTTTTATTAGTTGTTTATTTTATTTTATTAACTTTGTATGATATTAATATTATAAATTATAATAATAAATTAGAATCAGAGATGTTGACATATATTTCAACTTTAAAAGTTGTTAAGTATGTTTTATCTACTAATGCTGATACAGTGTATGTTAGTCCTAAAATATATGATAGTATTGATATAAGTGAAGCAGAATATTTAGTTGGTAGACAATTTGATATGTTATTAGATCCATATAGAAATGATTATAGTATAGGACAAGTAAGGTATGATGAAATAATTGATAATGTAAGATCGTTATATGAACAGTAAGTATAAACATAGGATGTCATTTTTAGCGTATTTAAAACGTAATAAAAAAATGTTTTTAATACATTTATATGTATTGTTAGGATTTTTATTAATATCTTTTTTTGCTTATTTTTATTATGAATCAACAAAAAGTGATGTTGTTTATATGTTGATAACGACATTTATTGTTATAATGATATATTATTTATTTTTTATATACTTAGAATATACTAATTTTAGATCAAACGTTAAGGACGAAATATTACGTGAAGCATATAATAGATTTGAAAGATATATTGTTAATAATAATGTTGAATATAAGGTTGTATATATGGGTAAAATGTTATACTGTATGAATTTTCAGTATTATATTTTATTATTTCATAATACTAAATTTGTTGTTGATTACACATTAGACGATTACTCGTTTTCAGTAATTTCAAAGGATGAAAGATTGGAAACTATAGAAGATTTATATAATTAATATGGAATATAATTTAACTAATTTTTATTATGAAGTCTTGCATAAAAGGTATGATTTAAAAACTCGAGAAGAATATGATAAATTTAAGGTGTATGTAAGTAAAAAATTATATAATTTAATTAGAACGACTATAATATATCCAACATTTAAGAATTTAAATATAAAAATTATTATTGATAAGAATAGAAATAATTTAGAATATGGTTATATTTTTAAGGAACAATTAATAGATAAAGTTGATGAATTTTTTGAAGAAAATAATTAATAGGTTGTTGATATTTTTTAAATTTTTGTTTATTGCAATAAGTAAACGAAAAAAAGATTTTACATATATTATTTTTTTAAATATAGTAAATATACTTTTGTATATGACAGATGATTCATTATTTACAAAAATATATTTTTATGTTACATTAGTAATATATGTTGTATATTTTTATATTATTTCTGAATATGAATATCAAACGCATAAATATGAAGATGCAATATTAATACAACGAGCTGTTAGAAATTTACTTGAATTTATATATGATGAAATAAATAATGGTACAAGAATAACTGGTATGGTTATATATGTTAATGAAAAAGTATATAATTATATAAATGAAAGTGATTTAATAAATTTTGTTGATGTTAGAATAGATCCAGATAGAGATTTAAATAGTTTTGGACATATGAAAAAATCAGAATTAAAGTCTGATATAAAAGAATTTTTTGAGTATGATTAGTTACATTTTTAATTTATTTTTATTATTTGTTATAGTTTCAGCATTTAAAAATTTTATTATTATTTTTTATGTTGTTTCAATTTTTTATCCTGTTAATAATACAAATATTGAAAAGTATTATAAACAAAATGATGATTCAAGGTATATTAATATAATAGAACGTGATAAAAAAACAAATATAAAAAACGTATTTTATTTTAATGGAAAAACCATTAACAATTAAGGATTTTTTAAATATTATTATTAAATATGAATATAATCCAAATTATATTATTAAAATTAATATAAAGTCTGTTTATTGGTTTGTTGCAAATGATAAATTTAGGTTTAAATTTTTAGAAGATTTAATATTATCGCATTCAAGATTAAAAATTTTAACTATTTCTAAATTATTGTATTATATTATAAACGATAATATTGATTTATCATTAGAATTATATTATTCTGATATACCTATAACAGATGTTTATGTTGACAATAATACTAGAAATATAACATTTATATTATCAACTGATACAAAATATAAGGAGAAATTATCTAAGTTGTTTATGAATGCATTTTTTAGTAATACGGTTAATTTATTTAACACATATCCAGTATATAAAAATTGGGAAAAATTATTTGATGAAGAATGGCAGAAGAATTAACAATATTAACAGTAAAGGAATTTATACATGAAATGTTAAAAATTAACATTGACTATGTTATGTTTTTAACTAATGAAGGTCCAAGTGTTTTAAATTTTAAGTATAATGAAGAATTAAATAGGATTCAATTATTAAGTAAGGACAATCATAATTTTTTACTAGATAAAAATAAGATTAATACTAGAAAAATTTTAAGTAAGTTATTAGATTATAACTTGGACGCTGAAATTTATTATGATGATGTTCCTGTTGTATCAATATATGAAAATACAACACTTAGACGAATTAACATATTATTAAAAGATATCGCAGAAGAACGTAATTTAGTTGGTAAAAAATTAGATTATATAAAAATGTTTTCAGATACAAAATATTACAATGATTATCTTAAATTACTTTTTGCTAACAATATTCATAAATTATATCCAATTAACTTTCAAGATTTATTAAATTCAGGACATAAAAATTGGGATGATTTATTAGATGTTTAATTTTTTTTAAATGAATAAAATATATTATATTTGTATAATATAATTAAAAACACTATTATGCAAATTAGTAGATTTTATTCATACGAAGTTTTAACAAGAAAATTTAAATTTAAAACGGAATTTAAAAAAGATACTAAATTATTAGTATCTTTTTATAATGTTAATTTTAAATACTCAATATTTACTGATGGCATTTTAATTGTGTATGATACACAAACCAATGAACCAAAATATAGTATTAATCTTAAACATGTTGATGTTAAAGCAAATGAAGATGCAAAAATATTAATAGATGAATTTTTAATTTATATAATGCGTCATTATTTAAAGAGATTTACTTCATTGACAAGAAATAATATAGTACAAAGTATTAATAAATATGTAATTAAACAAATAAATACATTTCGAGAATTTAAGAAGGCATTTAATTATATTATTAAAATTTTATATGAAGAAAATAGGTTGTTTATAACTTCTCAAATTTATGAAATTGCACCAGAACTATATAGTAAAAGTAATAAACACATCTTAACATTTTATCCAATTTTAGATTTAGTTATTATATTATCAAAAAATTATATGTTTGATATTAATTTAATTAAAGATGAATTGAAAATATTAGAATCAAATAAAATAACACCAAAAGTTTTAAATGATTTGTACGTTAAAATATTTGATAAAAATTTATTAAATACAATAGAATATAAACAAAAATCAAATTTATTTGTATACTTAAAATCAATTATATATGAAATATCTAATAATGACGATTTAGTTAATGTTTTAAAGAAATCTAAATATTTTAAAAGTTTATATAAATTGTATAAGGAATCTGAAGATATTGAAATGTATTATGCGATTGATGTTTTTACAAATAGTTTAAATATTACAATATTTAAATCATTTTTTAATGAATTAGATGTAAATGCATTATATTTTTCAAATTATACTATTCCAGAATTTATTAATGAATTTTTTATGCAAGCTTATAATAAAAAATATTTTTTGGAACTTGTTAATGCATATATACCACAAAAAGTAGAACAGTATTTGAATATGGAAATTAATATAGCTAGAAATATTATATAACATATTAATATATAACATAAATTTATATTTTTAAATGATATTATTATTTGAAAATTTTAATGTAAATATTAATGAACCATTGCCTGAATATTTGGAACGAGTATTTAATGAATTTGTAAATGAACTTGGTGGAAATATACGTAATTTTTTATACACGATATATGCAGTAGGTGAAAGAGGTAAAAAATTAGAACGCGCAAATGAAGAAATAAAAAGTAATATTCTTAAAAAAATAACAACATCTTCAGATTCAGAAGTTATTGCATTACTAAATGTATATAGTGAATTGCATAATGACTATTATAATAAACATTATTATAAACTTGATAGATTTATAGTTATTCCAATTATTAAGGATATACTTAAAATTGTCATTGAACAGGATAGATTTAATTTATATGTTAGAATAATTGAATTATTATCTAAACATTATGATGATAATATAACGTCTTTTATATATGATGTAATAATTAAAAGTAATATTTCAGATAAAGATAAATATTTTGAAGTATTAAAAAATAGTGGATTGAGAATATATTCAAAATTACGTTCAATATTATATAAAAAAGTTGAACCAAGGCAGTATAAACGAATAAAGGAATATAAAGATATAATAAAATTAGGATTAGTTGATGTAACAACAAAAAGGCAACAAAAAAATGGAACATTACAATTTGATGCGCCTAATGATATATCATATATGATATATTCAGATGGTACTATTCGTAGAAAAACTAGTGGGATGTTTTCCGCAAATATAGGTATTGTAAAAAGAACAAATATTAATATTACTTCAATTAAAGATTTAAAACGTGTTTTAAGAATTTTTATTAGTTACTATACTAAAGTGTTGTTAAAAAATATTGTTTCAGATGTGAAACATTTAATGTCAAAGGAATTAAAAACTAAAATATCTAAAATAAAGGATTTAACATTTGAAGAATTTGTTAATATTTTAAATGAAGTGTTAAATGAAACTGTTGTTAATAATCATGGATATATTAAAATTTTAGATTATATTCCAAGTAATTTAATTTATTCAGAAGACGTTAAAACTAAATTATTGTGTAATAGTGTTATTTCGTTTATACATTTATTAGATGAAACTTCAACTATAAATCATGCTATTAATTTTTTACTTTCTAAGTTTAATTCAAATATTAATAATGAATTAGATTGTATTACAAATATAAATGATTTTTTTGATTTTTTATTTAGTGATAAAATTATTGATAATGATGTTATAACTATAAATGACATTGTAATAATTTATAGAATATTGCTTTCTAAAATTCAATCATATAAAATTATATTAGATATATTAAATAAATTTAATTTAGAAAAAATTTCATCATTAAATAATTTTAAAATTAAAGTTAGAATATATGGATCTAACGATTATAATAACAAACATAATGGTGTTACTGTAACTAAAAATGATATAGTAATTAATGATATAATAAATAATAAAGAATTTTTTGATTCATTACCAATTCAAGTTAAAAAGAAATTATATAATGCGTTAATAAATAAACAATATTGTGATTTTTATAATGATTTATTAGATTATATTGTTAATAATAACGCTAAATTATTAAAAAATGTTGATTTTATAAATTTAATTGAATTTTCATGTATTAATAAGGATTATGTTATAATTATGAATTTATTATTATAATTTTTACTTAACACTTAATATATAAAATTAATAAAGATTATATTAATTAAATGAAAAATATATTAAGTAAAAAATTGTTTGAATCTCCCGATTCTATTCAAGCGTTAGATCCAAAATATCATTATATGAAAACAATTGCATCATTTGACGATAGTGATGCGTATCCATTTGGATTTATAAATGGTAAAATGTTTGTTGGTGAAGCTGGAAAAACGCACTTTGATTTTTTACCACCTGAAGCATTGAATGATGTTGAAAATAATAGGTCTATTTTTGAATATCCTGGTCGTATTTGGATTGATAAAAAATTAATATCCTTTTGGAAATATCCCCGTTCAAATTCTCAACTTAAATCAATTATTAAAAGTATTGAAAATGCATTTAAGACTAAAGGAATGAATGTTGAAATTTGGAATGATCCTGATTATAGAATTGAAGTAAATAAGGATGTGAATAATACTTTATCAGTTGGTGATGAAGATCCATATTATGGATCTTGGGTTAGATATAAAGAAGGTGAAAATGCATTAATTCCATTACATAATTATATTTCATCTGAAGATTATTCAGATGAGGTTATGAAACAAGCTCATGTTCAATCAAATTCTGAAGATAGGTATAAATTGGCAAGAATTAAAAGACAAAAATTAACTGATTTGGAACGTGAACGAAGTATTAAGGATTATAAGGAAAGAGGAACTGAACCATATATGAAATGGAAATATGCGCATAAAAACGAAAATAAAATTAATGAAAACGCTGATAGTGTTTTAACTTTTGATTTAAGATATGATCCTCCAGTTAAAAAATTTCTTGCATTTTATAATGACCCTAATAATTATACCTTTTTAATGCATAATAATAAAGTTTATTTATCACAACCTCAACAAATTCACGTTGAATTAATTGATGATATGGAAGAAGAATTAAATGTTGATCATATAGATCCAATAAGATATGAAGGTAGAATATGGCCAAATAAAAAATTAATATCATTTTATGATTATCCTATGACAAATGAAATATTAAAAAAAATTGTGAGACAACTAGAACACCGTTTTAAGGAACGTGGAATCGACATTAAAATATGGGATGATCCTGAATATAAAATTGATATTGAAATGCCTATATTAAAAATGAAAAGTAAAGAACCAGGCGTTGAATATACAGATGAGAATAAGTATAATAATATAATTCCATTAAAATCATATAAGGGTGGTGAAAAACCTAGTACTGGTAGAGTTGTTAGAGCTGGACATACGACACCAAATTCAAAAGTTAGAAATATTATTAATAAAATGAAATTTAAGAAATTATCACCTGAAGAAAAACGTATTGCAATAAAGGATTATGATAAAAGAGGAACTGAACCTTATATGAAATGGAAACATGCACATAAATTTGAAAATATTAAAAATTTTAATAAATATAAATTATTTGAAACACCAGATACAATTGTTTTGAATAATGGTAGACGATTAAAATTTTCAGATGTTGATTCATGCGCATTTGGAATATTTGAAAATGAAATGTTAATTTGCAGTTCTCATTTAGATTCTCATGCAGATTTAATACATGATTATATTGAACAATCTTCTAAATATAATTCAATACATGATGTTGAAGAATATTATGGATCTGATTTAGAATCTTATGATGGTACATCTACAATATTACAATATCCTGGAAGGATATGGTTAAATGGAAAAGCTATGTCATTTTATACATATCCTGAAGATTTACATAAACTTAAAATAATTATTGAAAGAATAGAAGAAGCATATTTGCAAAAACATAAAAAACCAATTAAAATCTGGGATGATCCTGCATTTAAAATTGAAATAATACTTAATCAATATGATGTTTTAAAATATTATCCACAATATTCTTTTTATTTTAAATTTAGTGATAAAATAAAATACATATTAACAACAATTCCCTTAAAAGAATATAAATTTTCAGAAAATATCGATGATTCAAATATTATTGATATTGAAGATTCACAATTTATGATTGCTCAATATAATGCAATATATAATGGGAAAAAACGTATAAAGAATTTTAAAAATAAAAAAACTTATGGTAAAGGAACGTCTAAACATTTAAAATGGCAATACGCACATAAGTATGAAAATTTAGATAATATAAATGATTTAAAATTATTTGAATCACCTGATAGAATTATTGCATATGATATAGAAGGTAAACCACGAGTTGTTGCTTTTCATTTTGAATCAGATGCTAGAACATTTGCATATGCAGATGATAATTTAACTGAATTAATGGTTGGTAAATTAGGTGAACATCATTCTAATATAGAGTATAAATATCAAAAAGAAACTGGTAAAAAACCAGCAATGAAACTAGAAGGTAGAATTTGGTTAGATAAAAAATACATATCTTTTTATGATTATCCTAAGTCAAAATCAGAACTTGAAAAAACAATACATGATATAGAAAAACAATTGAAAATTAATGAAGATTTACAAATTGATATTTGGAATGATCCAGATTTTAGAATTGAAATACCTATGAGTATTGATGAAATAGATGTTAAAAAACAAAATATAGTTGATAATAAAAATAAATATATTAATTTAATACCATTAAAATCATATGAAGGTGATAATGATATTAATAATGATCAAATTATTAGAGTTGCACATACTAATCCTAGTTCAAAATTTAGAGGTTTAATTAATAAAATGAAATGGAAACGTTTATCTGATGAAGAAAAAAAGGTTTTAACAAAAGATTATGATAAACGTGGAACAAATAATTATATGAAATGGAAATACGCGCATAAACAAGAATCTATTATATTAAAAAATATAAAACCATTTAAATTAAATTAGAATAATATACTTGGAATAAGTATAATTTTCATATATAATATATGAAAAGGTTTTCTTATATATTTACTTATAGACAAATTGCACAAGATCGTTATGAAAATCTTATTAAGGTTTTAGATTGGTTGAATACAATTGATGATGATTTTGAATGTATTATCGTTGAGCAGGATAAAGATAAAAAACTAAAACTTCCAGATAAAGAATATAAATTTGATATAATACATAAGTGGTATTTTAATGATAAGTTATTTAACAGAAGTTGGGGGTTTAATTTAGCAACTAAATTAGCAAATACTAACGTTTTATTTTTTGCAGATAGTGATATGATAGTTCCACAAAAATCAATTATTGAATGTACTAATTTATTAATTGATGATGTTTTAGATTCTGTTAAACCATTTAATAAATTAATAGATTTAAATTCTAATCAATTACGTGAGTTAGACGTCACTCAGGATGTATGTAATATAGTATTGGAAAAAGGAGAAAATAATCCACTGAGAGGTGGATGGGGTTATGGTAGTGGGATTGTAGCTTATACAAAAAAAGCACTTGAAAAAATTCATGGTTGGGATGAACGATTTGAAGGTTGGGGTGGAGAAGATGATGTTCAGTACCAAAAAACAAGATTGCTACTAAGAAGTAAAATGTTAAATTATAAGTGTTATCATTTATATCATACAAGAGGTAAAAATAATGGCACAAACCTTCATGAACACTATAAAATTAATTTAAATCTTTATTATAGGTATACTAGAAGACCTCAATTAATTTTAAGTGAAATGAAGGGTAATAATAAAGCAGATCCAAATAGGTATAGATCTCTTAAAATATAATTATTTAGATTTATTTAAGTACCAAGATTTAAGCATACTAACATTATTAAACGCAGTGCGAATTAAAATATCAGGTGTATATGTTGAATTATATTGAATTATTTCGTGTAATTGATCCTTACATATTTTATTGTAATTAATTACACGTTTTTTTGTATCTGCATAATAATATTGTAAAGTATCATCTAATTTAGATGTTATGTTTTTTAACTTTAGTTTGTCATGCCAAAATTCTACAATTAATTCAAATAATTCTTCAGCATTTTTAAGTTCTGTAAAATGTGATTTTTTTAATTTACTTAGCGCTGAATACGTTTTATGATCTATATGTGTTTGGTACATTATAGATTTTTTTATTTCAGTTAAGTATTTATCTTTTTTGTCAATTACATCCTTAAATAATTCACCCTTTATTATTATATGATCTGTGTAATGTGATTTTATTGCGTGTTTATTAAATGTTGTTTTATCAATAATAGATAATATGTATGGTTTATTATTTTCATCCAATGTAACTATTATTGCATAATCTTTATTTAAATATGGTTTATCTCGTTTATACCACGATTTTTTTATTGATAGTAATGTCCATTCAGGACTATCTAATTTTGCAGTTATACTAAATATTACTTTAAATTTTTGTGTTCTTAAATCTTTAATATTTAGTAGTTTTTGAACATACATTTCAGCTGCACAATTTTTAATAATGCTTATTTTAAGATTATTAGTTATTTCAACATCTGCTTCATTTGCTAAGAAATGTTTTTTATCATTATATTTTGTTCTAATGATTGAAAGTTCTTTTTCATTAAAGTTTTCACTAACCCATTTTAAATCTGAATTAGACTTTAAAACATTTATAAATGAATCTTTGATTGATAATTTATTTTTTATAAATTCGTCGAGTGTTGTATTTTCATCATATATTAATTTATAAGTTTTATATGATTCATCTATAAATTTTATTAAATCTTCTGATAAAGTTAAATCATTCATAATTTTACTTTTATGTTTTACATATTAATTTTTACAAATATAACAAAATTAAATTAATTATAAAAAAATAATATATAAAATATGATAAATATTAAAAATTTTAATATATTTTTAGAATCTATGTATGGTGACGAACCAGATACAACATTTACAGATGATATGGAATGTGGTGAAGATCTTTTACCTGAAATATATGAAGCTGAAGACGGTACTGAAGAAAAATATGTTGGTGAATTAGAATTACTTATTGATAAATTGTTTGAACTTTTAGATGTAGATAAAAATATTATAAAAAAATATATTGAAGGTGATTATGTAGTATATTATTCAAATAATAACAGCATTGATTATTTTGTTGATATAATATTATTTAATGATAATACTTTTTTTGAAGAAATTTATTATAATAACGATGTTCATGTTTTTAAATATAAATATTTAACATTTGTTGTTGTTGATGGTGGTGTTGAAGTGTGTGGTAATTATTATGGTAAATGGGTATTTACATCTGAGGTCGTTCATCGTATATTTAAACAAATAGATAAAAATATTTTTAAAACAATTGGTAATAATTTAAAATTTTGGGAAATGATAATTGACAATTCTGCAGAAGAATTTATTTTTAATATTAAAACAATAAAAAATTTTATGCTGTAATGAAAAATATAAAATTATATGATGCATATGAATATGATGCATATGATGAAGAATATGATCCATGTGAAAAAGATCACGATTTGTTATTAGACTTAAATTATTTTAGTGAATGTGGCGCTTTTAAGGTACAATCATTACACAATGAAATTGAATATAATTTAAATAGTACTGCATATAATAAATCTGAAAAATTATTTGGAAAGAATAATACAGTAATAGTTAATTTATGTCTTTCAAAAAACAAATTTAGTTTTATTGCTGATGAATTAGCTGTAGAATATATGCAGGATGTTGAATTAGATGATGAAACGGTTTTATATACATATAATAATTTAAAAATAATTTATGATGATACAACATTTGAAATGTGCGATTATTATTTTGGTCCATTTTTATGGGTTGATGAAAGATTTTTAGATTTAATTAATAAAATTGATCCTAAATTTTTTAATAAAAAATATTTAAGACTTTGGAAATTAGCTTTTAGTTACGATGATGTGTATGAAGGAATTGAATTTATGAATGATTTTATTTAAACAAACGAATAATTTTCAATATATAATATAAGAAATTAAACCTCAACTACAATGTTAGTTTTGTGACCGAAAGGTTTACGATGTTCAAGTTTGGACATTAAAAAATTAGCATCAAAAAAATAAATGAGGAAAAATGACAATAACAACTGCAACAAATCCTACTGCTTATATAACAGTAGGTAAAAATCGACAAAAAGTATATTCTGGAAACAGAATATTTTTAGACAACGGTACTGAGTTTGAAATAGAACTCTTTAATCCAACTGATAAGGTAATTTTAGCAAAAATCATTTTAAATGGCACAAATACGTCTAACACTGGATTAGTATTAAATCCTGGTGTTCGTATATTTTTAGATCGTCATATGAATGATCAAAAACGATTAAAATTTGATACTTATGAAGTTGAAAAGAATAACGAAGCTGTTGAAAAAGCTATTGCTAATAATGGCAGAATTTTAATTGAATTTTATGAGGAAGAAACTCATAATCAATTTTATACTGGCCAATATTACGATAACGTATTTCAACAAGGTGGAACTGATTATTCAAATATAGTATATGGAAATGGAACTGTTACATTAGATAATTTATCTAATGATATCACATATACAAATATTAATGCATCTACTACAACTTCAGCTAGTAATTTATATTCTGGTAATTTAACAACTTCTGTAACTTTTGATAAGGTTTTTGAAACTAAGGAAACTGGTAGAGTAGAACAAGGATCAGCATCTGATCAAGTATTTACAAGTGTGAATAAAAATTTTAAACTATTTAGTTTTTATTCAGTACAATATCAAATACTTCCAAAATCTGAAAAACCTATGGAAGTACAGGATATTCGTGTTTATTGCACTAATTGCGGAACTAGAAGACGTAATGATAATTGGAAATTCTGTCCAAAATGCGGCACTAAATACGAATAATTAAAATCACGTTGAGGTTTAATTTCTTTTAATTTTTGTAACGTGTTGAGTCATATATATAATTTATTATGATTATAGAAATTGACGAAAGCACATTAGGTACAAAAGGTAAATACTTTGGAAAGCCCATAAGCACTACAAAAGTAAAGGTTCAGTGCGATGTTGATGGATGTGAAGAATCCTGGTGGACAATATGGAGATATCGAAAGGAACGTGATGGAGATATTTGTCAAACACATAAGAATGAATTAGGAATATGTGGAATGAAGGGTAAAAAACATTCAAAGGAAACTATTGCAAAATTTAAGGATGGTAGAAGAGCTGGTGAAAACAATGTAGCAAAACGGCTTGATGTTAGAAAGAAAATATCATGGGCACTTCGTGGAAGAGATCCATATTGGCTACGAAAAAAGAAAAAAGATGATTCATCTGAAACTGAATAATGTATGAAAATTGGTTTTTGTTTTTTAGCAGTAGATGATATTAAAAATATTGAAATTTGGCAAAGCTGGTTTGCCAATGCGTCAACTGATTTTGAAATATTTATACACTCAAAAACAAAATATAACAACTATCCTAATTATTCTGTTTTTAAAAATAAATTAATACGACAATATGCTAAAACTGAATGGGGTAAATTAATATCTGCTCAAATGTATTTATGGCAAAATGCTTATAATAGTGGCTGTGATTATGTAGTTTTAGTTGGTGATAAAAATTTACCTATAAATCAATTTGAATTTTTAGAACAAGAATTAAAAAATGCTAATGGTAAATCAATTTTTAATTATAGTAATCCATGGTGGGGTAAAAATATGTATAAATATGAAATTCCTAAATTTAAAGTTATGGGTGCATATCAGTGGATAATTGTTAATCGAGAACATATGAGAATGTTATTTGAATCACATAAAATATTTAGTGAACTTAGAAGAACATTAAAACATCCTGATGATGAATCATATCCAGCAACAACTATTAATTATTATAATCAACTAACACCTGAATTTATTGAACGAAAAAATTTAACATATGTAGATTGGTCCAGAAAAACAAAAAACAATAATCATCCATATACATTTAAAATAATAGATGATTATAATTATAATTTATTAAATAATAGAGCTAAAATATATATTTTTGCGCGTAAATTTGATGAATTAAGTGAGGATGATAAATTAAAAATATTGAAAATACAAAATGAAAGATTATTTAATATTGACTACAGTTGGAAAAACAAATCTATGGAGAAATTGGTTACAAGATAATAGAAATTATGACATTGGATTAGTTTATTATGAAAATGACACTAATTATAATCAAATTGAAAAAAGCGTAGATTATTTTTGGCACAATCCAGATTTTAAATATCCAGGTCTTAAAAAAATATTAGATGAAAACAATTTTTTATTAGAATATAAGTATATATGGATGCCTGATGATGATATAATAGTTAAAAAAGGATCAATTAATGAATTGTTTGAATGGGCAGATAAATTAAATCTTTATATGTTTCAGCCAAGCATTACAGCTAAAAATTATACATGGCCAGTTACATTACATCATCCAAATTCTGAATATAGGTATGTAAGTATGGTTGAAGTAATGTGTCCAGGATTTAAGGGTGATACATTAAAAAATATATATCATACGTTTAATGAATCATGGTCTGGTTGGGGTTTAGAATGGGCGTGGGTGAATCAATCAGGTGATGTTGATAAGACTATTGCAATATATGACAAAGTGATTGTAGAACACGTGAAACAACTTAAACTTAATGGTGGAAGATTGTACGAAAAATTAAAAAAAGAAAAAGGATTAACACCTCACCAGGAAATGTATAAATTAATTAGAAAATACCCAATAAAACATAAAGCATTTAAACAAATTATATGAAAAAAGTTATTTATACTGCATTAATAGGAGATTATGATAATTTATATACTTCAGTAGTTCCAAAATTAGATGATTGGGATTATATATGTTTTACAAATAATAAAGAATTAAAATCTAATTTTTGGGATATTAGATATATTGAAAATACTGATAATTTATCTAATGTTAAATTAGCAAGAAAAATTAAAATTAAATTTGATAAATTTGTTAATGAATATGATATAATATTATGGAAAGATGCAAATCTTATCATTAATACTGATCTTAATATATTTGTTAAAAATAATTTATTTAATTATGATTTAGTGTTATCAAAGCATTTTCAAAGAAATTGTATTTATAAAGAAGCAAGCGAATTGATAAGTCTTAATTATGCAAAAAAATTAGATGTAGAAAAACAAATTAATTCATATAAAAAAGAAAAATATCCCGTTAATAATGGATTAGTTGAAACTGGTTTAATGATTAGAAGAAATAATAATGATATAAAGCGTTTTTGTAATTTATGGTGGAATGAAGTTAAAAAATTTACACATCGAGATCAATTATCATTTAATTATGTTTTATGGAAAAATCCAATTAAAATAAATATTATACGATCTCCATTTAGATATAGTAGAGAATT
>Ga0256913_10000933_pt1 | contig 15129 bp, 15 predicted proteins | sample Axial_MatmetaG_FD_185970 | JGI IMG/M metagenome (GOLD analysis project Ga0256913, IMG submission 185970) | Deep-sea worm associated microbial mat communities from Axial Seamount, Juan de Fuca Ridge, Pacific Ocean - Axial_Mat | ecosystem: Environmental > Aquatic > Marine > Oceanic > Microbial...
AATATTAAAGAAATATTTATTTTAAAATATACTAAAGAATAAGATATTAAAGAATAAGATATTAAAGAATAATATACTAAAGAATAAATTTATTTTATTATATTTTATTATATTTTATTATATTTTTAGAAATATTAATATTTTTAAATTTTTAATTTTCAAAACTTATATAACTTAATTTTGATTTATTATTCTTATGAAGATTTTTATTAAAACTTATGGTTGTTCTTTTAATCATGTTGATTCTGAGATTATGGCAGGGATTTTATTTAAACAAGGACATTCTATTGTTAATGTTCAAGATGAAGCAGATTTAGTTATTATTAATTCTTGTTCTGTTAAAAATGGATCTGAATCTAAACTTTTTAATGATATTAATTTTTTTAATGAGAATAATATTAAATTTGTTGTTGCAGGTTGTGTTCCTCAAGCAGAACCTGGTTATTTAAATACAAAGTTAAAGAATTGCTCTGTTATTGGAACTAATAATTTGAGTGAGATTATTTTTGCTGTTAATGATGTTTTAAATGGAAAAATTTTTCAAAAATTAAATTTGGATATTAATAGACGATTAAATGAAGTTGAAAGATTGGAAAGGGAAAGTAAAAGATTAAATATTGATAAAAAAAGAGAAAATAAATTTGTTGAAATTATTCCAATTAATGAAGGTTGTTTGAATAATTGTTCTTTTTGTAAAACTAAGTTTGCAAGAGGAAATTTATTTTCTTATTCTATTGAGAATATTAAAAATACTATGAAAAAAGCTTTAGATGAAGGAGTTTATGAAATTTGGCTTACTTCTCAGGATACTGCATGTTATGGATTTGATTTGGGAACTAATTTACCTAATTTGTTAAAAGAACTTTTAACTTTAAATGGTGATTATAGGATTAGGATTGGTATGGGAAATCCAAATCATTTTAAAAAAATAATTGATGAAGTTTTAGAGATTATGTTGTCCGATAATAGAATTTATAAATTTCTACATATTCCAATTCAGTCTGGTTGTAATCGAATTTTAGATGAAATGCGAAGAATGTATACTGTTGAAGATTATATTGGAATTATTTCAAAGATTAAGTTTAAAATTCCAAATTTAACTATTGCAAATGATATTATTGTAGCTTATCCTACTGAAACTTTTGAGGAGTTTAGAAAAACTCTTGAAATTTTAAAGTTTTCTAATGTTTTGAATTTTTCAAGATTTTGGTTAAGGCCAGGAACTTTTGTAGTAAAAAAGTATTCTAAATTTGATTTTATTGATGGGGGTGAGTCTAAAAAGAGAATTAAAGAAATAAAAGGAAAATTTGAGGAATTAGCTTTAAAAAATAATTCTAATTGGATTGGTTGGGAAGGGGAGGCTTTTATTGTTAATATTGGAAAAGATAAGACCGAAAGTTTTATTTTAAGAAATGATTATTATAAACCTATTATTGTTAAAATTAAAAAAGGTTTGAAAGTTGGAGATAAAGTTAGAGTTAGAATAACTAAAGTTACTTGGTTTGATTTTAGAGGAGAAGTTATTTAGTTTATTTTAGTTCATTTCATTTTATCTTATTTTATTTTGTTGTAATTTTTAAAAGTAACTAATATTTATAACTATTCTTATTATTTTAAATTTAAGATGGAAATTATTTCAATTTTTGCAATTCTTTGTTTAATTGTTTTTTTAGGTTTTTTTGCTGAAATTATTTTTAAGAAGTTTAATATTCCAGATATAATTATTTTAATCGGGGTTGGGATATTAATTCGATCAGTTTTTAAATTGGTTAATCCTGAAAATTTTTCAAAAGGTGGAGTTGAAATTTTTACTACTTTTGCTTTAATTTTTATTTTATTTCAAGGTTCTTTAAATATTGAATTTAAAGTTTTATTTAAGTCATTACCTAAAACATTCAAATTAACAATTCTAAATTTTATTTTGACGGTTTTAATTGTTGCTTTAATTTCCTTTTTTTTGAAATATACTATTTTAGAAGCAATTTTAATTGGTGTTATTTTGGGTGGGACTTCATCAGCAGTTGTAATTCCTTTAGTTAATAATGTTGATTTAAGAGAAAAATATTCTTCAGTTTTGACTTTAGAATCTGCTTTAAGTGATGTGTTATGTATTATTGGGACAGTTACAATTTTAGAAATAATAAAAACTGGAGAGATTTTACCTAGTGTTATTTTTCGTTCAGTATTATCTTCTTTTTCTTTAGCTATAGTTGTTGGTTTATTAGTTGGTTTAGTATGGGTTTTGTTTCTTTCTAAATATGAGTCTTTATCTAAATCTTATATGTTAACTATTGCTTTAGTTGTTGGACTTTATGCTTTTGTTGAAAGTTCTTATGTTAGTGCAAGTGGGGCAATTGCTGCTTTATCTTTTGGTTTGTTTTTAGGTAATTCTAGGTCTTTTTTAAATTTTAAAAATCGTAAAAAAAAGTTAAATGGTGAAAGAAATTCTAATGTTGTTTTGAATTTTGCTGCTAAAAATTTTTATGCTGAAATCTCTTTTTTTGTTAAAACATTTTTTTTTGTTTATTTAGGAATTTTAATTGATTTTTCAAATCCTATTATTTTTTTATATGGTGGATTTTTAACTATTGCAATGTTTTTAATTAGGCCTTTTGCAGTTAAAGTAGCTTTTTCTGGAGATAATTTAGAACAAAAGGAAAGAACATTTTTAGAAATTTTAATTCCTAAGGGTTTGGCTGCCGCAGTTTTGTCTGGTGTGGTTGTTAATAGTGGCGTTTTGTCTAATGGAGAGGGGATTTTTGTGAATATGATTTTATCCGTTGTTTTATTAAGTATTTTACTTACTTCAATTTTAGTTTTTTTATCTGAAAAAGAGTTATTTAAAAGTTTTTTACCTTTTTTAAATTCTGTGAAGAAATAAATATTTTTAGTCTAGAATTTTATTTATTTTAAATTTTTTCCAATCTGATTTATATTTTTTTGCAACATTTAAAATTTTATTTTTGTTTAAATTTATTCCTTTTTCTTTTAATAAAGGTTTATTTCTTAAAATATATTGTAAGAATTGAGTAGTATTTTTTGGATGAGTTGAAAATATTGATCTTTCAAAATCAATCATTTTTATTTCAAGATTTTTTTGAATAAATATATGTTTATATGGATTAGTCATTTCAAATTTATTGATTTTTAGTTTATCTAATTTAAAACAAACATTAAGTGTATTTTCTAATATTTTTAATATTTTATTTTTATTTTTACAATTTTCAAGAAATTCTTTTATTATTGTCCCTTCGACTTTTTCTTTTATGACAAATTCTTTAGATGAAAAGATTAAGTGTCCTAAGAATTTTTCTTTTTTTAATTTTTTTAAAAAGAAAGTTTCTTTTTTTATATGTTCTTCTTTTCCTATTTTAATTATTACTTTTTTATTTTTTATTTTTCCTTCTAAAACTATTGAATGTTTTCCTGAAGCTAAATATTTTATTTTATTTATATTATTTTTAGAAATTTCTTTTAATATATTATTTTTATTTATTTTTATAATTATTAATTCTTCAAAAAAATGATTTTCTTTTTTTATTATTTCAAATGAAAATTGATTTTCAGTTAGTATTTTTTCTATTTCTTTTGGTTTTGATAATGATGAGTATAAAATTATTGCCGACCCTTCATTTTTTAAATTATCATTTAGGTTAAATATAAATTCTTTTATTATTTCATTTCCGTTTTTTCCACCATAAATTGCTTTATCTAAAATATTTAATTCGGAGTATTTTTCATTTGTTTCGCAGGGCAAATATGGTGTATTAAATATTATTAAATCAAATTTTATTTTTTTAAAGCCTTCAAATAAATTTTTATTTTTTAATATTATTTTAGAATTTATTTTTTTAAATTCTTTTTTAGTATTTTTTATTGCTTCTTTATTTATATCAGAACCAAAAAAAAGATTATCTGAAAATTTTTTGGCAATATTTATGCTGATATATCCTGAACCAATTCCAATTTCACAAATTTTTATTTTATTTTTCTTATTTTTTTCTTTCTTATTCTCATTATTTTTATTATTAGATTTTTTATTTTTATTAAGAATTTTTAATTCTTTATTTATTTCATTAAGTAATAAGAATGTGTCTTCGGCAGGAGTATAATATTTCTCCATTTTTAGAAAAAATATTTATGATTAGTTATCATTTATTTTTTGGGATTAAAGTTATAGTTTGATTAATTTTATTATTAAATAGTGTTACACTACCTTTATTATTTACTTCTTTTATTATTTCAGTTATTAAATTTTCTTGGCTTATTTTAACATATTCGCTTGGAACTAAAGTTAAACTGGAATTTCCTCGAATAAATGAAACTGAACCTTCATTATTTATTTTTGAAATAATATTATTTATTGTTATGATTTCTCCTTTTTGAATTCCCTCATTAATTTTATTTTCAGAGTAATTATTAATTAAAAAATATCCGCCTATAATTAAAATTAGAATACTTAATATTATTGTACTAATTTTATAATAATTTTTTTCTTTATTTTTTATTTTTTGTTTTTCAGCCATAAAGATATTCTGTTTTATTTTTTTATAAAAGTTTTGTTTATTTTAAAATTTTAGCTGTTTTTAAAATTTTTATTTTAAATTATTCTCAATTTGTTTAGGATAATAAACTCATCATTGCAAGTAATGCTTCTAGTTGTAATTCTTCATCTGAACCTTCAACAATTCTAAATTCTACAGTTGCAATTCGATCTATAAATTTTATTTTAGTTTTAGGTTCAATTTTGTCATTTGAAATTATTTTTTTATATATTTCTTTTAATATTTCGATTGCACTCATTCCTCTTTTAATTCTGAGTTTTAACATATATTCTCTTGCTTTTATAAAATTTCCTGCAATTGCATTTTCTATTAAATCATCTATTTCTTTTGGATTAATAAATTCAATAATTTCATTTAATGTTTTTTCAGTAATTTCTTTTGAGACTGCTGTTGCAGCTTGTAGTGTATTAACAAGTTTTCTTAAATCTCCTTTAGAATATGAAATTAAAATATCATTAACTTCTTTATTTACTTTGATATTTTCTTCTTTTTCTATTTTTTTGATTAATTCGAGTAGTATTTTTTCTTCTAATGGTTTAAATTTAAATATTACACATCTTGATTGTATTGGGTCAATTAATTTTGAGATTTCATTACATGCAAGAATGAATCTACATGAAGCTGAAAATTTTTCCATAGTTCTTCTTAATGCTTGCTGGGCTTCTTTGGTTAATGAATCTGCTTCATCTAAGATAATTAATTTATAGGGAATATTTGTTAATGATTTAAGTCTTGCAAATTCTTTTATTTTATGTCTTATTACATCAATACCTCTATCATCTGAGGCATTTAATTCTAAGAGATTTCCGGAGAGTCCATTTTTACCATATAATTCTTTTGCAATTACTATTGCGGTTGTTGTTTTTCCAGTTCCTGGACTTCCTGCAAATAGTAAATGTGGTAAAGATTTAGATTCAACAAAAGCTTTAATTCTTTTTATAAAATATTCTTGTCCTATTATATCATTAAATTTATTTGGACGATATTTGTCAACCCAGATTAGAGATTTTTTAGTCATAATAAATTAAAACTTAAAGTATTTATATAAGTTTTGTAAAGAATTAAATTTTATTTTTTAAATTTTTTTTATTTTTTTTTTGTTCCACAACAAATTTTTTCAATATTACCTTCATCATCTTTCAAATCAGAGATTATTGGCACATTACTCCATCCACTAAATCTATTTGAACATATTTTGTCTTTATCACCAGTAGTATAATCAACATATTCGACTTTAACATATCCGGCAGTACTTAATACTGGATTATTCATTCCACAATACATTGGACTATTTTCATCTATTGTTTTTCCACTTTTACTTAGACTTCCAGTAAAAAAAACAATAATTACTAAAAGAACAATTATAACTAATAGTGCAATAACTATTGTATTTAAAGGAAGACCTTGTCCAATTTTATTTTTTATTTTAGTTTTCATAATATAATATAATTTATTTCTATAGTATTTAAATATTTGTAATTATTTCAAAGTGTTTATATTTTATATTTTATTTGGTAGTTTAATTTTTTAGAATATTTACTAATCATTACTATATAATCTAAAGTAAGATTTATATTTAGAAAATTCATTTTTAATATAAGTGGCAGAGAGAACTAGTTTAATTAAATTTATTAATATTGAAAAATCTTTTAGAAATGTTACTATTTTAAAAAATTTAAGTTTAAAAATTTATTCAGATGAAATTATTTTTATTATTGGACCTAGTGGTTCTGGAAAATCAACTTTATTTAAAATTTTATTAGGTTTTTATAAGCCAGATTCAGGATTTATTTATTTTGGGAATAAAAATTTAGTTTATAATAATAATTTAATTAGAAGTATAGTTGGATTTGTTTCGCAGGAAAATTCATTTTATGAAAGATTAACGGTTGAGGAAAATATTATTTTTTTTGCTAAATTATATGGAGTTTCTAAAAAAGAATTGGAAGTTAGGTTAAATTATCTTTTAAATTTAGTTAAATTGAATAAATATCGAAATATTATTGGTGAAAAGTTATCTGGCGGGATGAAAAGAAGATTAGAGTTTGCAATTTCTTTAATTCATAATCCTAAGATTTTAATTTTAGATGAACCATTTACTGGATTAGATATTAAAATTCAAGATGATTTATGGAAGTTACTTTATGAAATTAAAAGAGAAGGAGTTACAATTTTAATTTCAACACATATATTATGGATTGCTGAGAGATATGCAGACAGGGTTGTATTTTTACATAATCATAAAATTGTTAAGGATTTAAATTTAAAAGATTATAATTATAATATTGATTTGAAAAAATTATTTTATGAGGTTATAAAAGAATGATTATTAGGTTGATTTTAAAAAATTTAAGAATAATTTTAAGAAATCCTTTTACAATTTTATTTTTAATTGTTGCTCCGATGCTTTTGATGTTTATTGTTGGAATTGCATATAGTGGTTCAACTTTATCAAATATTAATATTGGTATTTCTGGTGATAGTAATTTTTTAACTTCTAATGAAAATAGTAAAATTAATTATATTCCTTATTCTGAGATAAAAATATGTGATAATAATTTAAGAGCTTCAAAAGTAGATTTTTGTGTAGATATAAATTTAAGAAAAGATCAACTTGGAAATATTTTGTCGGCAAATGTAATTTATGATATTGATAATAGTCGTTCAGAACTTAGTAATTTATTAGTAAATTTAATGGATAATATTATTAAAAAAAAAACAAAAACTATTACTAAAAAAACTGTAAGTAATATTTTTAGTGGTGTTAAGGAAACAGTGACTTTTATGGAGAATAGTTTAGTTTCAATTAATTCTTTAGAAAATAACCTTACTTTTGCAAGGAAAAGATTGGAGACTTTTAATGTAACTTATAATTTATTACTTTCTAATTTTAAGAATCATTCAAAAATTATAAAGGAGAATTCCAATAATATTACTTCTAAAATAAATAAATTTTCTATTGAATATAATGTTTTAAAATCTGATTTAATTGTTTTAAAATCAAAACAAGAATTACTTTCAAATACAATTGAACAATTAGATGAGAATAATAAAGTTTTAAATAGTTTAGTTGAAAGTTATGCAAATGAAGTAAATACTAATATTTCTTCTTATATTTCAACTTCTTTTTTAAAAAATTTTACAGATTCAATAAGTTTGTTGGATAGTTATTTTAAGGAATATGAAGATTTAATTGGTAAAATTGATTTAAATTCATTAAATGATTTAAATAATCTTTCGGAAAGTTATAATGATTTATTTGATAAAATGAATAAATTGGAGGTTAGTTTGGATGATGGAAATAAGGAACTTTCAGATTTGATTTTAATACTTAAAGGAAAAGAATTGGAACTTAATTTATTAAAAATTGAAATTACAGATAAATTAACTAATTTTAAAAAATTATCTTCAAGGGATGAAAGTGAAATTACTGAACCAATTGTGATTTTAAAAAATAATGCTTTGAGTAATTATAAAATGGTTCATAAATTAGCTCCAATGATTGTAATGTTAGTTTTACTTTTTATTGGTCTTTTGCTTTCTAGTATTATTGTATCTATTGAAGTTAATTCTAAAGCTTATTTTAGAAATTTAATTTCTCCGGTTAAACAATATCAATTTGTTATAGCTTTATTTTTTACTTCTTTAATTATAGTTTTATTTCAAGTTGGTTTTCTACTTTTTATTTTGAGCCAATATTTTGGAATTGTAAATATTTATTTTAGATTTTTTGCAGTATTGTTTGTTATTGTTCATTTACTTACGATTTTTATTTTACTTGGAATGTTAATTGCTTATTATTTTCTTTCTTTACAATTTTCTATACTTTTTACGACTTTTATAATGTTATTTTTATTTTTACTTTCTGGTGTTGTGGTTCCATTGGAATTGATGCCTGTTGCAATTGCAAATATTTTATATTTTAATCCAATAGTTTTAGGAGAAAAATTAATAAGGATTATTTTTAATTTTAAAACAATAGGATGGTTTAATTTTAGTGATTTTATTATAATTTATTTTCAAATTTTAATTTTAATTTTAGTTTTGAGTTATGCAGTTATAAGGAGGAAGAAGAAATTATTTTGAAAATTAGATTTTAATTTTAAAGTTTTATTTATTTATTATTTTATTTATTTCGAAAGTTTTATAACTTATAACTTTATTTTATATTTATGGTTAAATTTAATTTTAAGTTATTATTGGTTTTGAGTTTACTAATTTTTATTATTGGTGGTTGTTCGAATTCTTCTTATAATTTTGAAGAACAAATTTTAGATTCTCCTGAGAAGGAAAGTAATTCTAATTTGAATGAAGAAATACGGCCTTATGAAATTGTTTCTAATGAGGTAATTATAAATAGAGATTTTTTTCCAGATAGTTTTGGTGATTTGAAATTAAAAGATGTTAAACTCGGAGAGTCTGAAGTTGGCTTAGAAATTATTGCAATTTATAAATCTTCAAATAAAACTTTTAAAATTAATTTTATAAAGTTTAATTTTAGTGAAGGGAGTTTATATTCTTCAATTGATGAGTTTGTAACAGAGATTAAAAAAAATAAAGAGAATAGTAAATTTGAGGATTTTATTTTATTGGGGAATGGCGGAGTTTATTTTGTTAAAGGAGATTTTGATGTAATTTTATTTAGTGGTGAAATCAATCCTGAGTCTTATTCTTGGTTGAAAGATACTTTTAAAGTTAATATTAAAGTTTTAAGTAAGTTTCAGATTAAGAAAATTTATTCTACTTTTTCTGGGATGTTAAAAGATTATTTTGGTAATTATAGTGATAGTTTAATTAAGAAAGGTGAAGAACAAAATCAAGTTGAAGATGAGGATTATTTTTTAACTGCGAATTATGATGTTGAGACTAATGAAGTTTATTTGAATTGGGATAAAGTATTAGATTCAAATGATTTTAAATATTATAAAGTTGTTCATTCAACTACTAATTCAGATTTAAAATATCCTGATGATGGTTATATAAAATATATTTCGGATTCTTCTATTAATAATTATGTTGATAAAAAAGAGTTTATTAAAGGAAAAACAAATTATTATCGGATTACTTATGTTTTTAATGATAGGAAAGTAAATTCAAATGTGATTACATTTGAAGGTTAGTTTATTATTTGAAAATTATTTTATTTTTGAAAGTTTTAATAATTAAATATTTAGGAATAATTATTCTTTTCTTTCAATATAACTTTTAATTCCTAATATTGAGGAGTTATAATCTTTTATTATTTTTATTGAGATTGAGTTTAAGTATTCTTTGAATTTAGGATTATTTTGAAATTCTTTTAAGAATTCTTTTTTTTGAAAGATAATATTTTTTTGTATTATTCCTCCAGCTAAATAAATTTCATCAGTTAAAAATAGTAGGGAGATATTTTTTAAAAATCTTCCAAGATATTTATAAAATAGGGCAAATGTTTCTTTAGATGCTAAATTTTTAGATTTACTTTTAGATATTTCTTTTGCAGTTAATTTTTTAGGTAAGTTAATATATTTTTTGTTTGTTTTAATTAAATATTGGTATAGATTTTCAAGTCCTCTTCCCGAAAGAATTTCTTCAAAACTTATTAATTCTAAATTTCTTTTTTTTTTTAAAAATTCAATTAATTTTAATTCTTCTTTATTTATTATTGGAAATTTTAAATGTCCACCTTCGGTTTCAATAACTTCTTCTTTTTTAGTTATAAATGCTACACCTAATCCAGTTCCTGGCCCAACAATTAATTTTCTTTTAGAATTTTGTTTTTTAATAATTTTTATTTCTTTAATTCCTTCTTTTTTAAGTTTAAATATTGAGTGGGCTAATGCATAAAAATCATTTATTAATTCAACTTTTTTTAAAGCAGTTTTTTTAATTAATTCTTTTTGATTTATTTTAAGTTTATGATTTGAAAATTTAACTTCTCCATTTTCAATTAATCCTGCTACTGCAAGAATTGCATTTTCAACAAGTATTTTTTTCTCTTCAATAAATTTATTTAATAATTTATTTATGAAATCAATAAAATTTTCAATTTCATTGGTTTTATAATTTTCTTTCCAAAGTTTTTTTGAAGTTTTTTTTTTTGAGTTTTTTTTTTTTATTATTTCTATTAATTTAAAATTTTAATTTTTTTCTCCAATATCTGCAATTAAGTAATAGTTATTAGTTATCATTTTCTTAGTTTTATATTTTATTTTTAGGATAAATCTTAATTTAATTTTTAATTACATATTTCTATTTTTTGTTTTTTAAATAGTTTTCTTTTCGTTTTATTAATATTTTACTTCTTTTTATTATTTCTTTTGTTGAAATTTTATATTTTTCTAATAATTCATAACCTTTTCCACTTTCTCCAAATGTATCTTCTACTCCAATTATTTCAATTGGTATTGGATATGTTTCAATTAAAAATTCTGCGATAGCACTTCCCATTCCTCCAATTTTTTGATGTTCTTCTATTGTTAAAATACAATTGGTTTTTTTAGCATATTTTAATATAGTATTTTTATCTAATGGTTTTATTGTGTGTAGGTTAATTATATTTGTACTTATATTTTGTTTTTTAAGTATTTTTTCAGCTTCTAGTGCAAATTGAACAGTAATTCCAGTTGCAATTATTGTTATATCTTTTCCAGTTTTTATTGTGTTGGCTTTTCCTATTTCAAATTTAGTTTTTTTATTGGTTATTTCTAATGATTTTTCTCTTGAAAATCTAATATATACTGGACCTTTATATTTTGCTGCTGCTATAGTTGCTTTTTTTGTTTCTTCTTTATCACATGGCACTATTACAGTTATATTTGGAAGAACTCTTGTTATTGCAATGTCTTCTAAAGCTTGATGTGTTGCACCATCTTCTCCTGTTGTAAGTCCTGCATGAGACCCAATTATTTTAACATTGGAATTTGAATAACAGACTGAAACTCTGAGTTGATCCCAATTTCTTCCTGGGTTGAATACAGCAAATGATGTAACAAATGGGATTTTATTATTTATACACATTCCTGCTGCTGCACTCATCATATTTTGTTCGGAGATTCCTAAATCAAAAAATTGATTTGGTAATTCTTTTTCAAATTTGGTTAATTTCAATGATGGTTTTAAATCTGCAGTTAGTGCTACAACATTTTTATTTTTTTTAGCAATTTCAAGTATTCCTTCACCAAATCCATCTCTACATGAACTTAAAATTTCAGGCATTTTAATTTCATTTTTTATTATTTTATTTTTTAATTTAATTTTACTCTTGTTATTATTTTTATTATTGTTATTATTAATTATATTCTTTTCCATTTTTAGTTATCCCACATAATCTTTTCTTTTTCTTTTTCTAATTCTAAAAGTGCTAATTCTTTTTCTTTTTTATTTGGAACTTTACCATGCCAGATATAATTATTCTCCATAAATGAAATACCTTTTCCTGCTATAGTTTTTGCAATTATTACAATAGGTTTATTTTCTTTATTTGTTTTTTTATCTATTGATTTTTTTAATGCAATTTCAATTTGTTTTATATCATTTCCTTCTATTTCTATTACTAAAAATCCGAAACTTGAAAATTTTTTTGAAAAAGAATTTAATTTTATTATTCTATCAGATTTCCCGTCAATTTGTATATTATTCCTATCAACTATTATTATTAAATTATTTAAATTTTCTTTTGCTGCAAATATAAAAGCTTCCCAACATTGACCTTCTTGAAGTTCTCCATCTCCTGTGAAACAAAAAACTTTATTTGTTTTTTGATCTCTTTTAAGACTTACTGCAAGTCCTACTGCTTGTGAAATTCCTTGGCCTAATGGACCAGAAGTATTTTCAATTCCTGGCAATGAATTTTGATGTGGATGTCCTTGAAGTTTTGAATTTAAAAGTCTAAATGTTTTTAATTTTGATTTTGAAAAATAATTTTCATTTGCTAATATTGAGTATAGAACAGGAGCTATATGTCCATTTGAAATTATAACATAGTCTCTATTTTTATCTTTTGGATTTTTTGGATTGTGTTTTAAAATTATTGAATATAAAACTGTAAAAAAATCAGTTATTCCTAATGCTCCAGCAGGATGACCACTATTTGCGGAAGTAATCATTTCAATAATTTCAGCTCTAATTTGATTTGCTTTTAGTTTTAAATTTTTTATTTCAAATTCATTCATATTTAAAAATATTTTTTAAAGTTTAAAAAGAATTGTAGTTATTTTTTAATGAATTATTTTATTGAAAATTTTATAAATAAAGTTATTTTATTTTATTATTATGGATTTTAATTTAATTTTAATTATTGTTTTAATTCCAATTATTTCTGGATTAATTGGTTGGTTTACTAATTACATTGCAATAAAATCTTTATTTAGACCTTATACTCAAAGAAGTATTTTAGGTTTTAAATTTCAAGGTTTAATTCCAAAAAGGCAGAAGATTATTTCTGAGAGAATTTCTAAAATTATTGTTGATTATTTAATTTCAAATCAAGATATTATTTTAAAGTTTGATGATAAAGTTCAACTTGAGAGAATTAAGAATAGATTAGTTCCTATTTTATTTTCTAAAATAATGGATAATGTTCCTGTTATGTTTAAGGGGATGGCAGAACCTTTAATTAAAAAAGTTTTAGAGAAAGAAGGGAGTTCTATGATAAAAGAATTAGGTACAGAACTTAATAATCATATGTTTGAAAATATTGATATTAAAAAAATAATTGCTAAAAGATTAATGGATTATGATACTAAAAATTTAGAAAAAATAATGCAGAATATTGCTAAAGAAGAGTTTAAACATATTGAGTTACTTGGTGGTTTGATTGGATTTATTTTAGGAGTTTTACAAGTTTTTTTATTTTTATTTTTAAATTAGTTTATTATTATTATTACTATTATTATTATTAAATTTTGATTTTTAAGTTAACTTTATAAAATCTAACTTTTTTATTTTTTTTATTAAAATGGTTAAGTATATTATAAGTCATAAAAATCCAGATACTGATACAATTTGTAGTTCGATTGTTTATTCTAATTATTTAAATAGTGAGAATATTGAAGCAGTTCCAATTAAATTGGGGAATTTAAATAATGAAACAAAATTTATTTTGGAGAAGTTTGGTTTTGAGATTCCAATTACTAAATTGAGTTTAGATGAGAATAGTGAAGTTATTTTAGTTGATCATAATGAAGAAACTCAGAGTATTGATGATTTGGAAAAATTAAAAATAGTTGGTATTATAGATCATCATAAATTTAAATTAAAAACTTCTGAACCTTTAATGATTAGAGCAGAAGTATTAGGTTCAACTTGTAGCATTTTGTCTAAAATTTTTTTTGAAAATGGTTATGATTTGTCTAAAAATGAGGCTTCAATTTTAATTGCAGCAATTTTATCTGATACTCTTTTTTTTAGATCTCCTACTACAACAAATGATGATAAATTAATTGTTGATAGATTGAATAAAGTTGCTAAAATTCCAGATTTAGAAAATTTTAGTTTAGAAATGTTTGAAGCTAAAAGTGATTTGGGTGATATTTCTACTGAGGATTTAATTAAATTAGATTATAAGGTTTTTGATTTTAATGGGAAAAAATTTGGAATTAGTGTTATGGAGACAACTAATCCTAATTATGGTTTAAGTAGAAAGGATGAAATTATTGCTAAATTAAAGGAGATTAAAAAGAGGGAGAATTTAGATGGGATTTTATTTTCTATTGTAGATATTTTAAATGAAGTTAATTCTACTTTGTTTTCAGATGATTTTGAAAAGGAAGTTTTATTTAAAGTATTTAAAGTTAAAGGTGAAGATAATTTTGTTGATTTGGGGAACAGAGTTTCAAGAAAAAAACAATTAGTTCCTTTTTTGGAGAAGTATTTTGAATAATTGTTTATTTATTAAAATGATTACAATTATTACTGGTCCAATGTTTTCAGGTAAGTCTAGAGAAGTGTTTAATATTCTTGACAGATGTTATTATAAGAAAAAAACTTTTGTTGTTTTTAAACCAAAGTTAGATACTCGTTTGGATAATGTTATTTTTACTCGAAATGGTAAAACCATTAATGCCATAAATATTAGTAACTCTGAAGAAATTTTAAATTATTTGGAAGGAATTGATTTAGTTGTTATTGATGAAGTTCAATTTTTAGATTTAGGGATTGTTGAGATTGTTAGAAAGTTAGTTTTTATGGGGAAAGAAGTTTTATTGGCGGGACTTGATAAAGATATTAATGGAAAACCTTTTGGTTGTATTGGTGATTTGTTAGCTTTAGCAGATAATGTTATAAAGTTAAAATCTGTTTGTCATAATTGTGGAAAAGATGCAACTTTTTCAATTAGATTAACTTCTGAGGGAAAGATTGATTCGTCTACTGAGATTAAAATTGATGTTGCCGGAGAGAAGAATTTTAAATATGAAGCAAGATGTTATGATTGTTTTAATTCTAATTTATAATTAGAAAAATATTTATTTTTGTTTTTTATAAATTATCTAGTTCATAATTTATTATTGTTATTGCTTGTGAAGTAAAGTAAATTTGGTTTCCTAAGGATAGTTTTTCTGTTTGTTTTTTTAGATTTTTTCTT
>Ga0256913_10000934_pt1 | contig 15127 bp, 8 predicted proteins | sample Axial_MatmetaG_FD_185970 | JGI IMG/M metagenome (GOLD analysis project Ga0256913, IMG submission 185970) | Deep-sea worm associated microbial mat communities from Axial Seamount, Juan de Fuca Ridge, Pacific Ocean - Axial_Mat | ecosystem: Environmental > Aquatic > Marine > Oceanic > Microbial...
GACGAAATTAAATCGAACGGAGAATAATTATTGACCAAACATCATGACAAACACGACCCGGCATATGTATAAATTAAACGGACTTTTTCTGATCCTGGCCCTGCAGCTATTTCCGGCCGGATGGCTTGTTGCCCAGGAAGACACGGACCACAATGAACAAGTGACCATTATCGGTTCCATCGATCCGTCCATCAACGAAGCTTATAAGATCAGCCAGAGGCCTCAGGCACAACAAATATCCCTCTCCCACCCCGATTTCACGTATGATTATTCGGACAAACAAGCTGCCACAAGAATCACGCTGGAACCTATCACCCCTGCCAATATTAATGTGGATAAACGAAAAAAATATTATAACAACCTGCTTGTTGCCGGAGTAGGCAGCCTGTTCAGCCCATACCTGAATTTCCTCCATTCGAGTGGCTCAAGGAACAGTTACCGGTTCACGACGCAACTTTACCACATGTCAGCTTTCCGGAACATACCGGATTACACAAATCCGTATACAAACACAAGCGCTCTGATCAAGTACGAAAAGTTTGCCGGAAACCATATTATTACCACCGGCTTGAAATACCAGCTGAACACTAATCGTTTTTACGGATACAACGAACAGGACTACGCCCCGTTGGACAATGACAGCCTGAAACAGATGTTCAACCTGATCAAAGGAAGTGTAGCTCTTAAAAGCAATTACAGAAACAACAAGAAATTGATCCATACTATTAATCTGTCGGGTTATTACTATTTCGATAAGTATAAAACTTCCGAAACCAATGCCAGACTATCGCTTAATTTGTATAAATCGTTTGACGTAACCAAAAAACTAAATTATCAATATCTCGGTGTGGCAGGCAATTTTGACTTTTACAATTACAAACACGCCATTTCCACCAATGAATTTACATTGTCGGTCGTTCCGTATTTCAAAGCAAGGTTCGGTATCATTAATTTTAAGATCGGGTTGAACTTCTCTTATTTACAGGCCGATGGCGGAAGCCTTCATTTTTACCCTGACGTAGATGCCACCGTTGAACTTATTCCGGATGCTCTGACCGTTTACGCAGGGATTAACGGCGAACTGGAAAAGAACAGTTTTTATCAACTTTCCCAAATAAATCCGTATGTCATCTCGGATATTAAAACCAAATGGAAAAACAACAAATTCGTCCCTTATTTCGGTGTTCGAGGAAATATCGGAAAAAAATTAGGCTATAACATAGAAGGCGGATGGAATAAGTTTGAAGATGAATATTTCTTCGTAAATACTTTTTTCACCACGCCAATCCATTCCGTTACCGAAACTCCGATCAATAAATTTGAGACTATTTACGACAACGGGAGTGTCTGGCATATCGGCGCAGAACTTAATTACACCTACGATACAAAATTTAAAACCTGGCTGAAGTTCAGATATAACGGATACAGTCTGGACTCGCTTCCGGAGCCCTATCATAAACCTATTACGGAAGTTAAATTCGGAGCCTCATACCTGATAAAAGAAGTGAATGTCTGGACAGAAATATATTATTCAGGTAAGAGATATGCCTACGACCAAAGAACAGGTATCAATGACGACTTTACATCCATTGGCAACATTCAGACGCTGGATGCTATCGTGGATATTAATCTGGGAGTTGATTATCAGATCAAAGACAACCTCTCTATTTTTCTGAAAGTGACTAATTTACTGAATTACAACTATGAAATCTATTATCAGTACCCGACTCAGGGTATTAATATCATGGCCGGTATCAGATATAAGTTTTAGTCAGGATAAGCAATGCGGATATGATTGATATCCATAATCTTCTTTTTGAGCACTTTCTTCACCGTATTGATTTCGCGCAAAGTGATGTCGGCATTCAGAAACTGTCCGTTCTCCATTAACGAACTGACAATATTTTCCACCAGGTCATTAATCTTTTGCTCGTTAGGTTTTTTAATACTCCTGGAAGCAGCTTCGATCGAGTCCGCCATCATAACAACAGCCGTTTCACGCGAGAACGGTATAGGACCGTGATATCTGAATTCGGACTCATCCACTTCCATTCCCTCCTTCTGTTTTTTCTCCAGCCTGTAGAAATATTCCACCCGGCGCGTTCCGTGGTGCGTCCGGATAAAGTCTATGATCTGTTCCGGCAGACCGGCTTTTCGCGCCATTTCAATCCCGTCAATAACATGGCCGATAATTAGCCGCGCACTTTCCTCATAGGTAAGTTCATCATGCGGATTATATCCAAAAGACTGGTTTTCTATGTAGTATAGCGGATTATTCATCTTTCCGACATCATGATACAGAGCTCCCGTACGTGCCAGCAAAGCATCTCCGCCGATAACATACAAGGCTTCCGAAGCCAGATTAGCTACCTGCAGCGAATGCTGGAAAGTTCCGGGGGCTTTCTCCGACAGGTCACGCAACAACGGATTATTGGTATTCGAAAGTTCCAGAAGTGTCAGGTGTGTTATGATGCCGAATAGCTTTTCGTAAAGAAAAATCAATGGGAAAGCAAGCAAAACAAGCATGGAACTGCCTGCCAGATATCCGGCAAACTCAATGGAAAAATTATCCAGCGACCCTTCCTGAACAAACAACATGCTCACATAAACGACCATATATGTCAGGAAGATAAATAATGAAGCTTTAAACAGGTCCACCCTTTTCGAAAGATTGCCGATACTGAAAACAGCTATCAAACCCGCGGAAAACTGTGTATATACAAAATTAAAACTGTTAGGCGCGTAAAATCCCAGAACCATTACCGTAACAAGATGTACGATTACGGCCACCCGTTTATTAATGAACACCGCTATCAATATGGGCAGAATGGCAAACGGTACCATATAAGTCCAGTTGGTGTAATAACTGAAAACATAATAAGTCAGGCCTATAAAACTCACCTGGCTGATCAGAATCAGGAAGGTCTTTTTCAGCGAATCGGATATCTCTTTGTAATAAAGGAAAATAAACAGGAATTGTATCAGAAACAATAAAATGATCAGCATGGAGTTTCCGGTAACGATATAAAACCTCGACTCAGGTGCTCCGAGGTCCTGCTCATAATCACGCTTCAGCGACATGAGTATCTGATACTTTTCAGGATCAACCAGCTGCCCCGTAGAAATAATCAACTGCCCTTTCTGCACCAGCCCCGATCTGTCGGATATCCTGCTTAATAATTCATTACGTTCGGCATCGCTTTTTTCTTCATCATAAAAAACGTTTTGCACCAGCGATTGGTTGATAATCAGTTTCAGCAAAGATGTATCCGGATCTTTCAACTCGCTGATCCTTGCAGAAGCATACTGATTGGCACTGTTCACATCGTAAAACATACCGAGCCTTGCATCCGAAACCTCATTCTTTCTGATAATCCTGATCGGGTAATCAGCCCCTTTCCCTTCCATCACTTTATGATAACGGATAATACCTTTATTCTCAATGTCATTATAAAGTTTAATAAGAAACTCCTGCAGGCGTATGGAATCTTTGGCTTTTTTATCCAGATCACTGACCTGCCACAATTCTCCGAAATTTTCAATTAATATCTTACGCCCCGACTTTGTTATATTTTCATCATACCTGAAAAACGGTTTGAAATTATCCAGCACCTGCTGTTTTTCTTTTTCAATTTCCTTATCGGTTTTATAAATGGAAAAATCGAACGGAGCTATCAGGTCGTTATGGTTCCAGGGTTTACCCAGGCTGAATTCATATTTAAACCTGCTTTCGCTCGGACTGATCCAAACGACAAAAGCAATGACAATAACATAAAGAAGAACTTTCAGGATATCGTAATAATTATGTTGTAATTTTGACAGGATGATATTCATACTTTTGTACGTTTATTCTTACAAAAGTAATAAAACGATTTAGTTATTACCCAATAATAAAATAATGATCAATTACGGTATTTGTTTACAATCTGTTGTACCCGTACGTAAAACTCCGGGCGACAAAAACGAAATGGTTAATCAGCTGCTTTTCGGGGATCTGGTTTCTGTCAAAGACGAAGTTGATAACTGGTATCTGATTGAAGGAAAAGATGACCACTATGAAGGGTGGACGGATAAAAAGCAAATCCAGCTGCTGAGCAGTGAAACATTTGAAGAACTAGCCTCTGCATCCGTTTCTTTTATTGATGAAGTAGCCTCCGAATGTGTTGACCAGCAGAACCAAACATCTATCTGGTTATTAACGGGCAGCCAAATATACAACCTGAAAGAAAACAGTTTTAACATAGGTAACAACACATATACTGTAGCAGGATCAGGTATTACGAAACAAGCGCAACCGGAGCGGGAAAAGGTTGTGGCAACAGCACTCAAATACCTTAATGCACCTTATCTCTGGGGCGGCCGTTCTCCATTCGGGATTGATTGCTCGGGACTGACACAGATTGTTTTTAAGATATGCGGGTATCAACTCCCCAGGGATGCTTCACAACAGGTTTCTTTAGGACGCAACATTGATTTTATTCATGAAGCACAACCCGGTGATCTGGCTTTTTTTGGTAACGAAGAAGGGGATATCATCCATGTAGGAATTATTCTTAAAGATCAAAAAATTATTCATGCCTCAGGAAAAGTCCGGATTGATAAAATTGATCATAACGGTATATTTAATGAAGAAGAAAACCGGTATTCTCATCATTTGAGAATTATAAAAAGCACTTTTTAAACCGGCCTTGTTTTGTTATCTTTTAACAGGTTAGTATCTTATTGTCTTTCTGTCCGTTGAGTTACTTAATAAAAACTTTTCTAAATTTCATTCAAGGCTTTTTCCGAATACTTAAAAATTTACATTTGCGGTGAATTTTCTTCGGGGCAGGGTGCAATTCCCGACCGGCGGTAACAGTCCGCGACTCTCGCTTAAGGCGAGACTGATCCGGTGCAATTCCGGAACCGACAGTACAGTCTGGATGGTAGAAGAAAATGATGATGTTATTCAACACGACAGGTGCCTGTTCAGGGTATTGGTCCGTGTGGTTAATGACACCGTAATTGCTTCTTTTCGCTGCCCCGGGAAACGGGGATTTTTTTTATACCAACATGATGAAAATGAAAAGAATTTTAGCTATTACGGTTTTACTGGTAAGCACATGGAGCACTGTTTTTGCTCAGTACATAATCAGCGGATATGTCGCTGACAGGGAAAATAAAAATCCGGTTGCCCTGGCGCATATTCTTGCAACAAAAAGTACTGAAGGCACTGTCACCAACGATGACGGCTCATTCCGGCTAATGCTGAAAAAGAGGAAAGGTATGCTAACCGTCAGTGCCCTGGGCTACGAGCAACAGACAATTTCTTATGACGCTGAAGCTTTATCCTTTCCTGACACAATCTTTCTGAAACAAATACCTTACGAACTTTCCGAAACAGTTATTTCAGCAGGGCTTTCCAAATACGAGATCAATCCTATTGCTGTTTCGGAAATATCCGCCGACAAACTGCACCAAAACCTGGGGGATCAGCCATTACCCCTGGTTCTGAGTTCCATTCCGGGTGTTTATAGTGTTCGCGACGGCGGGGGCAGTGGCGATGCCGAGCTATATATCCGCGGATTTAACCAGGAAAACGTGAGTGTAATGCTCAACGGCATTCCCATCAATGGTGTTGAGAACGGACTGGTTTATTGGAGTAACTGGCTGAACCTTGAAGATGCTGTGGCTAAAATACAGGTTCAAAAAGGGCCCGGCGCAGCCAATCTGGGCAATAGCGCCGTGGGTGGCAGTATCAACATCCTGACAAACACATCACAACCTACTGCAGGCGGGACACTCGGATTTCAGGTTACGGATTACGGCAACTGGAAAACATCCCTTTCGCTGAACAGCGGCCGGCTCAATAACGGGTGGTCAATATCATTCATGGCTTCCTATAATCGCGGCCCGGGATATGTGGATGCCACCTATGTCAGCGGAGGTGCTTATTTCTTATCTCTGAACAAAAGCATTAACAAGCGGAATAAAATTTCGGTTACCCTGCTGGGGGCTCCGCAAAAGCATGGCCAAAGAACTCTGAAACTTACCAACAGCGAACACTCGTTGCACGGCAATAAGTTTAACAAAGACTGGGGAAGCTATAACGGACAAATAAACAACGCTTCCGAAAATTTCTATCACAAACCTTTTCTGAGCGTTAATCATTATCTGGAACTGGGAAAAGCAGGAAAACTGACAAATATTTTATACATATCTGCCGGAAACGGAGGCGGAAAATGGTCGGAAAACTTCAACTATGCTCCCACTATTTTTGAATACAGAAACTATTCCGGGCAAATTGACTGGCCTGCTATTTACGAAAACAATGCCACCCACGAAGAAACCTATACACTGGAAAATGGAGAAACGGTCAGCGGATACTCATTGAACGTGCAGACCCATTTTCTGGCCAGCCATTTCGAAACCGGATACAGCAGCACTTACGAGCAAAAACTTAACGACCATTTTGATATTACTGCCGGCATTCACTACAGATATTTCCGTTCCTTTCTGCGCGAACAGATCACCGACCTTTTGGGCTGTAATTTCTATATTGACGATTATGCCTGGGCTGTTGACGGTGTGGCCGGAAGGAATCAGATAAAAACCGTGGGCGACATCATCAAAGTGAATAACCACACCATCATCAATTATCTGAACGCCTATGTCCAGCTCAATTACACACAAGACAAAGTTAACGCTTACCTCTCCTTTAACGGAAACAACAACTGGTATGCCCGCACAGATGATTACAACTATGCCGGCAACACACGCAGCGAAACCGTAACACACCCGGGGTTCGACACGAGGGCAGGAATTAGTTACAAAGCAGGACTGACGCATTCTCTATATCTTAACGGAGCTTTTATCTCACGTGCACCGTACTTTAAATTTGTATTTGGAAATTTCACCAACGAACCTGTTATCAACCTGAAAAATGAGCAGATAGAAACTGTGGAACTTGGTTACAGGTTTAACCATCCTAACTGGAAAGTAAACCTGGGGGCTTATTATACTTCCTGGAAAAATGTTTCCATTCTGTCAAACGAATATGTTCAGTTAGAGGACAACCGTCAAACACGGGCTATGATCAACGGACTGAACTCGTTACACAAAGGTGCGGAAATGGAGGTAAGCTATCGCCTTTCAGGCAAATTTACGGCAGGTGGTTTTGTTTCTATTGGTGATTACAGATGGAAAAATGATGTCACAGCCAAACTGCTGAATGACGACAATGCAGTTGTGGATACAGTTCATGTATTTGCCAAAGATATTTTCGTTGGCGGTTCGGCACAGCAGCAATACGGCTTGTATGTTTCGGTAAGAATTCTGAAATTCTTTAAGCTGAAAACAGAAGTACTGTATTACAATAAGATTTACGCTGCTTTCGATCCAGTCACCCGAAACGATCCTTCTGACCGTAGTCAGCCCTATGAAATCCCCGGCTATACAACATTGAATATTTATTTTGCCGTACCCTTTAACCTTTTCGGTTCCCATGCTGATTTCCGGATTAACGGTTACAACTTATGCAACAACATTCATATCGTTAACGGAGAAGACGGCACCGGCCATAATCTTGAAACCTTTAAAGGTTTTTGGTCTTTCGGTAGGCATTTCGATTTCTCCCTGCAAATTAATTTTTGATTCTTTCATTTAAAACAGAGCGGGAAGTAAACTAATATTTTTATATTTGTCCTGTCGGATTTTTTTGATCCGGAAGAGATATCATCAAGCCAGACCAACAATAATGCCTTTGAAATCAATCCCGGATTCCGGTTAACGTACCGTAAAAACTTATTAACATTTATTAACATATAATTATCTGAATATGTCATGTTTAGGAAATGTCGAAATTTTACATATTTCATATTGTTAACAAAAGATAATGATTAATTAACATAGTGAAAAACCATATTTTTTACATTTACTTTTCAATTTTTACAAAACGAAATTTATTAACCAAAAATTAATGCTTATGCGACGAATTAAATTACTCTCATCCTTAATGGTTATGTTGTTGTTTAGCAGCACGCTGCTGGCACAGGGACTGATCAGAGGAGTTGTACAGGATGTCAACAACAATGAAACCTTGATTGGTGCGACCGTTTTTATTAAAGGAACGACAATTGGTGTAACCACTAACCTTGACGGAAGTTTCTTATTAATTGCTCCCGAAGGCGATCATACATTGGTTGTCAGGTATGTAGGTTACGAAGAAAATGACATTCATGTAACCGTTAAAGACGGGGCCACCTACAATCTGGGAACCATTTTAATGGAGTCCAGTTCTATTGGTCTTAACGAAGTAAGTGTTTTTGCCAACATTGCGATTGACAGGGAAACGCCTGTTGCCGTAAGTACCATTTCGGCCAAAGACATTGAGGAAAATCTGGGTAGCCAGGAATTCCCGGAAGTGATGAACTATACACCTAACGTGTATGCCACAAAAACCGGCGGGGGTTTTGGAGACTCTCGTATCAACATCCGTGGTTTCGACCAAAGGAACGTGGCTGTAATGATCAATGGTATTCCGGTGAATGATATGGAAAACGGATGGGTTTACTGGTCAAACTGGGCAGGCCTCGGGGATGCCACCCGTACCATTCAGATCCAGAGAGGTTTGGGAGCTTCCAAACTGGCTATTAACTCTGTCGGTGGTACCATCAATATTGTTACCAAAACAACAGATGCCAATAAAGGTGGCTCGCTATTGATTTCTGCTACAGATTATGGCCGATTTAAAACGATGCTATCTTTATCCACAGGAAAATTGAAAACAGGTACTGCTGTAACTTTTGTTGGTTCACGTACCGTTGGAAAAGGATATATTGACGCTACATGGGTTGATGCCTGGTCTTATTTCCTTTCGGTTAGCCAGGATATTGGAAAACACCATCAATTAGCCCTTACATTTATTGGTGCACCGCAGCAACATGGACAGCGTAATGGTTATTATATGCTTGATTCAACCATGTATGACAAATACGGAGCAAAATATAACGAAAACTGGGGATGGCACGGAGGCGAACTCCTTAATGAAAGGGTAAATTACTACCACAAACCACAAATTGCCATGAACTGGTACTGGACAATCAACGAAAAAATGTTCCTGGCTACTTCAGGTTACGTTTCATTCGGTAATGGTGGCGGCTCAGGTCCTCTTGGCAACAGAAATTATATGTTCGATCAAAATGGTAACGGTCATTACCTGAAATATGAACCGCCAATGACATCAAGCGGACAATATGACTGGGATTTAATGGCTGATATCAACAGTCAGGATATGTTTTCCATTAAAGATGGTGATACAACATGGTATCCTGCAGGTGAATCAAAACATATTATCAGAAACTCGGTAAACAACCACTTCTGGACAGGAATTCTTTCCAGCCTGACTTTTGACATCAATAAAAAATGGACTTTAACTGGTGGTATTGATGCCCGTAAATATATTGGTGAACACTACCGTGAAGTTCGTGACCTGGTTGGTGGTGATTACTGGCCGGACAGAAGATTCGGTGAAACTCAGGTAGGTGATAAAATCGCTTACTGGAACGATGGTTTGGTTACTTATTCAGGCCTTTTTGCCCAGATGGAATTCAAAACCGGTATTTTCTCAGCATTCCTGGGTGGTACCATTTCAAACACATGGACAAAAAGAAAAGACTATTATAGTTATTTCGACGGCATTGTTACGGAAGATTATGCCAAAGACAACCCGAATATCAGCGAAACACTATCCAATTTCGGATGGAACTTCAAAGGTGGTGCCAACTTTAATCTAGGTGAGCGTAACAATATCTATGTTAACGGTGGCGCTTATTCCCGCGTTCCTTTCTTCAGATTCCATTTCCTGAACTACCGGAACGATGTAAACCCCGATCTGCAGAATGAAAATATTTATCAGTTCGAGCTGGGTTATGGATATAAAGCCAAGAGTTTCAGGCTGAATTTCAACGCTTATTATGCTATCTGGGATAACATTTCACAGTTAGCCGGTTTCCGTGCTGAAAACGGACAATATGTAAATGCTTTTATTTCCGATCTGAAAGAAACGCACATGGGTATCGAGCTTGATGCTCAGTGGACAATCAACAGATGGGTTAATATTGGTGGTTTACTGGCAGTTGGCGACTGGAAATATGCCAATGACCCGATTGCAGACCTGTATGATGATCAAACACATGAGCCTATCGGTAAAGGAACCCTGTATCTGAAAGATCTGAAAGTTCCGGATCAGCCGCAAACACAGTTTGGTTTAAACGCCGACTTTAGGATTGCCCGTAAGATTGACCTTGGTTTTCAATACCTGTATTATGCCAATTTATACGCATCCTACAAGCTTGAAGACCGTAAAAATCCTGATGACAGGGCCCAATCATGGAAACTTCCCGATTATGGTGTAGTCAATGCCCGTGCAGCCTGGAAATTCCAGCTTGGCGGACTTGATTCTCAATTACAGATCAACTGTTACAATGTATTCAACACTGTAGCAATAGCTGAAGCTGAAGACAGAGCTGTAACAGATGAATTCGGTAACATTAACCATACTTTCAACAAAGGTTTCTGGATCTGGGGACGTAACTGGAACTTCTCGATGAAGATTAATTTCTAAGAGAAATAAATTATTCTACTTTTAAAGCCTCCTTTTACGGAGGCTTTTTTTATTTTTAACAAAAACTTCGGCTATGAAAAAAATATTTTTTCTGTTGTTTATGGTTTTATTAATTTTTTCCTCATGCAACAAGGAAAAAAAGATTAATAACCAACCTTACCTGATTATTCTGTCTCTCGACGGTTTCAGGTGGGATTACCCACAAAAAGCTAATACGCCGACACTTGATTCTCTTAAAAAAGCCGGAGTTATTATCGAATCACTTAAACCCTCATTTCCCACAAAGACTTTTCCTAATCATTACACTATCGCTACAGGCCTTTATCCGGACCACCACGGGCTGGTTGGCAATTATTTCCATGCAACGGATTTAAACAACAGGATTTATAAGATATCAGACCGGGATGCTGTTGGCGATGGTGTTTTTTATGGCGGGGAACCCATATGGGTTACAGCCGAAACACAGGATATGACAAGCGCTACTCTCTTCTGGGTAGGTTCAGAAGCTGCCATTAAAGGTGTCAGGCCTACCTATTGGTACACTTACGACTGGACTATCCCGTTTGAAGACAGAATAGATTCTGTTGTGAACTGGCTGTCGTTACCGGAAGAAAAACGGCCCCACCTTATTATGTGGTATTATTCGGAACCGGATCATACAGGCCATGTGGCCGGGCCCGAAAGCGATGAGATAATAAGTCTTGTTGAAGAGCTGGATGCATACCTGGCAGACTTTTTCAGGGAGATGCGGAAACTTCCCGTTTTCGATCAATTGAACTTTATCATCACATCCGACCATGGAATGAATGCCACATCAAACGACCGGAGAATATTTATTGAACAGATCATTGACACGGCTGACATTGAGTTTATGGACGGGATTACACCTAACACGAACCTCAAGGTGAAAGAAGGAAGACTCGACAAAGTTTATACGGATTTGCAATCGGCAGAACATTTGTCGGTATGGAAACACGGACAGTTGCCCGAAAGATTACATTACGGAACAAACATCAGAACGCAGGACCTGTGTGTTGTTGCTGATCCGGGATGGACAATTGTTACTTCCATAAATCAGGATGTTTCTGCGGGTGATCATGGCTATGACAACGACCTGAAGGATATGCACGCTATTTTTTATGCGGCAGGGCCGGCTTTCAAAAAAGATTATGTACATCCCACTATTGAGAATGTGAATTTATATATTCTGTTTGCTCATATTCTTGGGTTGAATCCTGCTCCTACAGACGGTTCCTTTGACAATGTAAAACAAATGCTGAAAGAAGATGAATAAACGATTTATTTATATACTGGCCTTTATCTGGCCTTTAATTTTAAACGCCCAGCAAAAACTGATCAATGCAGGGCCAATGCCGGGTTACAGCGAAATGAAAGAAGTTCCGATCTGGCTGCAGACAACACATCCGGCAAAAGTTACGGCCAAATACTGGGTGGCTGGCCAACCCGATTCGGCATTTTACACGAATACGGTCATTACACAAAAAGAAAAAGCGTTCACCGCTTTGCTGGTGGCCGACAGTCTGGAACCAGGAAATGTTTACGAATATGACATATACATTAACGGCCAAAAACAGTCATTTCCCTATCCGACAACTTTTTCAACACAACAGCTATGGAAATGGCGAACAGATCCGCCCGGGTTCAGCTTTCTGACAGGTAGCGGTGCCTATATTAACGAAAAAAAGTACGACAGACCCGGAACTCCTTATGGTGACAAATATGAGATCTATGACGTGATGGCGGACAGGAAAGCCAATTTTATGATCTGGCTGGGTGACAATGTCTATCTCCGTGAACCGGACTGGAACAGCCGCACGGGTATCATTCACCGCTATACTCATGACAGGGCACTCCCGCAATTACAACGATTTCTGGCTTCGACACAACATTATGCCATTCTGGACGATCATGATTTCGGGCCAAACGACAGTGACAGGAGTTTTTGGAATAAAAATGAAACACTGGAAGCCTTTCAACTGTTCTGGGCCAATCCTTCTTACGGAGCAGGTAATATTGCAGGTGCCATTACTTATTTTAATTATGGTGATGCCGACTTTTTTCTGTTGGATAACAGAAGTTACCGCAGCCCCAATCATCTGGAAGCCGACAATAAAACCGAATTGGGTGAAGAACAATTACAATGGTTGTTTGACAACCTGGTGTCCAGTACGGCTACTTTTAAATTTGTGGTTATGGGCGGTCAGTTTTTAAGTACTTCCCGGGTTTACGAATCTTATTCTAACTACGGCTTTGACAAAGAACGTCAGAAGATTATTGATTTTATTTATGATAATGAGTTGACCAATGTAATCTTTCTGACCGGAGATGTACACTTTTCAGAGATCTCTGTACTGAAACAGGAAGGGAAACCCACTATCTGGGATATTACTTCTTCCCCGTTAAACAGTGGTGTCAACACAAATGCACTGAATCAGAACAATACACTTCGCATTCCCGAATCGGTGATCATGGAGCGGAATTTTGCAGAAGTGAAAATAACAGGGCCGAGAAAAGAGAGGACAGTTACCGTTTCTTTCTATGACTATACGGGTAAGGAACGATACACCTACAAAATCAAAAGCGAAAAAGTCTTTAAATATTAGCCGGGGTTATTTTCTGATCCTGTCGGCCTTTTCGCTGGCCTGTTGCAAAATATGATCGGATTGCCTGCGGGCATTATCTACAATCTTATCCGATTCCTGCTGCGCTGCCAGTAATATTTTATTTGCCTCATCATCGGCTTTTTTCATTAACTCCTGGGCAGCTTTCCTGGCAGCCAGCTCTGCTATAGGTCCCTGTTTGGCAGCTTCTTTTACCAGCTTATCGCTTTGAGCATTTGCTTCGGCTTTTATCTGTTTCACGGATTGTTGCGCTGTCTTCATCACGGCATCAGCCTGAGCCTGAGCAATATGAATGATCGAATCCGACTGCTGCCGGGCATCGGCCAGTATTTTTTTCGCTTCTTCATTGGCTTTTTCCGCATACTCATCAACAATCTCTTCTACCTTATCTTTTACAACATCTTTGGCGCTTTCCCCGGACGACTTGCCCATGGCAACCAGTTTCACTTGCGGATTTTTAAAGTTTCCCGTCACTTCCACAACAGGTTTTAATGTCTGAACATCACCCACGTCAATGCCGAATTTACTCGCTTCCGAAGCATAATGACCAATCACGCCTGCCACTTCATCGCCTAATAGTTTAACAGGTATATTAAACCCAAGTGTATAATCAATCTGCTGATTAAAAGCCGTCCAGCCTCCCACTTCCATATCAATACCATTCACCTGCACATGAAACGGGCTGTTATACAATTTTCCGTCAAGCATTTTAAATTTCAGATCAACCGGGCCCGTTGTCGGGTTTTGTAACAGTTTAACTTTGATAACATCTGATATTTTCTGTACCATATCCTGTGCATTCAGCTCGATATTATCAGAAGTAAATTTACCGCTTCCCAGAATAGAAGTCCAGACAGGGTTCATTTGCCTGTCAAAATCGGCACTAAAGCTCAGGGACGAATTAAATACACCTTTCGCTTTTTCGGCAATCGGGGCAAATTGTTTGAAAACCGTCAGGTTCTGATACGCCTTGCCAATACGCATATCTTTCAAACTCAGGTTAACGTCAATGTGAGGTGTAACATCAGGAATGGCTTCATAATAACCTTCCATATTGATCAGCCCTCCCAGAAAGCCCGAATTAAACTCTTCAAAATCAACTTTTCCATCGTGGACATGTACTTTCGAATTGAATTCCGTAAACAACAGCTTTTGATAAATTACCGTGTCTGCCCTGAGCGAAACAAGCACATTTATATTTTCAGGAATGTAAGTAACTTCATCCTCACCCACGTCAGCATCAGCATGCTGTATTTCTGTACTTTCTTCCGACGACCAGGGCTGTAATAATTTGTTAAGATCCAGCTTATCCGAGCTCATATTCAGGTCTCCGGTAAACAGATCTTCTTTCAGAAAATAGTTCAGATAATTTTCCATTTTACCTTCGGCCTGCAAATTGTTTCCGTTTATTCTGCTGTCAAACCCGATAATATCAATCTGTGCAGGAGAGAAATTAAACTGGGCATGATTAATTTCCACCGGATAATCATGACCGTAATCGAACTTCACATCTTTACAAATCAATGAACCCATTGCCATCATCCGGTCAAAATCATTTTCTTCGGCAGCCGAAACATTTCCTTTAAGGGTAAAGTCAGCGATGAGTTCACCCGCCATAGATTTTATTTCTTGCTGGGGAAATACCTGCTCCAGATTTTCCAGATGAAAGTTTGCCGTAACTTTCATATCAATATACGGATCGCTGAACGGTGTAGCCAGATAAAATTTCATGTTCATCACATCCTGGCCCAGAGAAGCCTTAAATTCATCCAGCTTTACCGTCATATTGTCCAGGTCGTTGCCTTTACTTTCCACTAACATATCAAAATAAATGTCTTTTAAAGAAGAGGGCATCCCCTCATAAGAAATCCCGGCATCTTCA
>Ga0256913_10000935_pt1 | contig 15126 bp, 8 predicted proteins | sample Axial_MatmetaG_FD_185970 | JGI IMG/M metagenome (GOLD analysis project Ga0256913, IMG submission 185970) | Deep-sea worm associated microbial mat communities from Axial Seamount, Juan de Fuca Ridge, Pacific Ocean - Axial_Mat | ecosystem: Environmental > Aquatic > Marine > Oceanic > Microbial...
AAACTATCACTGAAACTATTAATGGAGGGGAATCAATTGATCATACATTTGCTACAACAGAAGACCTCTCTGCTTATGGAACATATAATTTTGAAGCTTGTACTGCATTAGCAGGTGATGAAACTCCCGATAATGACTGCAAAACAAAAGCAGTAGTGAATTCCGAACCTGCTTATTGCGATGCAACAACAAGTATTGAGGATGAATTTATTGCAAATGTATTATGCGGCGACATTGACAATTCAAGTGGCTGGCAAGGTGGCGTTGCCGATTATACTAGTCTTTCGACTTTTATTCCGAGTGGAGCATCCGAGGATATCATTGTAACTAATGGAAATGCCTGGACTTCTGATATTGTTTATGTTTGGGTTGACTGGAATGATGATTTTATTTTTGAACAGGGTGGAGATGAAGAATTCCAGCTTGAAAATGTTGGTGGCACAGGTGAATCTTTTACAGGAACTATTGATGCTCCCGGAAGTGCTATTCCCGGTAACCATAGAATGAGAGTAAGGATGACATATTCAACTGCTCCTGAGCCTTGTGGCGATGCTAGCTATGGTGAAGTTGAAGATTATACTATAATGACCGGTGTTGCCGAATATGGTAATCTTGTCGGATCTGTAACTGAAAATCCAGGTGGTGCTCCTATTGAAGGTGCATTGATCTCCGTTAAAAATGGATCATACACCACAACCTCACTATCTGACGGTACTTATGCAATTAATGATATTCTTGTTGGCGATTGGGACATAAGCTGTACAAAAGAGGGTTATAATCCTATTACAGGTGCTACCGTTTCTATCACAAATGGTGGAACAACAACTAAGGATTTTGCAATGACATCTCCTGATTTTAGTGTTGATCCGATGTCTCTTGATGTTACTCTTGATCCCAATGCAATGACTGACGAAACCATTACCATTAATAATCCCGGTAATGGTGATGTAAACTGGTCAGCTGCAATTGTCATTCTTGACGAAAACGGACCTTCAGACGATATGTTCGATCTACAGTTCGACTGGCCTGTTGGCGTTGGCGGCGGAGAAGCAGGTATCGAAACTGACGGAAATTACATTTACACTACCAAATGGAATGGTGGTGATTTTTACAAATATAGTATGGATGGTACCTATATTGAAACATTTACTTGTGGTTCGGCTTCCAACGTTCGCGACCTGGCATATGACGGAACTTACTTCTATGGAGGTGCAGCAAGTACAACACTATTCCAGATGGACTTTACAACACAAACTGTTGTAAGTACCATTACAGCTCCTACAGATTGTAGGGCAATTGCTTACAATGAGGATGACAGCTATTTCTATGCAAACAACTGGAGTTCTGATATCGTCGTTTTCGACATGTCCGGAGCACAAATTAACAGCTTCGCTGTAGGTGCTTCAGGTGCCAGTTATTACGGATTTGCCTATGATGGCTATTCAGTTGGTGCTCCTTATCTGTGGGGTTACTCACAGACCGGTAATACACAAAATGATCTGATCCAGATGCAACTTCCCGACGGAACCGAGACAGGCCTTACATTTGATGTTGGAAGTGTTGCTGCTGTCGGTACAGGTATTGCCGGTGGTCTTAGTATTACAGATGCTTTGGTTCCCGGATTTTATTCTTTCCTCGGAACATCACAAAATGTTGATATCTGGGCTCTTGAACTTGGACCTGCCGGTCCGGTTTGGTTAACAATAGATCCCACTTCCGGCTATCTTGCAGGTGGTGGAACAGAGACAATGACTGCTCATTTTGATGCTACTGACTTGCTACCTGCAATTTACGAAGCAGAAATTCATTTCTCAACCAACCCTGATGTCGGCTCTCCGGTAGTAGCCGTTACTCTTACGGTTGAGGGTCTTATTCCTGCTGTCAACCTTGCTCTTACATACAACTGTACGGATGTTGAACTGACCTGGGAAATGCCGACAGGTGGCAATCCCGATAGCTGGAAAGTTTACAGAGACGGCGAGGAGATAGCAGATGTAACTGAAATGAATTACACAGATGCTCTGGTTGATCCTGAAGTTGAATATGGTTATTACGTAACTGCTGTTTATGCGGGTGAAGAATCAATGCCAACTACTACAGAAACTATTTCTGTGCCAACACCTGGAGATCTTCCTCCATTGGACTTTGAAGCTGCACTTGCTACCGGCGGTGTTAATTTAACATGGTCTGTACCGGCTGCCTGCCTTGCTCCCGATGGTTACAATATCTATCGCGACGGCGTTAAAATCAATAATGATCTGATTACAGAGCTGACATACTTCGATGATAACACTATTGTAGGATACTATGAATATTATGCAACTGCCGTATATTATTTTATTGAATCCGGTCCTTCAGATGCAGCATATGTTCAGGTTATTACAGGAATTGATGATAATACTATCCTAGATATGAAGGTTTATCCTAATCCTGCAAGCGATATTGTTTATATTGAGTCTGATTTGAACATTAAATCAATTGAAGTTTTGAACAACGTAGGACAGGTTATACTAACACAAAAAGTAGATGCCAATAATTCTCATTTTGACGTTTCAACGTTTGAAGGAGGTATTTACTTTATTAAAATGATAACGGATAAAGGTTCTGTTATCAGGAAGATTGCTGTGAAGTAAACTATTTAAAAGATTAATCACCGGAATACCGGTGAATAATTCGTGTAGTTTAATTAACAGACTCTTATAATGAAGAGGCCGGCTCCACAGAGGGCCGGCCTCTTTTTTTAATGCGACAAACGTCCTGCGACAAACGTCCTGCGACAAACGTCCTGCGACAAGCGTCCTGCGACAAGCGTCCACGCTTGTCATTATAAAAATAATTGAAAAAACAATAAACCTGAGGTTACTTCCATATCGCAATTTTAATACTTTTGCAAAGCTGTAATTAATGATTTTTTTTAATGATTTCGATAAATAATCTTTCCATACATTTCACAGGTACCGACCTGTTCAGCAATGTCTCTTTCCTTGTTAATGATAGGGACAGGATTGGGCTTACGGGCAAGAACGGTTCGGGAAAGACAACTTTACTGAATATTATTGCCGGTGAACTTCGGCCGCAAGAAGGTGAGGTTATTATCCCGTCAAATACATCAATCGGATATCTTCCTCAGGAGATGAATACAAAAAGCGACGAAACCATTTATAATGAGACCAGCAAAGCTTTTTCCGAGACACTAAAACTGGAAAAGGAAATACGAAAACTGACTGACAGGCTAGCAAACAGAACGGATTACGAATCAAAAGAATATATAAAAATTATTCATTATCTCACCGAGGCAAACGACAGGTTTAGTCTCATTGGCGGACAAACGATGCAGGCTGATATTGAAAAAGTCCTGTCCGGGCTTGGTTTTAAAAATGAAGATTTTCAAAGACAGGTCAAAGAGTTTAGCAGCGGATGGCAGATGCGTGTTGAACTTGCTAAAATTCTGCTCAAAAGGCCGGAAGTCATTCTACTTGATGAGCCGACCAACCATCTTGATATTGAGTCCATTCAATGGCTTGAAGAATTTCTAATTAATTATTACGGTGCTATTATTTTAGTTTCTCATGACAGGGCTTTTCTTGATAATGTAACTAAAAGGACAATAGAAATTTCGGGTGGTAAAATATATGATTACAAAGCCGGTTATTCGGGATACATAAAAATGCGTGAAGAAAGGCTTGAGATGCAGACTGCTTCGTACAATAACCAGCAAAAACAAATCCGTGAGATTGAAAAGTTCGTCGAAAGGTTCAGATATAAAAGCACAAAGGCAAAACAGGTGCAATCAAGAATAAAGATGCTCGACAAAATGGAGGAAATTGAGCTTGATGATATTGATAAATCATCAATACATTTTCGTTTTCCACCTGCACCGCATTCCGGAAAAGTTGTTCTTGAAGCGATAAACCTTGGGAAGAAATATGGAGACCTCACAGTATTGAAAGATGTGAATTTCGCTGTTTTGAAAGGAGACAAACTGGCGTTTGTAGGTAGAAACGGAGAAGGAAAATCAACGCTTGCAAAAATAATTGTTAAAGAGTTGGATAGTGCGGGAACACTGAAATTCGGACATAATATACAAATCGGGTACTTTGCACAGAATCAAGGTGATTATCTTGATCCTGAAAAAACAGTATTCGAAACAATTGATGATATTGCAACAGGCGATGTCAGAAAAAGAGTCAGGGCAATTTTAGGTTCTTTTCTTTTTAGCGGCGAAACTATTGATAAGAAAGTTAAGGTGCTGTCTGGAGGTGAAAAGTCAAGACTGTCTCTCGCCAAACTGTTGCTTACACCTTCAAATCTTCTTATTCTGGATGAGCCCACCAACCATCTGGACATGCAGTCGAAGGATATTTTAAAAAATGCTCTGCTGCAATTTGACGGTACACTGATTATTGTTTCGCACGATCGCGACTTTTTACAGGGATTAACCGAAAAATTGTTTGAATTTAAAAATAATCGTATCAAAGAACATCTCGGCGGCATATACGAATTTCTTGAAGCAAAAAAGCTGAAAACATTGAAACAGCTAGAAAAGCAAATGCAATCAAAGGACTATAAGCCTGAACCCAAATCACAAAATAAACTTAACTACGAGAAAAGAAAACAATTAGACAGAGATATCAGAAAAATAAAAAATGAAATAGCCAAATCGGAAATAAAGATAGAAAAACTTGAAGCAGAAATAGAAAAATCAAATAAAATCCTCAGCGACCCCACAAGCTATTTCGACAATCCCGATTATGATAAAATAACGAAAGATTACGAAAAACTTAAAATTACTCTGGAAAAAGAAATGAACTATTGGGAAGAGTTGCATATTAATCTTGAGGAATTGATGGGAAAGAAGTAAGTATCGTAATGGGTGTTAAAAGAAGAAGTTAATACTGAGAGGATCAGGTTAATCCGATTCAGCATAAATTTGGTTTTTTGAATAAAGTTTCGTACCTTTGGCAAAACTATTTTTTTCAACTCATAAAAATGAATGATATGAAGCAATCAAAGTTTATTTTAACGGCCGTGTTGCTTGTGTTTCTTGGCCTGACCGTATTCGGACAGGCGAGCATAACGGTTAATCCCGGAACTAATGTCACAATTGGCACCGGGACGACTCTCGATGTCGGAGGGCAAAAATTGTTGCTAATGGATGATTATTCGTCGGCACCATCTTTCCTTCAGTACGGAAATCTGACATTTTCAGGTGGGGGAGAGGCTTTTGTGGAACAATATCTGACAAGGGATGTTTTTCATATGGTCTCCGAACCGGTTAATAATGAAGTTATTGAGGTGTATCAGTGGAAATACCTTGAACAGTTCAATGAAAATGACGGAACCTGGACATTTCTGAACCTGCCTCTTACAATTCCGTTGAATGTTGGCGAGGGCTATTTTGTCTATTCCTATACAACCGATCCTAACGGTCAATGGCCCTCATCAGGTGATTCAGTTGTGTTTAACGGAAATCTTAATTATCAGGATGTGAATCTTACTCTTTCAAATACCGATGCCAGCCCGACTTCAGGCTGGAACCTGATAGGTAATCCTTTTCCTGTTGCAATTGAATGGAATAACAGTCCCGACTGGAATCTCAATAATGTGGGAGCCTCAATGTATATTTATGATCCTGACGGAGGGGGTAATTATGTTGTATGGAACACAACAAGCGGCGGAACAAATCCGAATGGCGGGTTCATTGCCGCCACACAGGGATTTTGGGTCAGAACCGCCGATACTGTCGGAGGGGCTGCTTCTCTGACAATTCCGGCTTCGCAGCGCTATCATAATGCTGCAACATTTTTCAAAAGCAGTGGCCCGGTTATTCCCAATCAGCTTTTGCTTACAGTTGAAGGAAATAATCAGACCGATAAAACGGTTATCGGTTTTTACGATAAAGCCACAGCAGAATTTGATCCGCAATATGACGGTGTTTATTACAAAGCTCCCGGAGGTGCTCTGTCGCTCTATTCTGTGACTTACGGCGAAAAATATGCTCTTAATGAGTTGCCTTCAGCGGAAGATTATCCTGTCGTCTCTCTTAATTTTGAGCCGACGGCTACCGGAAAATACACATTAAAGTCGGATTGGCTTGAGAGTATTCCCGCAGAAATTCCCGTTTATCTCGAAGATAAGCAGAACAAAGTTATCAGAGACTTAAGAACACAACCTGATTATACCTTTTCTGCAACAAAATCGGATAAAGCCGACAGATTTAATATCTGGTTTACCGAACCTGGAATATCTGAAAATCTGTTATCATACATTCATATTTACAGCTATGCAAAAACGGTTTATCTTGAAATTCCTGTCAGCCTGAATGGCGAAATAACAATTTATGATATAACGGGAAAGAAAATTGTCAGCCGTAAAGCAACTGCCGGCAGGAACGAAATTAAGCTTCAGCAACCCAACGGAAACTATATTGTTAGAGTAGTTGCCGACGAAGGAACAATTTCAAAAAAGGTTTACATTAATTAATAAGAAATAATAACTCAAAAAAAACATATAAAAATGAAAACAGTAAAATTTACACTCATAGCTTTCATCGTTTCACTTGTAACGATAACCGTAAACGCCCAGAATCAGGGTGTGGCAATCAACAGCGACGGCGCACAGGCAGATCAGTCTGCAATGCTTGACGTAAAATCTACAACAGGCGGAATTTTAATTCCCCGGATGACACAGACACAGCGTAACAATATCAGCTCTCCGGCAACAGGCCTTATGGTCTATCAGACAGACAATACCGACGGTTTCTACTATTATGACGGAGCCGGCTGGAATTATATCGGGGCTCCTGATAATGACTGGACGGTTTCGGGAAATGATTTAATTAATGCAAATTCCGGCAATGTTGGTATTGGAATAACACCTGATGCGCTTGCAAAACTTCAAATTAACGGACGTGTGTGGCAATCAGGTTTGGGCGGGTCAACTTTTTTTGGTGAAAATGCTGGAAATATGGACGACGGGTCAAACAATGTTAACACTTTTATTGGAAATTCTGCCGGTAATATGACATCTACAGGTGATGAGAATGTCGCGGTAGGATACCAAGCATTATCATCCAACACAACAGCGCAGCAAAATGTTGCAATTGGAGCATATTCTCTTGCAGCAAGCAGCGTAGGGTCATTTAATACAGCAGTTGGTTTCAATACACTTTTATTATATACGGAAATAACAGGTGCTTCAAGTCAGAGAAATACGGCTATCGGTTACGAAGCAATGAAAGGTGGGACATCTATATTTCCATTTGAAACACCTTCGGGTGAACGAAACACGGCAGTTGGATATAGTGCCCTTATGAATATTTTATCTGGTGACAGGAATACATCTATTGGATATTCAAGTATGGAGAACAATCAACACGGAAATAACAATACTTCAGTGGGTTACGGAGCAGGTCCTTCAACAGATAATATTGATAACTCAAGCGCCTTTGGCTCAGGAGCATTGACTACTGCAAGCAACCAGGTTGTGCTTGGTAATTCTAGTGTTACTCAGGTTAAAACAGCCGGTGCTATTACAATAGGTGGAAGTGATGCTACTACAGTAGCAGGAACTATAAGATTTGACTCCGGGACAGGTCATTTCTATGGGTACAACGGAACATCCTGGGTTCAGTTGGATAATTAAAATACAATAGAATGGATGTTGCAAAACCTGACAGGTCTTCAAGACCTGTCAGGTTTGATTGCTACGATTCCCTTCTGTTCAGCAATTGGGCAAATTTTATTAACTCCGATTTTCTGTTTTCATTCACAGGTATTATTTCAATAAAATCCATTGCCCTGTCAAAATATTTTTTCATCTCATTTTCAGTCTCTTCGCGAATATTCAGTTCCTCGTAAATTTTTCTAACCTCAGAAATTTTATCGGAATCGTTATTGCCGAAAAGATGGGTGAGTCTTGTAAGTGTTTCTCCTTCAGCTTTTTCAAAAGCTTTCAGGTAAAGAAATGTTTTTTTATTTGTTGCAATATCACCACCGGTCTGTTTTCCGAATTTTTCAATATCGCTGAATACATCCAACAGGTCGTCTTTCAACTGGAAAGCTATCCCGAGATTTTCTCCGAAACGGTACAGCGCTTCACAATATTCACTGTCAGCACCGGCCAGCATGGCACCGATTTTCAGGCTACCGGCTAGAAGAACGGCGGTTTTTAACCGTATCATCTCAATATAGTCTTTTATTGTGATATTATTTTGGGTTTCAAAGTTCATATCATATTGCTGTCCTTCACAAACCTCAATTGCCGTTTTGTTAAAAACGGAAAATACCTCCGACCTGATACTTTCGGGAGCTTTCATGATGTACTCATAGGCAAGTGCCATCATTGTATCTCCTGAAAGAATGGCAACATTCGTGTTCCATTTTTTATAAACCGTTTCCTCACCTCTGCGGATAGGTGCTTCATCCATAATATCATCATGAAGGAGAGTGAAGTTGTGAAAAATCTCAATACCAATGGCCGGATTTATAGCTTGTTCAACATCGCCGCCGAACATATCGCAGGCCATAAGGCATAAAGCGGGTCTCAGCCTTTTACCTCCAAGTGACAATGTATATGAAATCGGTTCATATAATTCGCCCGGCTTTTTGCGAAACTCAATCTCTTTGAAAGCCTCTGCTATTCTTTTTTGGATTTCTTCAATAGTCTGCATCTCATTTTATTCAATTATGCTTAACAAATATTCGCCATACCCGCTTTTCATCAAAGGTGCGGCAAGTTTTTTCAGTTGATTTACATCAATAAAACCTTTGCGGTAAGCCACCTCTTCAATGCAGCCTATCTTTAATCCCTGCCGGTGCTCAATAACTTCGACAAACTGTGAAGCCTGTAACAACGAACTGAAAGTACCGGTGTCGAGCCAGGCGGTTCCCCTGTCTAAAATCCCGACTTTCAGTTTTCCTTTTTCAAGATAATATTTATTCACATCGGTTATTTCATATTCGCCTCTCGCACTCGGTTTTAAATTTTTGGCAACGTCAATAACAGAATTATCATAAAAATATAGCCCTGGAACTGCAAAGTTTGATTTTGGATTAGACGGCTTTTCCTCTATTGAAACAGCTTTTCTGTCTTTATCAAATTCAACGACGCCGTACCTTTCAGGGTCGGACACATGATAGGCAAAAACAATTCCACCGTCAGGGTTGCTATTTTCAATCAGAAGCTTTTCAAGTCCGGTGCCGTAAAAAATGTTATCACCGAGAATAAGTGCACATTTTTCGTTTCCGATAAAATCCTCACCTATAACAAATGCCTGTGCGAGTCCGTTGGGAACTTCCTGCTTTGCGTAACTGAATCTGCAGCCGAGATTACCGCCGTCTCCGAGAAGTTTTTCGAAATGAGGCAGATCGTGTGGGGTTGAGATTATCAGAATCTCTCTTATTCCTGCTTTCATAAGAATTGAAAGCGGATAATAAATCATCGGTTTGTCGTAAATAGGCATCAGTTGTTTGCTGACAGCAAGCGTAAGCGGGTGAAGCCTTGTGCCTGATCCGCCTGCCAGAATAATTCCTTTCATAGAGTTAAATTTAAAATCTGATGTAAAGATAGGATAATTTTATTTATGCCGAACCTCTTGTGTCAATCTGTTCAATTTCCAGATCATTAAGTTCGATATCTTCCTCCTCATCGAATATTTCCAGCAAAGGATCTTTAAAGGCTTTTGTTGTAATTCGTTTATCAAGTGTCAGAATCAGTGACGGGAGCAGGAAAAGGTTGGACAGCAATGCCACAATTAAGGTGAAAGCTATGAGATAACCGAGCGACTCTGTACCGCCGAACGACGAAAGAGTAAAGATTATAAAACCGAAAAACAAAACTACCGAAGAATATATCATACTGAACCCAGTCTCTTTCAATGCGGGAATTACGGAATCCTTTATCCTCCAGTCATTAATTTTCAGATGCAGCCTGTATCTTGATAAAAAGTGAATTGCATTATCAACTGATATACCAAGTGCAATACTGAATATTAAAACCGTTGACGGTTTAATAGGAATGCCGACAAATCCCATCATAGCCGCAGTCAGAAGCAACGGAATTATATTAGGGACAAGAGATATCATAATCATCCTTATTGATGTAAACAGCAGAGCCATCAGGATTGTGATTACAACAAGAGCCAGAAGCAAACTCGCAAATAGATTATTGACCAAATATTTTGTTCCTTTCAGAAAAACGAGTGCCGTTCCTGTAAAATAGACATTATATTTTGACGGAGGGAAAATCGAATCTACTCTTGGGCGCAGCTCATCATTGATTCTTTGTATCTCAAATGTACCGAGATTTGCCATTTGCGTACTAATCCGCGTATAGCGGCCGGTTGAATCAACAAAAGAGCTTAAAATTGACTTTTTACCCTTTTTTATTTTCGGAGCATAAGAGAATATGAAGTTTTTCTCCTGATTATTCGGAATAGAGTACATTTTCGGATTTCCGCGATAAAATGCCTGCTTCGAAAACTTGACAACTTCGGCAATGGAAAGCGGTTTTGAGAGTTCGGGATAAGTTTTCAGAACATTTTCCAGCTTGTTGATTCTCTTTATTGTTGACAATTTTTCGACACCCTTTCTCTTCTTCGTATCAATCATAATTTCATAGGGCATAACACCTTTGAAATTCTTTTCGATAAACATCAAGTCGGTATAAAGCTTGTCATCTTTTGGAATATCATCAACTATTCTGCCGGTTGTTTTAAGCTTAAACATTCCGAAAACCGCAATCATCAATAAAGTTATTGTTATAAAATAGACTGCATTCCTGCGTGTGGAAACAACAATAACGACTTTATCAATAATCTTACTTACAACTCCTCTTTCAAGATGCTTGAAATGACGTTTTGAAGGTGCGGGAAGATAGCTGAAAAATATCGGGATAAGAAAAAGGGTCAGGACATAAGCAACAAGAATATTTATGGAGGCTATTACACCAAACTCAACAAGTAATCTGTTTCCGGTAACAATAAAGGCAGCAAAACCTGCAGCCGTTGTGGCATTAGTCAAAAGATTAGCATTTCCTATTCTCTGAACAACCCTCGACAGTGCCTTAACTTTATTGCCATGGCTTCTGTATTCATCATAATATTTGTTAAGAAGAAAAATGCAGTTCTCTACAACTATAACTATTAAAAGAGGTGGTAGTACACCTGTTAACATAGTTATTTTATAATTAAGCAGTGACATTGTTCCCATCACCCATATAACAGTTATAATAACTATGAGCATTGGGAAAAAGACGGCCTGAAACGACTTGAAGAAAACTAAAAGGATTATTGATGCTACTACCATTGCCAGAATTACAAAAAATTTCATTTCATCTTCAAGCATTTTTGCCGTGACAATACGAATATAAGGTAAGCCGGAATAGTGAGGATCAATATTATATTTTTCACAAAAATTGTCTACCTGATTTTTTATCTCATTTGCAAGTTTAACCCTGTCTTTCGAATTCAGCTTTTTCTCATCCAGAGTGATTGCCATTAGTTGAACTTTGGTCTTCTTGTTAAGTAAAAGACCGTCGTAAAAAGGCAGGCTGTAAGTTACCTTTTTTAAGCTGTCAAGTACCTTTTGTGTTTTAGGTTTTTTTGTAATAACCGGGCGGAAATCAAATTTTTTAATAGAATCATTCCTTATTAAATCAAAGAGTCGTGCCGTGGATATTACCTCCTGAACGCCGTCAATCTTTTTAAGATTATATGTTAAATCATAAAAATCATCAAATTCGCCAAGATTAAAAAGGTCTCTGTCTTCAATGGCGATAACCATCACGGTTCCATCTTTCCCGAATTTTTGTTTGAAGTCGTTATAAATGATACTTGCAGTGTCGGAAGCAGGTAACAGACTACCAAATTCGTACGACATCTTCACCTGAGTAGCTTTATAGCCCATAAATGCGGTTAAAAGCAGGATAGCTATTAAGTTACCGAGCCTGTTTCGAAGTATATGCCGTACAAGATAAATCCACATAGTTGGTTAAATAGTATTATTTCTCGATAGATTATTATTTTAATAATTAAAAGAAAACAAAAGTAGTATTTTCCTTTGAGATAAGGGGAAAAAATATAGATGCCTGTTTTTTAGTAATATTGAAGCTAATCCCAGTTTAATATTTTTAAAGCATCATAATCTTCTGGATTATTAACATATTGTTTAGCTGCCTCATAATCAGCCTCATGTATAAAGTGCATATTGTTGCGAAGTACCAATTGAGACTTCTGACAGTTTATATCCACAAGTCTTGGCTTTACCTTTCCGTTTTCATCTTCAACATCTTTAAGATAAAGAGGCGAAACATCACCTTTAGGATCGGCAGTTACCATACATCCTGTGACACCTTCATCATATAATTTTTTAACACCAATTCCCAAAAGCGAGCAGTATAAAAGGTCAAAGGCTGTAGGTATTACACAACGAAGTTCATAACCGAGTTCAACAGGGCGACTTTTTATGTTAATGTCCAACTCTTTCAACTTGCGCTGAACCAACATATTGAATATATGAGCCTTACTGACATTTCCCAGCTCAGGATGACCATGATCGTCATAAGTGAAATTTATTCCCGTTGCCTCTATTTCAGTATTTGTCATAAAGTGGAACACACCCTCGCTTATTATTGCCGCTCCATAATTGATACCGAGTATTTTACGTTTGATCATTGAAGAAATAACAAGATTAATGATCTTATCGAAAGATGGTCTTGCTTTGTCAAACATTTCAGGAATGATTATCATCGGATAATGGCAAGAGGCACCTATTCCGAATGCAAGATGTCCGGCCTCACGCCCCATAGCCGAAACCACAAACCAGTTGCCGCTAGTGCGGGCATCTTCATAAATCGTAGCTGCAATTCTTACTCCTGCTTCCTTGGCCGATTCATAACCGAATGTTGGTGAACCTTCGGGAAGCGGCAAATCGTTGTCTATGGTTTTCGGAACATGAATATTCTGAATACTGACATTATTTTCGTGGAGATACTTGGATATCCGATTTGCTGTGGATGCCGTATCATCGCCACCTATTGTGACCAAAAGTTTAACATTATTGTTAACGAAAAAGTCTGGATTAAATTCTTCATTCTTTGGTTTATGGCGGCTCATCCTAAGGAAAGAGCCTCCCTGGTTCATTATTTTATCACATCTTTCAAAATTCATTTCAACCAGCTCTTGTTTCTTGGCAAACAGACCTTTATAGCCATCGTGAATGCCAATTACCCTGTATCCCTCTTTTAAAAAAACTTTGGCAACCGATGCCGTCACAGTGTTTATCCCGGGAGCAGGTCCGCCGCCTGCAAGTATTGCTATTGCTTTTTTCATCTCTGTACAATTAATAATATCGGCACAAAGATAAAAGATAATTGTAAATAATTATGGATGTAAAACATATTAATAGAACCGAATTATCCGGGTTGATAATGTAAATTGTTAAATTTGTTGCGAAAACATTAATTGTACTTTATAAATTATGTAAAACTTAAATACTATTACTATGAAATATCTATTCGTAATAATTGTAGCTATAGTCTCAATTACATTAGTGGCTCAGGTTCCGGAGTCATTCAGATATCAGGCAATCATAAGAGACAGTTCCGGAATCATTATAAAAAATAAGGTTGTTTCAATAAGATTCGGCATATTAAAGGATTCAATTTCAGGGCAAACAGTTTATTCCGAGATACATTCCGATTCAACGAATGAATTTGGTCTGATTAATTTAAATATAGGTATGGGTAGTCCTTTATCAGGTAGTTTTTCTAATATTGATTGGGGAACCGGTCATTATTTTTTAAAAGTCGAACTCGATATAAATGGTACGAATAATTTTGTTCCTATGGGAGTTTCCGAATTTTCATGGGTACCTTATGCATTATATGCTTTGAATAGTGGCAGTTGGACTGATTCAAACGATAAAATTTATTCGAAAGAGTCAAAATTAGTAGGTATCGGCATTGAATACCCTTCTGAAAAATTGCATATTGCCGGGAACTTAAGAGTTGAGGATACAATAATATTTCCAGGTTATATTAACTCAAATTATATTAGCAGGGGACAATTGTTAATAGGAGAAAAAGATATTAAGATTGGATATAATAATGATAACTTCGGGAATATTTTGATAGGTAATAGTCTATATGGCAAAACTGTCTTTGATCTTAATATGACCGGGAATGGGAATATAGGTATTGGAACTGATGTCTTTCACGAAACGACAACTGGAACATCGAATGTTTGTATCGGAATTTATTCCGGATATAACATTTCAACCGGGAATGATAATGTTTTTATCGGGCAATCGGCCGGCGAGCATATTTCTGTTGCGAAAAATTCTATCTGTATGGGAGTACAATCCGGTAACGGACGTAATGGAGAACGAAACATATTTATTGGGAAACATGCCGGATATTCTTGGTCAGGTGGTGGAAATGATAATATAATGATTGGCGATTATGCAGGGTATAAATATAATGCAACGAATTCAAATTGTATTTTTATTGGAAAGTTCTCTGGTTATGGAACGGGTAATAATAATAATATTTATATAGGGCCTTATGAAACAGGAAGAGATGCTACAGGAACAAAAAATATCTTTCTCGGCTATCAGACCGGTAAAGGGTACGCCGGAAGTAATGTTTTACTTATTGATAATAAAAATGATAATAATACTCCCTTTATTAAGGGAGATATGGAAAATGATGAGCTTGAGTTAAATGCAGATGTAACTGTGGGAGGAAGTCTGTCCGCTGAAACCATTAATATTGATAGCATAATAAATATTAAAGAGATACAAGGGTTACCTGTTAATCCTATTAATGGCGATATGGTTTATTACAATGATACTTTAAGGTTTTACAATGGTATTGAGTGGAAAAATTTATGGTAATTTAAGTAGTCTTACTGCCATTTTTTTAAGTTATTTTGGTAGTCTATTCCACAAAAATAGTATCGGTTACAACTGAGCAGGCTGTAAAATATCCAAGTCCTCCGTTGCTTATATTGGAAGGTAAATTTCCCCTTTCTTCATCAAATAGTGAGCCCTGCCATACGGTTTCGGCATTAAGTGCCCTGAGATATTCCGCATAATCATCGGTTAATGAATACTTTCGCTCAATTAT
>Ga0256913_10000936_pt1 | contig 15125 bp, 13 predicted proteins | sample Axial_MatmetaG_FD_185970 | JGI IMG/M metagenome (GOLD analysis project Ga0256913, IMG submission 185970) | Deep-sea worm associated microbial mat communities from Axial Seamount, Juan de Fuca Ridge, Pacific Ocean - Axial_Mat | ecosystem: Environmental > Aquatic > Marine > Oceanic > Microbial...
ATCTGTCCATTGACTATCACTTCGAAAGGCTGTAAGCCTGCCTCCGGCTGCCGCGGCTTCGGGAGCAAGTTCTGAAAACAGTCCCCCCGAAATCTGCATCATAGCAGCGGTAGAGGAAATCAGTGGTTCAATCAGACTTACTCCCCAGTAATGCGTCTTCTCTGTACCACCGGGACCAAACTTCAGATTATCGTCTATCATTAAAGGAGAGTAATCACCACATGGAGGAAAATCTCCCGTAAGGATCGTCCAGTCCGATTCGGAGTTTCTGTGATACTCCAGCATTTCGACCGGATCAAAATCCTCGATGATCATGTCGGTATTAACGATCATCCAGGTTCCCCCATCCATTTCATCCTTATGCCGGGCTAACGTTGCCGAAGCACCCAGAGGTCTTTCCTCGAAATATAATTCACATATTTCTTCCTGCCAGACTGCTGATATCTCACTCATAAGCGCATGGGGACACCTGGAAGCGTTAATTCTCACTGATCCGGGATAAATGGAGCTTACCTGTCCAGCCAGCCTGCCAAGAATCGACTCGCTCCCGAAAGGCAGAAGTGCTTTCGGACATATTAGAGAAAGGGGTTCGTCCCTTGTGCCAAAACCTGCAGCAAGGAAAAGAACCCCTTCAATCTCCATGCGGGGCTTTTTACCCGTAAATCTCTTTTCTGTTGCAGTCACAGAGCTTAACCCTGCGTCTCTGTGGACGCCAGTGTCCTTCTTCGCCGTATATGGCGGCATAGAGTACTACTGGTACCCTTTCCTTACCGCAAACGGGGCACTCATCTTTATGAAGCGTTCTGGCTTCATGTGCCAGCTTGGCTGCAAAAGTTCTTTCCTTTTTAGGCATTCGTAGCATCCTCTCCGGTTATCACCGGTATGCTGCAGGCGGATGTCATAACTCTGTCCATCATTTCACGATCACCGGTTTCGGCAAAAATCGCCTGAGCTGTCTCAATAATAGCAAGCAAACCGCGGCGGACCTGCACGGCATTGAATCTTCCTTCAGAAGCCCACCAAAACGGGCACGAGTATAACATTTTATCGGCAAGTGAGGCAACCCTGGTCGATTTGCATATTCTGGCGACAGTACTGACATCGAGAAGCATCTTCCTCAGTTTCACATGAATCGGATTATCCGGATCATCCCACAGGGGCCATGGTTTACCCGCATCCAAATCTCCAGTAGTTGTTGACCAGCTTCCAGATGGAACATCTGCAGGTTGCGGTGGAAATATTCCGGTAAGTTCATGAGGCGTGACCATGACAGCCTCCTCCCTGTTCTGTAATGTATCCAGGAAGGGAGCAAGGAATCTTTCAATGGTTCCCTTTCTATGGTGACCGTACGTTTCACCATCCATTGCTATCAGAATATAGGAATCCTTGTCTCCAGTCCACTGATGCATACCGGTTATTATCTCTTCAACCATTTCCGTACCATCTTCTCCGTGAAAGGAAATCCTGTTGCTCCAGAAATTGCTCCTCAGGAACACGAACACATCATCAACTATGGGAATCACATTGTACGGTACTTCTCTGCCACTCCATGTCCATGGGATATCGTCGGTTACTGTCCACGTGTAGCCCAGGCTTCCAAAAATAGATGGCAATACAGGAGAGTAAGCCATTTCGGGGGGAAATACCCCGGCAGGATTGAATTTTTCTCCCAGATACCGGCGATTTCCCTCTTCATTTAATCGCAGCTGTCTTCGAATGTCATCCTCATCAATCAAAGGAAATACGGGGTGGTAAGCCCCAGAATTTGTAAATTCAAGACCGGATGCGGCAGCAAGGTAGTTTAGTGTTTCCGAATCAAGTTTTTTCAGCTGTTCCGTGAGGGAAAGGTTGATATTTACAGCGACTTTTGCTCCGGACCGATGAAGGAGTTTAGAGAGGGGTGCGTAGCATTCATTATCTATCTTCGCAACCAGAGCTTCATCCTGAGTTGGAGGCTGGTACAGATGCAGAAGAAGACTCACGTACTTCAAATGTTACCTTCCTTAAGTAAAATCCTGTCACCTACGCCAAGCCCGAGAAGCTCTGAAGCATCTCCACGGCTGACAGCGATTTCCATCAAACCCTGGCTGCCCCGCAGGTAAAGAATACCGGAGTTATCAGCGTATGCCGCGACTTCAGTTATGAATTCTATCCTGCCGTCCGGAAGCTTCAGCTCAAGCGGGTGGAAACCCGGTTCCGCATTCGAGGGTAACCAGAGGATCACATTTCCGAACCTGTCTATATGCGCAACGGATACTTTCAGCCCGTCCTTTTCCTTAACCGGCATAACCACAGGCGATGAAACCAGTTCTTCAACTTTTACGGGTACAAGAAAATTCACCCAGCCGGGGTCTATTACCAGCCTTGCGGCAGCCGGGGCAAAAACATCCCTTCCATGAAAAGTACTGTCTGTTCCGGCCACAGGGTCCGGGAGCACCCAGGATCTTCCAACGGGGAGAAGCCCGAACAGACCATTATCAGGCCCCACGTAATAAGTACCTTCAACTTCGCAGATCACTCCTCTGCGATCTGTACCTACACCGGGGTCGACAACGGCTACAACCACTGAACCGGCGGGAATTACTCTGCGTGACACGTATAGATGGAAAGCTCCTTCGACTGTCGACCCCGCTTTTATGCCATGTGTCAGATCGATGATATGTATATTGCCCGATAACTCCGATATTATGGCTGCTTTCATCTGGGCAACGTAAGTATCGGATGTTCCGAAGTCGGTCAGCAGAAAAACGGTCTGCATTATCTGTACTTCAGAACAACAAGGGTTTGATCATCACCCTGTGGCAAACCTTTTGAATGAGAATTGACGGCTTCAAGTACTCCACCGACAATCTGATGGGCCGAAAGATCACGGTTTTCCATGACGACATTACAGAGCCTTTCTGTACCGAATTCTGAATCGGAAGAATCCATCGCTTCGGTGAGTCCATCCGTATAGAGTACCAGGACATCCCCGGATTCAAGCTCCACCATTCCGTGTTCATACTCGGCTTCTGAACTAAGCCCGAGTATCAATCCGCCCCTGTCAAGCCAGAGGAATTCTCCCTCCCGTTTTACAAGAAGTGGAGGATTATGCCCGGCGTTAACGTATGTCAGCTTTCCCGAATCAAGGTCCAGCACACCGTAAAAGAGGCCGGTCATAATGGGATCACCCTCCCCCGGAACAGAGGATTCGTTCACTTTCCTGATTATTTCACTGATGGAGTAGATACTCTGCACGTAAGCCTCAAGGTTACCCTTGAGACCAGCCATTGTAAGTGCGGCAGGGATACCTTTTCCGGCAACATCGGCAACCGCCAGACCCAGATTACGATCCGGCAGAATGAAAAAGTCGTAGTAGTCACCTCCAACTTCCCTCGCAGGTCTGTAGAATACTTCAATATCATAACGTTCGGGATTTGGAGGGTTATCCGGGAGCAGGTCGAGCTGTATCCTTCTTGCCATGTTCAGTTCTTCCGATATTGCGTTCCCGGAGGAAAATCTGTTCAGAAGAATATCCGGCATCCTGTTCCTTATGGCATCCGATGCAAGCAAGCCGGGAGTTTCCGTTATCAATCTTATCACTTCCATTCGAACGTTTCTGTCGCGATCCGAGAATCTGTCGGCAATTCTTGCGTATACCTGCTGTGTTGAACAGAGCTCCGGGTGCTTGCGAAGACCGCTGACGGCTTCAAGCCTGACTTCCGGCTCCTTATCATCAAATGCGCTGATCAGTACAGGCAGAAGCTTTTCGGATGAAATGAACACATTGGCCAGCAGACCGGAAAGAGCGCTTAAACGAACATAGGAATCTTCATCATCGAGCAGCTTTTTCAGTGTCGGACTGACATGTTCCGATTCATCTCCCTCGAATTCACCAAGCGTCAACGCTACCGCGGCTCTGACGGCTCGTTTCGCGTCGCCAGCAAGCTGGGCGAGTACTGACAGAGTTGAATCGCTTCTAATCCCCAGGCTGCGGATATCATTCACAAGTGATTTCCTGACGTACGGCGAGGAATCCTGCCTGAATTCTTCAATCAAGTCAGTGATGGATTCTCCGAGATCGCTGCCGTTCCAGAGCACGAAGAACGGCAAAGCAGCTCTTTTTTTGAATTCACAATCTTTGATGATGTTTCCAATAAGCTCAAGAGATGCCTGGACAAGATCAGTCCTGCCAAGACAGATGAGCTGGCTGAGAGCTTCTCTGCCCTCGTAATGATCCGAGATCAGAACCTCTTTCAGCAGGTTTTTTCTAATACTTTCACTCATGATGGTATAGTACCGCAGAACCATGCCGGTGAATGCTCTGCTGAAGGCTATCCGTTCATGGATAAGTTCCCAGAGATTCTCCTTTTCCTCGTTATCCAGTGAAGAAAAATTCATCAGCATACATCGTGTGACCGGAAGAATGTCTTCTTCCGAGAGATCGGTTCTAAGCGACTTTCTTACTTCCGCGCTGAAGAATCTCAGTCTGGCGCCGATTCTCCAGGCTAGTTTTCCCTTCCCGCCAGGTGGCAGACGATCCATGAGGACCCATAGAAGATCATTGAATTCCTGATTGAATTCTTCCAGTTTTCTGTCAAGAAGACCCATAATGAGGGTTGTCATCAATCTGGGATCACCACCCTTGAGAACTTCATTCAGTACATCGAATTCCCTGCTTTCAAGGGATGGAAATTTGCTGCCGATGTACAGCATGAGGCTATGCCTGACATCAAAGGAATCATCCTCAAGAAATTTACTGTACACCTTTCCGGCTTTCTCGGGTATTCCCCGGAGTGTGATGTCATGCAGCAGTTGTCCTCTGACAGCTGGTTCAGGGTCGGCAGCCGCCAATTGTACAAGTTCCGAGAATCCCGGTGAATCAAGAACCCATTGGCGACCCAGAGTCCCCGCGACTGCCATTCTCACCTCGGTATCGCCGCTGGTTATCATAGCTCTGTACATACTTAGAATTGACTCGTCAGAATGCTCAGCCGAGTTGAGAAGCATATTTAGAACGTCTGTCAAAACCGTTCCGGAGCTCTCGGATGCAATATGAAGAAGCAGTTTCGCCCTTACTTCGTCAGAAAGGCTACGGTAAAATCCGGCTAGAAAATACCCCGCTCGTCTTACACCGGTTTCATCGCTTCCTATAAGTGTGTCCACAAAAGCGCGGATGACTGGTGCATCCATTTCAAGCAGTTCGCGAATACCCCTGTCAATGGCCCACATCTTCACAGAGTCACTTACGGCGATATAGACTTCACCGCTTCCGTATATTCTTCTGAACGGGTCATTACCGATGGCAACAAGTGATCTGCTGTAAAGCTCCTCAAGTTCTTCATCCGATGGGAACCGGTTATCTTCCTGCACGATAAGCCTGTTATACAATTTGAAAAGAACCCTCTTAAATACAGCCTCGGCAACCACCGGATCAAAAGCAGCCAGTAAAAGCAGTGGCGCCTTTTCAATGGAATCAAGTAATCGGAACCATTTCAACGCTTCATTGCCCTGCTCCAGTCTCCATTTTCGGGCGGTTGAAGGCTCTGGAAGTGTTATGTGAGCATCGTCGTACAAGTCAAAGACTTCGGTAATCTCAGGCGAGGATGTTGCGAGAATAAGCTTATGTCTGGGTTCCGTAGCCCTGATCATAAGTGATATAACTGCTGACCACAGACGGAAGGGATAGATATTCACAATTCTTCGAAGCGTATCGATATCAAGGAAAACGGCACAGTCTTCAGGACCCGTAAGGAGTTTAACGACTTCCCTGAAATCGAGATCACGTGTGATAATTTCGATCGGGTTAAGACCGCTGCGCGAAGCCTCGGCAAGCAGTTTTCTGGCAATTGTAGTTTTACCGGCACCAAGGGGACCGCTGAGGCAGACGAATCCGCGTCTTCCAATAACTTCCTCTGCCTTTCTAAATGAAGACTGATCTACGGAGAGCAGATCAATGTTACCGTAAGACCGAAGCAGTTTTTCGCCTTCAGGAAATGGGAAGAATTCACGGTTCAAACCCCTAAGCCAGTTCTGAACTTCGCCACGCAACAGCTCCCTGCCTTCGTTAGCCGAAGAGAATATCCAGCAGCGATTGTTTTCGGCAATGTCATGAACCGTGTCATCTTCCGGTTCCTCCAGAAAGCACATTCTGGCTACGGGAACAGCATGCCTGAAGCAGCTGTAATAGATATTTCTGAGTCCGGGAGACATAGGTCCGTTTATTACCAGCAGAAGAGCGTCTGGTATGGGAGAATCCGATTGCGAAATCCTTATTCCATCTGCCCATCGTGGAGGTACAAGAACCTCCGCATCAGTTTCCAGAATATCCCGGATACCACCAGGCAGTTCTCTGCTCTCATAAACCACCGATAAAGTGAACCTGTTCACAGGATGAGCGTCACTTTCAGGTCAGAGGCCAGATAAGAGTAACCCTCGTTTTTCCTTCCGGAGTGAGACCGAACTCAACCCACTTGGCCAGGTTCCGGGCAATAAGAACTCCTCTGCCCCTGGTGGAAAGAAGCTCTTCTCCCTCACCGGGATTAAAGCCGAGGGCCTTTTCAGGTTCCCATTTTCCCTCGTCGTCTATCGTAAAGAGAATTCTGTTGGAAAAGATGTTGAAGCTGACGGTAACCAACTTTTCAGGGTCGTTTCTGTTTCCGTGTTCCATCGCGTTTTTCACCAGTTCAACAACTGCTACCGACAGAGAGGACAGCTCGTCTTCTTCAACTTCCGCCGATCTTCCTATTGCCTCAATTATCAGCTGAAGAGGTTCAAGTACTGCAGCATCACTGGGAAAGCGCATTTCAATCGGGCGCACAATCAATCTCCGTAACTATTCAGCGCTTCCTGCTCATTGGTATATGTTTCAAAAATTGTAATCAGTTTTGTGATGATGAACAATTCCTGGATTTTCTTTGTAGCGTTGAGAATTTTCAGGGCCCCACCCGCTCTTGAAAGGGTTGTATGACCGGATACAATGACTCCCAGGCCGGAACTGTCCATCCAGCTCACCTTTCCGAGATCAAGAAGAACTTTTTTCCTGTCCTTGTCGACTGCTTTCTGAAATACATCCTTAACCTCGACAAGCTCGGGACCACCAATGACTTTGCCGGAAAGAGTGATTATCAGGACATCACCCTTCACTTCCTGTTTTATCTTCAATTTCTACCTCCCGAAAATTGAAAGTTCCATCTTAAGAAAGAATCAACCCTGGATTAATATAGCCCTAAATTTCAAATTGACAAAATCATCGTTTTCTGTCATGAAGAACAAACATAATTCTCCCACTCTTTGAGCCCCAGTTTATCAAGAAAACTCTTAATTGTTTCTCTGGCTCCAGGAAGCCTTGAAGCTATTACTACTGGGATACCAGCCCTGTCTGCTAACTCATCCGGCCCCATAACGGGTCTCCCTTTAAGCATTTTTCCCTGTCTGCCTTCGGATGGATCGATAAAAGCCAGAATATGGAATCCGTTATCCAGAAGACATTTTCCCAGTCTTCTTGCTGTCTGACCGCTTCCCGCGATGAAGATAGTCTTACCGCTCAGGCATGGAACATATTCAAGGTACCTCGCCTTTAGCCTGTAAAAACTGGTAAGTGAGTATGCGCTGCCTGTTCGGGAAAGTCTGCCCGACCTGTCCCTCCAGTGCAGAAGGACCTCAGGTACACGCGCGAATCTGAACCCCCTGCTCCACAGTCTCAACCATAATTCATAATCCTCAGGTAATTCCCTTTCGGTATATCCGCCTTCAGCAATAATACTGCGTCTGTGGTAAAAAGCGGTGGGATGCGGCACTGGGCTTTCAATGAAAAGATTCTTCTCGATTTCTTCAGGTTCCGTAAGACCGTTCAGCCAGGTTTCGTAAAGTCTGTATCCAACGGTAATTATCCTGTCCGGGAAACTGTGAACCTGACAGGAAACAACGGTTCGATGTCCCATTGAGACGGCCAGTTTCAGCTGTTTTTCAATTCTGGAAGACATCGAGATATCGTCAGCGTCCATTCTTGCGATCCAGGTTCCCCGGCATTCATCAAGCCCTCTGTTCAAAGCGTCAACCAGTCCGGTACCAGATGCGTTTACAAGTACGAAGCGGAAATCTTCAGAACACCACTTCTGAGCAATCAGAACAGAAGAATCCGATGAGCTGTCATTTACAAGCACGACTTCAATATCTTTCAGTGTCTGACCGGCAATTGACGCCAGTGCATCGTCCAGGTAATCCTCCGCGTCCTTGAAAGGCAGAAGGACTGAAACGGCGGGTATGCTCAATCCGACAGGTTCGTGACAACCTGCAGAAGCTCTTCCGGGGTTCCTGCAGGTCGGCCGCACGCAGAACCTATACAGGGTTGAGCGTAAGGGAATCCGGAAAACGGAAGGTACAGCTCGCAAATAGCAAGGCTGTCCGATGGTACGGATGGATCGTAAAAATCAACGCCCTCCTCACCGGCAAGCTCTACAGCCTCGGTAAGCAGGACCTGCGTAAGGCTGTCTGCGGAAAACCCTACAACGTTAATATGCAGCACCAGATCTCCTACATGATTTTCACCGGTCGTATCCGGAACCGGGGTTACCGCAACAGCATTTCTGAAAAAGCTCTCATCCCTTACTCCTGCGACCCTTGCAATCTCGTTACCACCCGAATCGAATACGATAGTCATGGGAAGAACGTTCGAAAGGTTCCATTCATCCTTAAGCATTCCCGCATCGCCCTCACTCAGCCAGACTACCGGCATGGAAAGAATGAAATTTTTACGGAAATTCAGCAATGTCTCCAGTTCGGGATCACCCATGTCAACCGCAACGGCCGCGATTTTACCATCCATGGACCTGAAAACCTCATCAATATGTGGAAGCTCACCCACGCACGGGCTGCACCACGTAGCCCAGAAATTCACTATTACCGGTTTCCCGTTATTCAAAGAGATAAGGCTGTCCAGCGCCTCCCTTCCGGTTACAAGCGGTCCCTGAATTACCTGGTATCCGTCTGCAGCCCTGTGACTGCGGCTGTACCGGATAACCGGGAACAGGAATAGCATAAGCAGCGGAATCCATAGGAAATCTGTTAACTTCCTGTACACAGCCATCAGTTCTTTTCACGTTTTCGCGTATCATGGTGGATTGCATTCACGGGACACACGTCAATACACCTGCCGCACCTGATGCATTCTGCAGAGTTGGGTTCCTTGTAAATAGCAATATCCACGGGGCAGACAGATCTGCATTTATCACATTGGATACAGGTTGAATCCACCCTCATTCTGAATACTGAGACTTTCCCGGCCAGCCCCCAGAAAGCACCCAGCGGGCACAGGACACGGCAAAACGGATGTTTGGATGTTATCGACCATAAAAGAATGAAAACAAGCACAACGATTTTCCATGAGAAAAGAAAACCAGTCTGAAGGGTCTCGCCACCATCATGGAGAACAAGGGGTATTCCGGCTGTAAGGGTTCCGGATGGACAGATAACCTTGCAGAACCAGGGATCACCACCGGCTCCGGGTACGGTTCTGAGGGTAAGGGGCAGGATGATCACAAAAATCAGAAGAACTGCATACTTGGCATCCCTCCACGAAGCCGGAATACTGATTTTCGGTGAAGGAATCTTGTAGAGCAGGTTCTGAAGAAGTCCAAAAGGACATATCCAGCCACAGGCGACTCTGCCGGCAAGAAATCCAAAAATCAACAGGAACCCGATTACTCCGAGCAGTATGAGGGCATCAGGTCGTCCGGTGGCCATGCCTCCCAGGAAACCATCCGATGACAGAATATTCTGAACAGAACCAACGGGGCATGAAAGAACACTTGAAGGGCACGAGTAACAGTGCAGGCCCGGGATGCAGAACATCTTCGATTTACCGGTAAAGATGGTTCCGCTGATCCAACCCTGGAAGTAAAGATTGGTAAGAAACAGCGAAGAATATTGAACTGCTCGACGGATTTTTTCCCTGATCACTAGCCGATTCCAATACACTCAAGACAGATATTCGCGGCTTTTTGCCATATGACTACAGGGTTTCCCCAAACATAACCCGATACCGCCATCAGGACCGCGATAGCCAGCAAAGCAATTCTGATCGATATATGGATTCTTCTCATTTCCACCAATCGATATAAACTATGGAGGCGGCGATCGGATTTGAACCGATGCATGGTGGATTTGCAGTCCACTGCCTTACCACTTGGCTACGCCGCCTTGCAATGGGGGTCAATAATACAAGTTCCCGGTAAAACGGGCAAGACTCAAACGGTCAGTCAACCCAGTCAAGACTGATATTAAGCGAACCGGAATATGACATCGGTCCGAAAGGTGTCGTGATAGTAGGCATAGCTGTAACCAGCATCCTTCCAATATGGTCTCCATCCCTCAGATCGGAATTAATGCCGCCTATCGCCAGGGCCAGGTCAATAAACTCCAGCGCGCCCATCTCACTCATGAGAGTCACCGCATCGAAACTGATATCAAGTGGTAACAGTACCGTTTCACCCGAACCGGGAACTTCAAGCGGCTCTGACATCGTTCCCGACGCGACCCATGTGGTATCGAAGGCAAGCCCGGAATCTCCATCAAGGTAAAGATCCCAGACAAGAGATGACAGGGTAACAGGGATTACATCAGGTCCTGTGGAACCATCGTTGGGATTGTATATACCTATATTGAGCGTAAAATCCACCGGACAGCTGCCGGAAGCCCATACAGACACTACTTGAGCTATCTGATCAACTGAAAGGCTTGAAAGACTGTCAAGTTTGATCCCCGTAACGACAAAATCCTCCGTATTCTCTATCCTGAACTGGCATCTGAGAAGTGTCAGGGGATCAAGTGGACTGCACGCGATGAACAGTACGCTGAAAAGCAGAATTCCGGACAGGATAATCGATTTTCTCATGTCTATCCTCCTTATGTGACCTGGTATCACTTACAACACTTGCGAAGGCTGTCAGCAATTTTCGTAGTGCTACTGCAATATAGATTATCTAATCAATTCTGTTCCCGAACGCAGCATTTGAAAATTTCGGTTAACACCTGTTTGAAACCATGAAGTAAATGCTGACATTTTATTTAACAGGTAATATATATACTTAAGTTTATGAATATTCTCTGGAAAGAAAGGTCGAATATTATGCCCCTGATCATTGTCGTATTATTATTCATTGGCGCCATTTTCAGTACTTCAGAAGCCAATATCTGCTACAGGAATCATTTGACAGGCGAAACGGCGGCAGTAATCAGCACTGTCGGAAATTCCGTAACAGTTGAATTCAACCTGGAAATCCTGGAGAATAAACCGGTTCTCGATGAGTCTTTCGGACCCGGAACTATCTTCAGGATTCCGGGATCGGGTCTTGCTGCCGACATAGGATTTCCCGACCTTCCCGCCATTCGAAGAATGGTCGAGGTTTCAGACTGCGGAAAAGTCGAAGTGGAAATTCTTAGTCGTGAAACGATCTCTCTTGGAATATTCAGCGTTCCGCCGTTCCAGCCGCTTCAGATAAGAGGCATGCCTGCTCCACCTTTTAGAATCAACGAAGAATTCTACAACGGTTCTGTTCCCTGGCCTTCAAACCCCGTAAGGCTGGAATCGGTCGATATCCTGAGGGATATAAGAGTGGCGTGGGTGAGCTTCCTTCCGGTTAGCTGGAATCCCCGCACGGGAGAAGTAACCCTGACTACAAAAGTTACAGCCAGGATTTCAACAACGGAAAGCCCTGGTTCAAATGAGCTGACTCGTTTTTCTACGGGAATAACCAGGAGTTTTCTTCCTTTCTACGATGAAGTACTTGGATTTGAAGATCAGGAACGAATTGTTAACGGCAGTTACCTTGTGATTTCCTCGCCTGAAGGTATCAATCTTGTTCAGGATCTTATCAACTGGAAAATGAGAAAGGGATTTCAGGTCGAGACAGCGGAAGTTCCCGCCATAGGATCAACCCCTGCAGAAATAGATACCTGGATTGAAAATGCGTACAACACGTGGCCGAATCCGCCTGAGTACATTCTGCTGGTGGGTGATGAATATGTAGTCCCGTCACCTCAATACAGCAACCACTCCGCTGATAACATCTATGGAGTAATAGGCGATGGATGTGTGCCGTCCATACATGTCGGGCGCCTCTCGGGAAACGATACGGATGATCTTGTGTACGAAGCGTGGAAAATAACCGAACATGAAATGTACCCTTACCAGCCTGCCCAGAGCTGGTTCAACAAGGGAATGAGCATCGGGCATACGGAATTTACCGGAAACTCCTGGGATTATGTCGAATACATGATGGCAGCGGGACTTAATGTAACCTGGTTCTGCGAAAACGGAGGGATTACTCCAACCATCCCCGTTCTTACCGATTCAATAAACAGCGGATATTCCATAATAGGTCTCTGCGGTCACGGTGACATTACACACATGTATCCTCCCGGCTTCGGCAACTCGGATGTCGCGAATCTCAGCAACGGAAGAAAGCTCCCATGGATCGCGCTTGTCGCCTGTCAGGTCGGAATGTTCGACGGGCATTACTGCCTGAGTGAGGCTTTCATGGGCGAAGGTGAGATAAGTGACCCAAAAGGAGCGATAGGTGTGATGGGTCCTACAACGAACAGCCCGTACGGCGCAGCGGATTCACTTGTCAAATGGATATTCAAGGGTTACTTCCAGGAGAACGTGCATCATATGGGAGCTGTAACGGACTGGTCAAAGAACGAAGTATACCAGTACTACGGCTCTTCGGCCGTTAACAGCAACCACATGCACATGGTATTCGGATGTCCGGAAATGGATATCTATTACGACACATCTCCACTTACAATTATTAACTGCGAACATCCCATTCCGGTTGCCCCGGGAGCCCAGACATACACGGTAACAATAGATGGAACGCCTGCCGAAGGAATTCTTGTCGCTGTAATGATAGACGATTCGGTATCCGGTTCCTGGATGGAATCGAATTATTCGGACGCGTCGGGTAACGTAACCTTCAATGTTCCGACTTTCTCGGATTCATCAGACGTTTATGTGACGGCTACCGGCTTCAACCTTGCCCCGTACCTTTACGGCGGGTTAACCGGCTTCGGAGAAAATCCCGGCAGCGCGCTGAATGTTGCTTCTCTGAATGCCGCACCATCACCCTGCTTCGGCTCTCTCTCGATTTCCTGTACCGTACCGCCTGGAGGACAGAGCAGTATCGAGATCTACGATATAACGGGTAGAATGATCCGAAGGCTGGAACTTGAACCGGCGGGAGGCGCACTGGAACTGACATGGAACGGACAGGATGAGACAGGGCATCCGGTTTCATCCGGCATTTATTATTGCAGACTTGGAGTTCCCGGGCACAATCTGGTTCAACCGGTTGTAATGATGCAAAGGTAAACAGCACAGACCCTGTAAGTGAACTCTTCCGGGAACTGATTATGCGAAACCGGTTTTCATAGATGAACGGAGTTATAACTTACCTTTGTCCAGCGACACACTCGTCCGGAGCCCGCATTGACTCATACCTTCCGCACTTCCGTGTGGGTAGATTGAGTAATTAATTCCTTAACTAAGTATTGCAGTATCAGTCGATTAGTCTATTCATAGTGAATAGCTCTTTTCTCTGCAAGCGCCATTAGAATCTGCTTTTCCTGTTTATCGATGGCGCGAAGACGTTTCAAGGCCTTCCTGAATTCCCTGTAATGCTCTCCTGCTCGAAGTATTCGAGTCTCGTCATCCTTGCGTACGTATTTGCATCGGCGCTGACCGATTTTTCTGTCCCTGAACAGGAACAATACCTGAGGATGCCCTGGTCCCTTTGCACAATGTCAGTTCGGGTTGCCGCACATCATGTACGATGGAAAGATACTGATATACGGATCGGCTCAGGAGCTTGCTGAAGATCCTGAAGCCCGGGCGATCTATCTTGGTAAAAGGTTCAGGTTGTAGTATGCCGGATCTGAGGCTCAATCAGAACCTGCGAATGGTTCAGTCTCAGAAACTGGTGCTTACCCAGAAGATACGGCAGGCTCTTGAGATCCTTCAGGTTCCTTCCATGGACCTGGATAACCTTATCAGGAAAGAACTTCAGGATAACCCTCTTCTCGAGCAGCAGGGATCCGATTCCGGAGGGGATGAAGAAAGGAGGGATACGGACGACTCACGTGAGCAGGAAGATTCATGGGATGATGAACCCTCCAGGAGTGACAGCAAAGAAGATGATACTCTGGATATACTGATAAAACTTGATGAGCATTCGGGAGACAGTTATACGGGAGAATACCGGAGCGATGACGATCACTGGATACCTGAACCCCCAAGTGAACCGACACTGTACGCACATCTTCTCAATCAGATCTGGTCGATGATGCTGCCTCAGAAACTTGAGGAAGCTACAACGTACGTCATTTACTCCCTTAACAGTCATGGGCTTCTCTCACTGCCACTTCACGAACTGCAGTCCGCCTGGGAAGGTGATTCCGCCCTCCTCAGCAAAGCGCTTGATATCGTTCGAACTCTCGATCCCACAGGTGTAGGTTCTTTGAGTGCAAGTTGAGCCCTTGAAATGCAGCTGGAAAAGATGGGTTACGGGCAGGAGACACTCGAACGGAGGATAGTCTCAGATCATTTCTCGGAACTCGCAGAGAAGAAGTTCAAGGCCATCGCGTCCGCTGAGGGTGTTTCACCCCATGCGGTACAGGATACAGTTGACAGAATATCCGTCCTTAATCCATGGCAGGGTAATGAGTTTTCATCCAGCGCGAACGCTGCAGTAATACCAGACATAATTATAGTAAAGATCGATGATCATTTTGAAGCCATTCTGAACGACAGCCGGTTTCCTCACCTCATGATATCCGCAAGGAACAGACGAGTACTCGAATCCCCCAATTCCTCTCCGAAAGAGAAGGAATACGTCAAAAAAATTCCAGAAAGCCTCCTGGTTCATAAAAGCAATAAGACAGCGTCAGTAGACTGTAACAAGGATAGGCGAGTACCTGGCTGAATTCCAGAGGGGTTTTTTCGAGCATGGTATTGAGGAATTAAAACCCTTGACCCTTCAGATGGTTGCCGATGCCCTCGGTTACAATCAGTCAACAATCAGCAGGGCTATTAATGGGAAGTACGTTCAGTCCCCCCGCGGAATACATAAGATGAGGTTCTTCTTCAG
>Ga0256913_10000937_pt1 | contig 15120 bp, 16 predicted proteins | sample Axial_MatmetaG_FD_185970 | JGI IMG/M metagenome (GOLD analysis project Ga0256913, IMG submission 185970) | Deep-sea worm associated microbial mat communities from Axial Seamount, Juan de Fuca Ridge, Pacific Ocean - Axial_Mat | ecosystem: Environmental > Aquatic > Marine > Oceanic > Microbial...
TTAAAATTAGAGGTCGCGATTATGAATGGTAGAAATTTAAATAATTTAAATAATTATTTTGAAGGACATAAATTTAAAGGAACTTTAATTAAATAATTTTAAAATTATTTTTATTTTTATCCAATATTAAAACAAAATTTTATAAAGATTTTATTTTTTATTTTAATTAGCTAATGTTTAGCTAAAAAGGTTTTTTTAGTTTTGACTCGATGAGCCAAGTTTTTAACTTGCCGAAAAACTGATATAAAAAAATGGCTAATAAACAAAATATAATTTTAAAAAATATTTTTGTTGGAGTAATTTAAAATGACAACAAAAAAAGAGTTAACAGTAGCAGATTTGCCTGGTGTAGGACCAACAACAACTGAAAAATTATCAGCAGCAGGTATAGATACATTACTTGCTATAGCAGTTTTTTCAATTGGAAATTTGGCTGATGTTGCGGGTGTTTCTGAAAATGTTGCAAGGAAAATGATTCAAGCTGCAAGAGGAATGCTTGAAATGGGGTTTGAAACCGCAGATGTTATTTTAGATAAAAGAAAAAACATTCGAAAGATTAAATGTGGATCTGAAACTTTTAATGAAGTTATGGGTGGCGGATTTGAAACAGGAGCAATAACTGAATTATATGGGGAATTTGGTTCTGGAAAAACACAAGTCGCACATCAATTAGCAGTTAATGTTCAACTTCAAGATGAAAATAATGAACCAAGTAAAGTTATTTATATTGATACTGAGAATACATTTAGGCCTGAAAGAATCCTCCAAATGGCAAAAAAAGTCGGATTAAATCCGGAAGAGGCTCTTAAAAATATTAAAATTGCGAGAGCTTATAATTCGGATCATCAAATGTTACTTTCTGAAAAAGCAGAAGAGTTATTGAAAACGGGAGAATTTAAATTATTAATTGTAGATTCTTTAATTGCTCATTTTAGAGCAGAATTTATTGGAAGGGGAACTTTATCAGAAAGACAACAGAAATTAAATAAACATATGCACACATTATTAAGATTAGCAGATGTTTACAATTGTTGTGTTGTTGTTACAAACCAAGTGATGGCTAAACCTAATGTTATGTTTGGTGACCCCACCCAAGCAATAGGAGGACATATTGTTGGGCATTCTTCAACATTTAGAGTTTATTTAAGAAAAGGAAGAAAAGGAAGTAGGGTGGCAAAATTAGTTGATTCTCCTAATTTGCCCGAAAATGAATGTATGTTTTTTGTAAATTCTAGCGGACTTTCAGATAAAGAAGAATAATATTTATTTTTTCTTTTATAGATAAAACAATTATTTTTAAATAATAAATAGTTTTTAATTATTATTATGGATTTTATTGATAAAAAAGAAAAATTAGCAGATTTAATTGAAAATTATTTATTAGATTCTCAAAAGGAAAAAGAGCTATTATCTTACATTAATGAACTTTCGGTTGATGAAGATTTTATTGGAAAAGATTTATTTAAAAATATTTTTGATGAGTTAGTTAGATATTTGCCCGATTTATCAAATAAAGAATTAAAACAAAGAGTTTTATTGATTAGAGGATTTATAGATTAATTTGATTTAATATAATCAACAATTAGTCTTATACTTTTTCCGGTTCCAAATTCGGAGATATAATATTCTTCTTTTTCACTTCTTCCTGCTCCCGCAATATCTAAATGGACCCAAGGCGTTTTATTTTCAATAAATTTTTCTAAAAATGCGGCAGCAGTAATTGCCCCACCATATTTTCCACCTATATTTTTAATGTCGGCAATTTTAGATTTTATCATTTCTCTATGTTCATTATAAATAGGCAATTCCCAAACTCTTTCAAAAGTTTTTTCGCCGCTTAAAAATATATTTTCTTTCATTTCATCATTATTACCTAACATCCCAATTAAACTAGGCCCTAAAGCAACAAGACAAGCCCCAGTTAATGTTGCAATATCAATTAAATGTGTTGGTTTATAGTTTTTTTGAACATAACTTATTGCATCAGCTAAAATTAATCTTCCTTCAGCATCAGTATTTCCAATTTCAACTGATGTATTGTTATAGCTTATTAAAACATCACCAGGTTTATATGCAGTACTTGAAATTGCATTTTCTGCAGTAGCAATTACAAGAATTAAATTTTTTTTAATTTTTAAATTAACAATACTTTTAAATATTCCAAATACAGATGCGGCACCACCCATATCAGATTTCATATCTTCTAAATATCCCGTAGGTTTTAAATTTATACCTCCGGTATCAAAAGTTATTCCTTTTCCAATTAAAGCCAAGATATTTTTATCATTTTTATTAGGGGTATATTCAACAATTATTAATCTTGGCGGTAATGAAGAACCTTTACTTACAGCATTAAGTAAATTTAATTTTTCTTTTTGGATTTGTTTTTCATTTAAAGTTTTTATTTTTAATTTATTTTCTTTGGCAAATTCTTTTACTAATATTTCAATTTTTTCAGGAGTAATAATGTCAGAATTTTCATTAATTAAATTTCGTGCAAATTTAATTTCTTTATTTATAATTTGGGTTTCAATAATATTTTTTTTAAATTTTTTGTCAATATTAATAATTGAGATTATTGTTTTTTTCTTTTTTTCTTTTTTTGAAATATATTTATCAAATTTATAATTTGTAAGGTCTAATCCTTCAACAATTGCAATAATTTCTTCTTCTTTTTCTTTTGGTATTTCAATACTATATTTGAATTCTTTTTTTTCTTTTAATGTTTTGAAAACTATAGAATAAGCCCTCCTTAAATTTTCTAAGGAGTAATTTTTTTTAATTCCAATAAGTAATATTTTAGTTTTATCAATATTAAAATAACAGATTTCATTTTCTTCACCTTGGAAGTTAAATAATTTAATTTTTTCAAATATTTCTTTTTTAATTTTAGAATTAAGTTTATTATTAAAAAAATTTATTTTCTTTTTTTCTTTAAATATTGGTAAAACAAGAATATTTTCTAATTTATTTTCTATTTTTATTTCCATAATAAATAAGTAAAAATAAAAAGTATTTAAATATTATGTTATTCTCATTTTTATTGTTATTATTTAAAGAACATCGCGGTGAATTGAAGTTTTAAAATGTTTATTCATAACATCATAAATGACATTTACGATATTTCTTTCGCCATATTCAATATCTTTTAAAATTTTGTTTTTATAAAAATTTTCAATATATATTTTTTGTATTGTTTCAGAATTTTTAACAAAAGGAATAGTTTTGAGATATTTTTTGATAACATTATTTTTATATACTATTTCATTTCTAAATTCCCAATCTCCTTTTTTAAATTTTTTTTTTTTATTTCCATCTAATTCTTCAACTTCACTCATAACCCTATTTTCAAAATTTAATGTTATTTCAAACCAACCATGTTCAGTAACATTTGCCCCATGAAAAAGTTCCCAAACACATTCAAATTCAAAACTATTATTTCCTTTATTTATTATTGTATATTTTTTTTCAAAAATATCTCCCGTTCTGTTTAATTCTTTATTATCTATGGCTTCCCCTTTTTTATTTTGATTCATTAAAATTCCGCCGTCAGGATCATTAATTAAATCATAAAAACCTTCATCTACAAACATGTCGTGCATGTCTCTATAAAAAGATTTCAAATTAATTTTTCCAGACATATTTTCAACAGTTCCGTCTCTTAATTTATATTTAATAATTCCTTTATTATAGTCAATATCTAATTTCATCTATAATTAATTTAATTTTTATTTTATTTAAACTTATTTATTTATTGAGAAGTTATTTAAAGTTTTCTATTTTTATTTTTTTATGGTTATTATTTATGTGGAAAAAGAGGATAAGGAATTAAAAATCAAATTGAATAATTCTAAAAAATTAAAAGATTTATTAAAAGAAATGAATATTTCTATCTCTTCAGTTATTTTAGTTAAAAATAATCAAATTGTTTTAGAAGATGAAGTAGTAATAGATTCTGATGAAATTAAAATATTGTCTGTTGTTTCAGGCGGATAGTTAATTTTATTCTTTATAAGTTAATAATATTTTATTTAAATGAATTTTATTTTATTTTTTATAATATGGGTTTTTTTGGTAATAATAAGGAAACTAATGATAAAAATCAAACGAATGAAGTTAAGGATGCTTCTTTATCCAAGGCGGGAGATTTAAGTTCTGCATCAAATAATGGGGCGCCCGAAAATTTAAATAATCCTTTTCAGAGCAATTTGTCTGAAAATAAAGATGTCCAAAATCCTTTCAATTCTTCCCCCACAACCATCCCTGTTAATGTGGCATCTCAAAATCAACCACAAATAACTCCAATACAACAGGAAACACAACCACAAGCTTCTTTTAATGATGGAAGTTTTGAGATGTCAAATGATATTTCTCAGAGTTTAAGTTCTAATGCTTCTTCGGAAGGAATAAATCAAAGAGAGGAAATTCAAAATTTGATTGATGAAACTGTTGAAAAAGTAATTGAAGAAAAATGGGAGAAATTATTATTTTCAGTTGAAAAAGTTGTTAAATGGAAAGAAGTTGAAGAAAATGAGATTGAAAATTTAAAATTAACACTTTCAAATATTAAAGAGAATTTTGAAAATCTAGATAAAAAATTATCAAGTAAACTTTCAAGTTACGATTCTGGACTTTTAGATATTAATTCAGAAATAAAAGCTTTAGAGAAGGTTTTTCAAAAAATAACCCCGACTTTAGTAAATAATGTTAATGAATTATCTAAAATTGCAGAAAGTATAAAGGAAAATACAAATTTGAAGATAAATAAAGACGAAAGTGAAAGCTAATAAAAAGTTTTTTTTAAGTTTTATTTTACTTTTTTTGATATTTTTTTCTAGTTGTATTACTTTGGAAATTAGTCAAGTAATAGAAAAAAATGGTGTGTCCCATATTAATTATATTTATAATTTGTCTAAGTTTAAAGATTTCAAAGCTGGAAATGTATCAAATATGAATTTTTCTAATAAAATTAATTTTTCTTTTTGTAATAATGTAAATTTAACAGGGAAATTTAAGAATTTTGGATGTAAATTTAATGATGAAAGTTATATTGGAGTAATTTCAGGGGATTTACAACTTAATTCTTCGAATGGTTTTTTAATTCAAGATTTAAATTCGAAAGTTGTGTATAAATTAGATTTAAAAAAAATGATTAAAACTTTAAATTTTGGAGCCTTTAATTCTACTTTATTTTCGGGGACAAAAGAAAAGACACCAATTTTAAATTTGTCGGATGTTAAAATAATTTATTTGATAACTATGCCGGGAGAAATAATTTCTACTGATTTTGGTGAAATTAAAGAGAATATACTTATTGTTAATTATTTAGATTTAATTTCTAATGAAAATGAAGAGTTGAATGTAATTTCTGAAGAGTCTTCAATTTTTATTTCAATTAAAAGTATTATAATAATATTTATTATTTTAATTTTTATTGCATTAATTGGAGTAGTAATTTTTATTGTAAAAAATAAACATAAACTTAAAGGAGATAAAAGTTTGACCCGAAATGAAATTCATTGTAGGGATTATATTAATAAATATAAAAAAGATTATACTAAGGAACAAATTAAGACTGCATTATTGGGAACACATATTTCTGAGAATGAAATCAATGAATTTATTAAAATTTATTATTAATTAAATAAATTAAAATTTCTTTTTTTAATTTCAAATATTCCAGAATTTTTAATTTCAAATTGTTTTATTTCCCCAGATTTTTTTGATTTATGTTTAATTAATTTAATTTGTTTAATGTCATTTTCTTTATCTATTTCAATTATTGTTTTAGACCAGTATTCTATTAAATTTCCACCAACCATTTTATTTTTTTTTGAGTCAAAATCTTTATACATTTGATTTATTACTAATATTGGAATGTCAAAATTTCTTGAAATTTCAGTTAATAATCGGAGTTGTTCTCCCAATTCTGAATTTATTTTTTGTGGAGCATCCCCAAGTTTTAATCTGTACAGCATAACTAATGAATCGATGATTACTAATCCTACAGTTTTAGAATTTTTAATTTCTTTATTTAAATTTGAAATTGTTTGTTGTTGTTCTTCAAATGATTTTGGAGAAAATACAATTATATTTTCTAATTTAATTTCAGGATTTATTTGTTTTATTCTTTCTACTGAAAATCCACCTTCAGTATCTATATAAATAACTTTTTTATTTTTATTAATACAAGAATTACAATATTGGAAAGCTATAGTTGATTTCCCACTACCTGGAGGCCCATAAATAGTTGTAATTGTATTTTTTTCTAAAGAATTAATAATTTCATCAAAAAAATTATTTATTTTTAATACCATATATTATTTACTTATTTTTATTAGTTTATAATTTTATTTTATTTTAATTTTAAAAAAAATATTTTTAAGGATAAATATTTGATTTTTTTTGATTTTTTCATAGTTAATTTTTTTAAATTTATTAATTTTAATTTAAAATTGTGGTTGCTGTAATTTATTTATATTTTTTAGTTATTTTCATAGGAATTATTGCTGGCATTTTTACAGGTTTAATTCCAGGAGTTCATATAAATTTAATTTCTATGTTATTATTAACTTATTTTGTTTTTTTACTTAAATTTTTTGAAATTAATTTTTTAGTTATTTTTATTATTGTTATGGGAGTAACCCACACATTTATTGATTTTATTCCTTCAGTAATTTTTGGAATTCCAGATTCAGATACTGCATTAAGTGTTCTTCCTGCACATAGGTTAGTATTAAATGGAGAGGCATATAAAGCCATATTTTTATCTTCAATAGGTTCTCTTTTTGGAATGTTTTTTTCTATTTTTTTTGTAATTTTATTTTATTTTTTTTTAGAAAATTTTTATTTATTTATTAAAAATTATATTTGGATTTTTTTAATTTTTGTTTTAATTATTTCAGTATTTTTGGAAAGAACAATTTCAAAAAAGTTTTGGGCTTTGTTTGTTGTTTTTCTTTCTGCAGGTTTTGGGTTTTTAATTTTAAATTCATCAATATTATCATCTCCACTTTTAGTTTTATTTAGTGGTTTTTTTGGAATTTCCTCAATTTTAAATTCAATTTTAGAAAATGAATCAAAATTACCTGAACAAAAATTCAATTTTGATTTTAATTTTGATTTAAATTTTTTTAAAGCTGTTTTTGTTGGAGGGATTTCATCTTCAATTTGTAGTACTACACCAGGCATTGGTAATTCTCAAGCCGCAACAATGGCCACATTATTTTTTAAAAATATTTCATCTGAACTTTTTATTGTTTGTGTTTCTTCAATTAATACAATTAATTTTATTTTAAGTTTTATGACTTTTTATTTAATTTCTAAGGCTAGAAATGGGAGTGTTTTTGTAATTTCTCAAATAACTCCTGAAATTTCATTTGGAGATTTATTTTTTTATTTTTTAATAATTATTTTAGTTTCAATTATTGGTTTTTTTTTAACTTTATTAATTGGGAAAAAGTTAATAAAAATAGTTTTTAAATTAAATTTAAAATTAATTAATTTAAGTGTTCTAATTTTAATTTTTATAATTATTTTTTATTTTTCAGGTTTTTTTGGAATATTAGTTTTAATTGCTTCAACAATGTTGGGTTATTTTACTATTTTAATTGGGATTAGAAGAGTTAATTTAATGGCGGTTTTATTAGTTCCAGTAATATTTAATTTAATTTGAAATATTTAATATCTTGAATATTTCATCATTAGTTTTAAAATTATAAATTTTATTATTAATTATTATTATTGGCAGTTCTCTTTCATTAATTTGATATTTTTGTTTTAATAAATCCACAACCCCTTTTTTATTTACATCAATAGAAAAAATTAAAACATTATCATTTAATTTTTGTTTAACATAATTTAAATGGATACCTTGGTCTTCACAAGAGGGGCATTTTTTTTTATCTCCATAAAAATATAAGATAGAATTTAAATTTGAGTCACAAACCATATTTATTTTATTTGCAGTAATCCAATAATTAATTTGAAGATTAGTATAAAAGGATTTTAATCTTGAAAATTCTTCTAATTTAACTTTCCCTTGGTTAATATAATTTTCTAATTTTAATCTGGAATTGTCCAAGGAAACAATACTTGCATAATAAGAACCTTTAATTATTTTACAAGAATTTGTTTTATTAAAATTATTTTCAGAAAGAAGATAATCAATATAGTTGTTTTCAGTAATTAAATTTTGATAATCTAAATTTTGGTCAGATAATTGATTATATAAATTTTTAATTCTTGCTTCTTCGACCGAAGTTCCAATAAAAATTCCAATTGTAAATATCATAATAGTCAATATTAATACACTAATATATCTTAAAATATTAATTTTTTTTCTCATTTAAAAATATAAAATTTCTTTTATTTAAAAATGTGCCTATTTGTTGGATTTTTATTTATAAATTAATAAATTATTTAATTTACTTTTTCCCATTTATTTTGTTTTTTAAATATTATTCTATAAGTAACTTTTCCCCAGATATAGGCTATAATGAATCTATAAATTATAAAATAATACAAAAACATTAAAAAATATTTAATAGATTTAGAGAAATTAATTTTTTCTTTAGTTCCAATAAAAGCTAAATAAATTATAATGAAGAATATAATCATTAGAAAAGAAGATTCAAATATTGTTTGCCAGTTTAAGTCAATTAATGAAATATTAAAGTGCCAGTTTTGAAAATAAGTTATGAAATCAAAATGTGTTAAGTACATTCTTTTTATCATAAAGTAAGTATTTTTTAGGAATAAATATGTGGCAGTTAGAACTCCCAGTAATGCAAGAAAACCTGTTATTGCAACAAGAGGAATATAAAAGATTCCAAAATCTCCAAATTTTTTATTAAAAATAAAATGTTTATAATCTTTGATGTTAAAAAAAGTTCCTTGGTACCACCTAGTTCTTTGTGAAATAAAAGCTTTCAAGTGTTTTGGTGATTTCGTATATATAATTGCACTTAATGATTGTTTTAATTTGTAGTGGTTATCTTGAAGTCTTAGTGCCATTTCTAAGTCTTCAGTTAAATGTGCTTTTTTAAAACCTCCAAGTTTTTTAATAATTTTTGTTCTATAAATTGAAAATGGTCCCGGAGTAACATGAATACAATCAAGTTTTCCAATAAGAAATTTATAAAAAATATTTATAATATATTCTAACCATTGAACTCTTTGTAATATATTTTCAGGATTATCTACTTTCATAATTGGCATAACTGAAGCTACATTTTTGTCATCAAATTCCATAATCATTTCTTTTAAAGAATTTGGTTCGGTAAATGAATCTGCATCAAAACAGGCAAAATATTCACTATTTATTTTATTTAATGCATTATTTAAAGCAGCATATTTACCTTGATTTTTTTGATTTATTAATTTAAAATTTAATGTTTTATTTAATTTTTTTAAAATTTTTAAAGTATTGTCAGTAGACCCATCATTAACACAAATAATTTCTAATTTTTTTTTAGGATAATCTAAAGCATAAATTGAATTTAATGTTCGTTCAATACTTTCTTCTTCGTTGAACATCGGGAGAATAATTGAAACATACGGAAATTTTTTAATTTTTTTTTTAGAATTTGGTTTTGAATCAAATAGTAATATTAAAAACCAAAATAAACTAAAGTATAGTCCGATAAAATATAAAGTCCAAATTATAATTTTTGCTATTTTATCATCTATAGATATGGCCATATTTAATTAAAAACTAAATCATTATATAAAGTTAATTGAATGAAGAATTTAATATTTCATAATTTTCTTCTTCTTTTTTAACTATTTCAATTGCGTCTAATAAAAATTTTTGAGAAATTTTTTTCTTTTTATTTCTTATTGCTAAATATCCGGCTTCGGTTGTTAAGGCTTTTAATTCTGCACCAGTGAAATTTTCAGTTTTTTCTGCAATTTCATTTAAATCAATTGTTTTTTCTATTTTCATATTTTTAGTGTGGATTTTTAAAATTTCAATTCGTCCTTCTTTATTTGGTTGAGAAATTTCAATATGTCTTTCAAGTCTTCCTGGCCTTGTTATTGCTTCGTCTAATATGTCTACCCTATTTGTTGCAGCAATTATTTTGACATTTGAGAGAGAATCAAAACCATCTATTTCTCCTAGTAATTGCATAAAAGTTCTTTGTACTTCTCTTTCTCCCGAAGTCCCATTTTCAATTCTTTTTGAAGCAATAGCATCAATTTCATCAATAAAAATAATCGTAGGCGATTTTTTTTTAGCTAATTCAAATAAATCTTTAACTAATTTTGCTCCCTCCCCAATAAATTTTTGAACTAATTCTGATCCAACTAATTCGATAAATGTAGCATTTGTTTCTTTAGCAAGAGCTTTTGCAATCATTGTTTTACCTGTTCCAGGTGGCCCGTATAAAAGAATTCCTTTTGGTGGAGTTATGCCTATTTCTTCAAATAATTTTGGTTTTAATAAAGGCAATTCTAAAACTTCTTTAACCTTTTCAACTTCTTCTTTTAATCCACCAATATCATTCCAAGAGGTTTTAGAATTATTATCTATTATTAAATAATTTTCTACTGCGAAATTTTTGGTTAAATCTACTTTATTTACAACAACTAATGATTTTTGTTCATTCATAACTAAATCTCCAGATTTAATTTTTCCAATTTGTTCTTGGACAATATTTACTAAAAAATTACTTTGATTTGGTAATTTTATTATTGCTTTTTCGTCTTTAGTTATTGATAAAACTTCCGAAATTATAAATGGTGGGTTTCTATATTTTTCTAATTCTGTTTGATAAAATTGAACTGTTCGTTTTAAATTATTATTTTCTTCTTCAAGTTTTGCATTTTCAAAAGAGATTTTATATAATGGGTCTTCTACATATTCTTCTTGTAAAATTTCATTATTTTCGTATTTATCCATAATAATAATTAACCTGTTTTTTTATATAAAGGTTATGGTATATATGAAAAGAAATTATTTTATTTTATTTTAGATTATTTTTAAATTTTTATTTTTCTTTTTCAAAAATAATCTAATAGTTTTTTATTTTTTTCTTGTTTTTCTTTTTCAAAAATATTATAATTAGTTACTAATTCTTCAATTTCTTCATCTTGAATATCTCTAATTTTAATTTCTTTTGGTTTTTCTTTTTTTCTTTCTATATATTCATTTGAAAAATTTTCGTTTGAGTTTAATTCTTTAGTTATTTTTATTGTTAATGAGTCTCCAATTATAGAAGATAATTTTTCATAACTTGCCATTTTTAAATCAAGTAAATTTTTAAAATTATTATCATATAATTTTCTAGCTTTAACTCTACCAATTCCTTTTAAGTGTATAAATGGAAGTAATTCTTTTTTAATTCCATATTTGAATTGTGTTCTAATTTTATTTAAAATATTTTTAAAATAAATTTTTTTTTTCATAATTGTAATTTCTTCTAAAGAGTATAGTAACCAATCTAATGTTTCTAATTTATAATGTAATTCTCCTGGCGTTATTTTGTATTTTTCAGAAATATAATTTTCTGGAGCTTCTGAAATCCAATCCATAAATATTTCAGTTGTTTTTATTGTTGATAAATAAGTTTGATAATCATCTTCGAAAGGATCATATTTAATTTCAAGAATTGGTTCAATTTTTTCAAGTTTATTTGAATATTCTTCTTCTTCAATTTTTTTTATATTAAATAAAGGTCGCATTTCTAAGGTATTTACAATAAAATGAATTAAAGAATATAAATTATTTTTCGAATTTTCATTTTTTTTATAATTATTAATAAATTTGTTAATATTATTAATAAAATAATTTGCTGTATCGGGATTTAAATATAATTCTGATATTTTTTTACCCATTTTTGTAGCTACAAAATAGTGATCTTCTTCTTGTATAAAATCATATTCGATTAATATATCAAGAATTCTAAAAATATTATTTTCTAGCCCTGTTAAATCTTTATATTGTTGAGCATATAAAGTATTTTTAAAGAATTCGGAGATTTCAGTTTTAGTATTAATTAAATCCATTGAAATTAAAGAAAGTAAATACATTTTAAGGGTCGGTTCTACGGCGAGTTTTGATATTATCTCTTCTGGTTTTCCAAAGATATATTTTGGGATTATTCTATCTTTTTCATTTTCATTACCAACACAAAGAATTGTTTTTCCAATTTCTTCTTTTCCTGGCCTACCCGCTCTTCCCGCCATTTGATGATATTCTAAAATTGGGATGTCATTAAATCCTCTTTGTGAATAACGTTTATAGTCTTTTATTATCACTTGATATGCGGGGAGATTTAAACCTGCAGCTAAAGTTGGGGTGGAAGAGATTACTTTAATTAATCCATTTTTAAAATTTTTTTCAATAATACTTCTTTGTTTTCCAAGTAATCCTGAGTGGTGAAATGCTACCCCTTTTTCAACACATTTACTTAATTTTATACATTGTTTTGTTGGATTTGAAAGAGTAGAAAGAATGTCTTTTGAGATTTTTTTTAATTCTTCTTTATTTTTAATATTTTTAATTGATTCAAAAATTTTAACAGCAACAGTTTCAGAACTTCGTTTAGAATTATTAAAAATAAGGACTTGTTTATTTTTTGTAATAGTTTCTAGAGTTAAATCAATAATACAATCTTTTGTTTGTTTATTTATTTTTTGAGTTTCAATAATTGTATAATTTCCCATCTTATAATTTTAATTTCTTGTTATTATATAAATCTTATTAAGTATATTTTTTAATTTATTTTATTTATTATTTACTTTTAGTTTAAGAAAAAGATTTATAAACTAACTATTTTATATTAATTTAGATGGAAAAAGAACTTCCCAAAGTTAAAAAAAGTTTAAAATCTTTTATTTTAAATGAAGATGCAAAAGTTATTGATAAAACAACAATTAAAATAGCTTTAGTAGCTTCTGTAATAGCATTTCATTCTTTTGATCAAATAGAGATTGTTAATGCTGGGATGAGACATAGTAATTCGATATTAACTCCTTCTGAAGTAGATGAAAGGATTTCGTGTGGTAAAAGATGTAATATTTATAATATAAAAGATTTAAATAATCAAAAATCGGATTCTATTGATGTTTTAAATCCAACAAATAATAAAATGATGGAATTACAAGGAAAATCTGTTGCTTCTTCTCATGCAAATCACTATAATCACCATAAGGGTGGACATGGAGGTTAAATTTAAATTTAATTTATTCCCAATAAGATTTTAATTTTGAAATTTCATTTTTAGAATTTAAATATATTGAAAATGTTTGAGAATTTTTAATTGGAAGAATTTTTTTTACTAGTTCTGTTTCTTTTTTTGAAAAATATTCTAATTCGAATTCATATTTTATAGTTATAATTTCATTATTTTTTATTTTATATACATTTATTGTAGGTTTTTTATTTAGTATTTTATTTAATTTTTTGTCTGAAATAGTTATATTAAATAATGTTTCAGAATAAAGTTTATATTCTTTATAATTATTATAATAATCTATGGCAAAGATATCAATATTATTTATATTTTTTATTTTTTTAAGATTAAATTTTTTCATTTTTTCTTTGAAAAATTTTAATTTATTAAAACTAACTTGAAATAAATTACCATAATAAAATGTAGTTCTTGAGAGATTATTTGTTTTTTTGTTAAATGAAAATCCAAATGCATAAGCATAGTTTTTATAATTTAAATTAAGTTTTTTTAGTTCATCAATTATATTTTTATTGACATTATTTTCTTGAAATAATTTTATTATTTCTTTTTTTATTTTTATAGAATAAATATAAATATAAAAAACAAAACGATTATTTTCCTTTTCTTTTGGAAAATCAAAATAACAATATTTTTTATTTTTTATATAATAATTAAAAATATTATTAAATATTTCATATTTTTCTAATTTATTTTTTTCATTTTTGGCTCTTTTAAATTGTTTTAACATAAATTTTTGTGGAATTTCTGGTTCATAATTACTTTTTTTAAAATAAATAAAATAATGTTCAATACAAAATAAGTTTTGAATTTCTTTTATTGAAAAGTTTTCAAAATATATTTCGAGATTTTCATATATTTCATTAAAATTTTCTTTTATTATTTTATAAATATTTCTTAATAGAATAATATCTATTTCTTTATTATTTATTAGAGTAATTTTCTTTATTTTATTTTTATAAAGATATATTAAAAAAAATTTAAAATTTTTAGCAAGTTCATTATTTAATAAAAATGGGGATCCATTTTTTATTTTATTTATTTCTAATTCTTTTATAAATTCATTTTTTTGAAAAGATTTAAATGAGATATGATCCATATTTTATTATTGATTTAGTTTTAATTATTATTTTAGTTTTTTGTTATTTATTATTGTTTTTATCGTTTATTATTGTTCTTGTTTATTATTATTATTTATTAAATTGAAATATGTTTTTATATCAAAAAATGATATTAATATAATTTTAATTTGATTTGAAATTTGAATTGGAATTTTAAGTTTTATTTTGTTGTTTGTGTAATTAGTGCTTTTTCTAATATAATTTCTCTTATTTTTGAAGTTCTTTTTAATTGATCAATATAACTTTGAGATTCTATTATTTCATCGAAGAATTTAAGAACATCTTTTTCTGTAATTGGTTTATCTTTTGATTTCATTTCAACTATAAAATAATTTTTATCTGAATCAATTAGAAAATAAAATTTTTCTAATAAAATATAAGTTGTTTGAATAATTATTTCTTTTGAAAATATTTCTTTATTTATTTTAATTGTAGCAATATTATTGTTAATTTCATAATTTGTTTTCATAGTTTAGATTTATTTAATAAACTTTATAAACTTTATTACTTTAATTTTTTTATGGTAAGTTTATTGAAAGTTAATTCTTTTAATTTTTTAAAATTGGAAAATGAAGATTATATTTTAAATTTTTATAGATATAAAAAATATGATAAAAATAAAGATTTATATCTTTTGACTTTAGATTCAGGTGGATTTATTTTTTTAAATTCTTCTACTTTTTTACAATTACGAAGAGGGAAAATTATTTCGGAGGAAGTTTATTTTAAGTTACACGAAAAAGGATTTATAATTACAGAAAATAATTTTGAAGATATTGTTGATAAAACTACAGCAAGATATT
>Ga0256913_10000938_pt1 | contig 15117 bp, 9 predicted proteins | sample Axial_MatmetaG_FD_185970 | JGI IMG/M metagenome (GOLD analysis project Ga0256913, IMG submission 185970) | Deep-sea worm associated microbial mat communities from Axial Seamount, Juan de Fuca Ridge, Pacific Ocean - Axial_Mat | ecosystem: Environmental > Aquatic > Marine > Oceanic > Microbial...
GGTTTTCTACATCCGGTAGAACCGAAACCTCCGAAAAACGATGGAAAGAGGGTGGCCATAATCGGTGCCGGTCCTGCGGGATTGACGGCCGCTTACTACCTCGGTATCGAGGGTATCGAGGTCGATATATACGAAGAGCTTCCCGTACTCGGAGGCGAGGTTGCCGTAGGTGTACCCCAATACAGAATGCCTATCGAGAAGTACAACAAAGATATCGAACTGGTCACTTCTCTCGAGACGGTGACCGTATATACCGGTCAGAGAGTGGATGCGGAGAAGCTCAAAAAGCTCGATGCGGATTACGATGCGGTACTTCTGGCATTCGGTACGAGACTCTCCAAAAAGGTCAGAGCCGAAAACGAGAGAGAGGATATGGAGGGCTATTGGGGAGCCATCTCCATGCTCGACAAAGTCAATCTCTGGAACAAATACGGTATCGGCTCTTCCGCCGCAAACGAGCTGAAAGATACGACTGTAGTGTGCGTCGGTGGTGGATTCACCTCGATGGATGTCGTCAGATGTGCCGTGAGAGAGGGCGCGAAAAAGGTCATCATGCTCTATCGACGAGATGAAAAGACCATTATCAGAAACACAACCTACGAAGAGTATCACGAAGCTGTCGAAGAGGGTGTCGAGTTCATTTTCCACTCTGCCATAGAGAGGATAGTTGATGAGAACAACAAATTGAAAAAACTCATCGTCAATAGATTCGAACTCCAGCCCGACCCTGACGGAGGCAGACCCAAGCTGGTCAAGATAGATGGCGCGAATTTCGAGATAGAGTGCGACTGGCTCATCCCCGCGGTTTCGCAGGCGGCCGACCTTCAGCTCATCCCCGAAGAGTGGAATATCGAATTGACCAGCTGGAACACCCTCTTGACGAATGGAAGAGACTATATGACGAGTCGTCCGGGACTCTTCGCGGCGGGGGATTGCGAATATGGACCGATGACGATCGTCAACGCGGTCGGTCAGGCGAAGAGAGCGGCATCCGTCATATCGAGATATATATATGATGGAAAGGTATCTCTGACCGATGAGGAGATCATGGAGGATCATCTCAACAGACTCGGAGTGTATGACAAAAAAGAGAAAGTCGGAGGATGGATGCCAGGAATTCCGAGAAATGTGAGCGAGAAGCTCGGTGTCGACGAGAGGAAGAGCAACAATCTCGAAGTCAATCTCGGTTTTACGGGTGAGCAGGCCATAGCCGAAGCGGAGCGCTGTATGCGTTGCTATTACATATCTATGGTGGCGGTGTGATATGGGTGCACAAAAGAGTATAGGCGGTGAAATCACTCTGACGATAGATGGCAGAGAGATACGCACCGAATGGGGAAAGACCATATTGGAAGTGGCGAGAGAGAACGGCATATATATCCCGACAATGTGCTATCTGAGCAAAGTCGAGCCGATAGCGTCGTGCAGGATGTGTGTCGTGGAGGTCGAAGGTGTAGAGGGGATGATCCTCTCCTGCCAGGAGAAAGCGGTGGATGGAGCCGTTATCACGACCTCGAACGGTTCGCTGGATAGAGAGCGAAGAAAGATAATGGAGCTCTACGATGTCAACCACCCCCTCGAGTGTGGTGTGTGTGACAAGAGTGGAGAGTGCGAACTTCAGAACAAAAATATCGAGTATGGAGTCGCGGAGCAGGAGTTCGCCGCGAAAGATCAGCATAGACCGATGCAGAACTGGGGCTTCGTCAGTTACGATCCTTCACTCTGTATCATGTGCGAGAGATGTGTAAGAGTCTGTAACGAAATAGTCGGAGACGAAGCGCTTCAGATAAGCGTCGGAGGATACAAATCGACAATCGTCAATGTGAAGCAGGATGAAGATTGCAGTGAATGTGGAGAGTGTATGGCGGTCTGTCCCGTCGGGGCTCTCGTAAGTACGGATTTCAAATACAGCGCCAACGCATGGGAGCTCGACAAGATACCCGCCTCATGTTTTCACTGTAGCGCCGGATGTCAACTCTATTACGATACGAAACATATATCTGTGGACGACCCCAGGCGTAAAATCTACAGAGTGACGAACGATTTCGAATTCAGCTCCCTGTGTGGTGCTGGAAGATTCGGTTTCGATTTCGGAAAGAGCGAAGTGGGAAGAGACGAAGAGTCTTTCGATAGAGCCGTAAAGGCTCTGGAGAGAGCGGAAACGATCAGATTCTCTTCGCTCATCACCAACGAAGAGGCTCTTCTTCTCAAAGAGATAGCCGACAAGTGTGGAGCGACTCTCGTTTGTGACGATGCGAAACCGTTCTCTGATTTCTTGAAGACATACTCCTCCTTCTCGGGTAAGAGTCTCTATGGTGCCGATCTCGACAGAGTGAAGAGATCGGATGTGGTGATAGTACTCGGAACCAGGATAAAAGACGACGCGCCTATGGTCAAATACGCTTTGGCGACTGCCACCAAGAGAGAGAAGGCGCAGGTCGTATATATGCATCCTATCGAAGACGACTCGATATCCAATATCGTCACCAAATTCGTCAAATACGAAGCCGGTGCCGAAGAGGGAGTAGTGGCGATGCTGGCGTCTCTTCTTCTCGAAGGCAAGGAGGCCGGCGAGGAGGATAGAATCTTCGAATTCATCGACGATCTTGATATGGGCTACATCAGTGCCGAAAGCAATGTCTCCGAAGAGGAGCTCGACGAAATCAGACTCATGATGTGGAAGAAGAGGCGAATGACGATAGTGGCGGGAGAAGATCTCTATACTCATCCGAGAGCCTCCAACATAGCGAGAATACTCGCCGAGATAGAGAAACATTCCGATTTCGAAATTCTCCTCGTTCCTCCCGCGTCGAACTCTCTGGGTGTATCGATGATCTGCGATCTCGACGACGAGTGCAAAGGGTACACCGTGGGGTACAACGCTCCGGGAGATTTCGTACTCAGCGCGCTCGGAGACGGAGATCTGGATATGCCGGCCATCAACAGACAGGAAGGTACCATGACGACTCTCGACAAGAGAGTCGTACCTACCAACGCGGCATTGGATTACGACGGGTACGAGCTTGCGGATCTCGCAAGAGCTATAGGCATAGAGATAGGTGAAGTCATAGAGTTGACCGAAAGGCTTCCGGAAGATAGAGGGTACGAATCGATACCGTTCGACGAACTGCCCGACTATTTCGCCGTAGATGGGACCAATCACAGAGGATATAGACTCAAAACGGTCGAGTGTGGAGGCGATGGGACGACGATAGCGCCCGTCGCAGATATCAGGAGTTACGATGGAGCGGTCGTATATAGATGCGACTATGGCAGGTCGTTCAACCCTTTCACAGCTTCGACTACCCAGTTGGGAGATGAGAAGGGGATATTGAGAGGTTCGTCACAGTTCGCGTCCGCCGCCAAAATTTCCGATGGAGACAGGGTGAGATTCGAAGCCGACGGAGTTCTCTTCGAAAGAGTGTTTAACATCGATACATCGATGAAAGGAACGGTGGCTCTCAACCCGACTTTCGATATTGGATTAAGCAGCTTTGCGATATCCTCATATAGATTCAGTCAAGTTAAAATTGAAAAAATAGGCAGTGAGCATGAGTAGGAAAGAGATCACAATCACCATAGACGGTGTAGAGTGCAGGACTTACGAAGGAGAGTATCTCCTAAACGCTGCGCGGGCCAACGGGATTTTCATCCCCGCGATCTGCTATTTGACACGCTGTTCACCCACTCTCGCATGCCGAATCTGTCTTGTCGAGGCGGATGGCAAGAGAGTATACTCCTGTAACGCCAAAGCCAAAGAGGGCATGAGTGTCGTCACTCAGACTCAGGAGATTCTCGAAGAGAGACGAGCGATAATGGAAGTGTACGATGTCAACCATCCACTACAGTGTGGCGTATGCGACCAGCATGGAGAGTGTGAACTGCAGAACTACACTCTCGAGCTCGAAGTCGATTCGCAGAGATTCGCCATAGCCGACACCAAGAGAGAGACGAAAAACTGGAGTACGGTACTCCACTACGACGCCGGACTCTGTATAGTGTGTGAGAGGTGTGTGACGGTATGTAAGGATATGATAGGAGACAGCGCTCTCAAAACCGGCCCCAGAGGCGGAGGTGCTGTCGACAAGTCCTACAAAGAGAGTGCCCCAAAAGATGCTTACGCGATGTGGAACAAACTGCAGAAATCGATCATCGTACCGAGCAACGGTACGGAGCATACCAACTGCTCCGACTGCGGTGAGTGTACTGCGGTATGTCCGGTTGGTGCCCTTACGGAGAGGGATTTCGTCTACAAAGCCAATCCTTGGGAGTTGAAAGAGATACCGGCGACCTGTATGCACTGCTCCAGTGGCTGTCAGATATATTACGAGACGAGATTCGACTCTATCGACAATACCGAAGAGAAGATATTCAGAGTCAAAAACGAGTGGAACTATGTGAGTCTCTGCGGTGCCGGAAGATTTGCCTACGACTACGAAAACAGAGGGGTTACGAAAGATACCGAAGCGTTCGACAGAGCGGTAGAGGCCCTCGAAAAGGCCGAGACTATCAGATTCAACTCGTTCATCACCAACGAAGAGGCACTGATGCTCCAGACTCTCAAGAGAGAGAAAGGTATCAAACTCTACAATCCCGACGCGAGAGCCTTCCAGAAATTCCTCGAAATCTATAGAGCCAAAAGTGGCAAGAGCCTCTACGAATCCGACTACAGAGAGATTATGAGAGAGAGTGATTTCGTCATCTCCGTGGGAAGCAAACTGAGAAACGACAATCCAAATGCGAGATACGCGTTCAACAATGTTCAGAAGATGAACAAAGGTTCGGGATTCTACGTCCAACCTGTGGGAGATAAACTTGTCCCTACATTCGGCAAGAGTGTGGAGTGTTTCGAACACAGACCGGGAGACGAAGAGGCGGCTCTATATCTACTGCTCGACCTCTTCGCCGATAGAGAGAAGCTTTCCAAAAACATCGCAGACTATCTCGCTACCTTCCACGAAAAGAGAGAGAAGAGTGTCAAAGAGAAGGTGATGAAAGAGGTGACCCAGAAGGTCGTCGACAAAGAGACGGGCGAAGAGAAAGAGGTCGTGAAGAAGGTTCCCGAAATGGTCGAAAAGGTAGTCGAATACGACCACAATCTTCTCGTCGAGAGATTGGGAGGCGATGCAGAAAACTTCAACGAACTCTTCGAAAAGATGAACAAGAAAAAAGAGAGCAGGGCACTTATCGCGGGAGAGGATCTCTATACTCATCCCAGATATGAAAACATCGCTTCTCTTCTGCATCTCATAGAAAAGAGTTGCGATATGAAAGTGGTGATGGTACCGCCCAAAGGCAACTCTATCGGAGTCTCTCTCATCTGTGATCTCGACGACGAAGTGTCCGGATATACGGTAGGATACAACGAGCCCGGTGATTTCAGACTTTCGGCGCTAGGAGACGGGGATCTCGACATGCCGGCGATGAACCAGCAGGAGGGTACGATGGTGACGATGAACCGTCAGGTCGTTCCTACGAATGCGGCTCTCGAGTATGGCGGTTATGAGCTGAACGATCTGATGAACGCTCTGGGTCAGGGAAAAAGGCTCACTGTAGAGTGGACCGAGGATCTTCCGCTGGAGAAGGGATTCCAGAAAGTGAGATTCGACGATCTTCCAAACGGTTATACGAACGATGGAAAAGAGATGAGAGGATATCCGCTCACGATAGAGAGGTCGAAAGCCTCCACTCCCACGGCGAAGAGAGTCGACGACTCTGTCGTGATGGAGGGCGGAGATATCGCGTACAGAGCCAATCCACAGAGACAGTTCAACGACTTTACGGACAAGGCGCATCAGATTTTCGAAACATTCTCTCTCAGAGCTTCTCCGGAGAGGGCTAAGGAGCTCGGTGAAAAGGTAGAGGTGGTGTTCGAAAAGGGTTCGATAGTGCTGGATGTGACGGCGGATGAGAGGATGAGTGGCGATATCGTAGAGATACCCGACTTCAAAAGCGATAGCGGAGTGGTTGATCTCTTCGGCGGTCGTCGCTATGCCAAAGTAACAATCAAAAAGGTTTGAGTATGGATGGATATATCATAGGAACGATTATCAAAGCTGTTCTGGTGCTTGCCATTATCTCCGCTCTCGCGGGCTTCGGTACATATATCGAGAGAAAGATTCTGGCTTTCATGCAGCGCAGGCTTGGGCCGATGCATGTCGGTCCCTACGGGATACTTCAGCTCGCGGCCGACGGTATAAAGCTCTTCACGAAAGAGGACTTCATTCCGAGTGGCTCGAACAGACTGATATTTCTGGTGGCTCCGATAGTCACCGCGGCTACGGCTTTCATAGCTCTCGCAGCGGTTCCGTTGCTTCCGGAGTTCGAGCTGTTCGGGATGACGGTCAGACCGATCGTCGCTGATCTCAATATCGGTATTCTCTTTGTCCTGGGAATGATGGCGGCAGGTCTCTACGGACCTCTGCTCGCAGGTATGTCCCAGAGAAACAAATGGGGATTGATAGGTTCGGCGAGAACGGCTATTCAGTTTCTGAGTTACGAAGTCGTAACAGGCCTCTCCATACTGGCTCCGATAATGATCGTCGGTTCACTCTCTCTGATCGATTTCAACAACTATCAGAGCGGAGGAATGTCTAACTGGCTCATCTGGAAACAGCCACTTGCGTTTATCCTCTTCCTCATAGCGGGATTCGCCGAGACGAACAGAACTCCGTTCGACCTCATAGAGCATGAGGCGGAAGTCGTATCCGGTTACGCTACCGAATACAGCGGTATGAGATGGGGTATGTTCTTCATCGGAGAGTATGCGAATATGATAACGATCGGATTTATCGCCGCTATCGTCTTTGCAGGCGGTTTCAACGAGTGGGGGATACTGCCGGGAGGTATCGCTATCGTGCTCAAAGTCTCCTTCTTCTTCTTCCTGATGTTGTGGGTCAGAGCGTCGTGGCCACATATCCGACCCGATCAGCTGATGTGGCTATGCTGGAAAGTTTTGATGCCTTTGGCGGTTATCAATGTGGCTGTCACCGGCTTCGTAATGATGGTATAAGGAGGAGAGAATGGGATTGGAAGAATTCAAAGATAGAAATGTAGGAACTCAGAACTACAGGATGCTCGACCTCGGGCATACACCCGAGAGCGCATCCGGCAAATTTGCCCAGTTCGCGAAGAGGGCCGTGAAGCTCGAACTCTTCACGGGGTTGAAAGTTACATTCCGTGAGATGTACAAGTCGCTATTCAAAGGCGAGATGCACACTACGAAATATCCTTTCGAGAAGTTGCCTATTTCTCCGAGGTACAGGGCTATTCACGAGATGAAGAGACTGCTCGAAAGCGGTCACTACAGATGTATCGGTTGCGGTCTCTGTGAAAAGATATGTATAGCCAACTGTATTCGAATCGATACGAGATACGATGAGAACCAGAGAAAAGAGGTTTCCGAATATACGATCAACTTCGGAAGATGCATATTCTGCGGATATTGTGCCGAAGTCTGTCCCGAACTCGCGATAGTTCATGGAGGACGATACGAGACGGCGAGTGAACAGAGAGCGAGCTACTCTACTTTCGAAGATATGCTGACACCTCTCGATCAGCTCGCACAACAGAGTGAGTTCCCCGGTTTCGGTGCGGTATCGCCGAACGCCGATGAGAATATCAAAAAAACGCCATTGGCATATTAAGGAGCGATGATGGAAACATTCGCATTTTACTTTCTGTCGATTTCGATAGCCCTTCTCTTCGGCGTTACCGTCATGAGCAAGAACATACTATACGCCATGACTTCGCTCGCCGCGGGAATGGTACTGATTTCCGGACTCTTTTTCATATTGGGGACGGATTTTCTCGGTGTCGTACAGCTGATCGTCTATGTTGGGGCCGTGATGGCGCTCTACTCCTTCGGTATGATGTTTTTCGACGCGACAGGAAATATCGACGAAAAACACAAAGACAGCAGAGTGGTCTTCATACTGGGCGGTCTCTCGGCTGTCGTGATGGTGGTCATTTTCGCTGCTCCTCTCATGGCCGAGCACGCTCACTCCTTCTACCCGCCGGTAGAAGGAGCCACCAACCCTCAGGCGGTAGGTCTGGTACTCTTCACCAAATATCTGGTTCCATTCGAAGTGGCCGCTATCATGTTGCTGGTGGCCATGATCGCCGGTATCATACTCGCTGGCAAGAGGATGGACGAGAGCCTCTCCAAAATAGAGGATTCCGAACTCGCAGAGAGTTCTGCAAAGGATGACAAATGATCGGATTGGGACACTATCTGGTACTTTCGGCGATACTTTTCAGTATCGGGCTCGTCGGTGTGATCAGAAGGAAGAATCTTCTGATGCTTTTCTTCTCTACCGAAATCATGCTCAACGCCGCCAATGTGGCTTTTGCGGCGATTTCCAGCTATCACAACGATCTCGCAGGACAGATGTTCGCGTTTTTCATCGTGGCGGTAGCCGCGAGTGAAGTGGCTGTCGGCCTCGGACTGCTGATACTGCTCTACAAGAAGCGTGGCACGCTGGATCTCGATAAATTAACACTGTTGAAGGGGTAACGATGGAAAATCTTGTATATACTGCACTCTTCGCGCCGCTGATCGGTTCACTCTTCGCGGCGCTGTTCGGAATGAGTCCGAAAAAGCAGTTCGTAGGTGTCGTTACTTCGATTCTGCTTTTCGTCTCTTTCGTATCGTCCGCCAAACTCTGGGCGTATGTATCCGAGCATGGTCCTGTACATGTCAGACTGATGGATTGGATCGTGGCTGGAGACATGTATGTTCCTTTCGGATTCAATGTGGATCAGGTTACAGCCGTCATGATGACAGTGGTCACTATCGTCTCTACGGTCGTTCATATATATTCGAACGGATATATGGAGCACGACAAAGGATTCAATAGATTCTTCTCCTACCTATCGGCTTTCGTCTTTTCGATGATGGTTCTGGTTATGAGCGACAACTTCCTGGGACTCTTCATCGGATGGGAAGGGGTCGGAGTCTGTTCATGGCTTCTGATAGGCTTCTGGTATCACAAAGAGGATGTGACAAGGGATGTGAATCCCTCCATCTCTCCATCTTGGGCGGCCAACGAAGCATTTATCATGAACAGGATTGCAGACCTTGGAATGCTGGTCGGAATCTTTCTCATCTACTGGAATTTCGGTACGCTTCAGTACGATGCGGTATTCGAAAGAGTTCCAGAGATGGGGCATGGGCTTCTCGTAGCCATCGGAATATTCCTCTTCATAGGTGCGATGGGTAAATCGGCTCAGTTTCCTCTGCATACATGGCTTGCCGACGCGATGGAGGGCCCCACGCCCGTATCGGCTCTCATACACGCCGCTACGATGGTAACCGCCGGTGTATATCTGGTCATCAGAGCCAATCCTATATATTCTGAGATTCCCGAAGTGAGCTATTTCATAGCGGTTCTGGGTACTTTCGTGGCGATATTCGCCGCATCCATGGCTCTCGTCAACAGAGACCTCAAGAGAATCATCGCCTATTCGACACTTTCTCAGCTGGGATATATGTTTGCGGCCGCTGGACTCGGCGCATACTGGGTGGCTCTCTTCCATCTCGCGGCTCACGCCTTCTTCAAAGCGCTCCTCTTCCTGGGTGCGGGTAATGTCATGCACGCGATGCACGACGAGCTCGATATCTTCAAGATGGGAGATTTGAGAAAAATAATGAAGTGGACCTACCTCTATATGGGACTCGCATCCTTGGCACTTGCAGGTATCTGGCCTCTCGCGGGATTCTTTTCGAAAGATACGATTCTCGAAGTCGCATTCAACGAGCATGCCTATGGTATATGGTTCATTCTCTGGCTCACTGCCGGTCTGACCGCTTTCTACAGCTTCAGACTCGTATTCGTGGCCTTCTGGAGTGGAAACAGATATGAAAAGTTCGGAATGCATCCGCATGAAGTCCAGCCATATGTACTCTGGGGTATGTTGCCTCTGGGTATTCTTGCCGTCATCTTCGGATGGTATCACGAATCCTTCATGCATTTCGTCACGAAGCTTCTGCCGGCATACGAGATGAGTGAGCATACGCACCATATGACGGGTACCCTCATCACCGTAACGACTCTTATCGCGCTGGGAGGTATCCTGGTGGCATTCAGACTCTACTCTCACAAGCTCAAGAGAAACGAGAAGATAGAGAACAGTATGCCATACAGAGTACTCTCCAATCAGTACTATATACCTATCTTCTACGAAAGAGTGTTCAGCAAGCCTTACGCTGAACTCTCCGATATAGCGTGGAAAGAGATAGATATGCAGGTGGTCGATGCCACAGTGGACGGTATCGCCTCCATTGTCGAAGAGACCGGTGACTCGGCACGAGGCATGCAGACGGGTAATCTGTCCGACTATCTCAAGTGGATGGCGTTCGGACTCGTTGCGCTCGCTATAATGGCCGTGATAGTCGCAATGAAGAGTTAAGGAGAGATTGAATGGAAAATATATTGAGTGTATTGGTCTTTTTCCCGCTCGTTGCGGCACTGCTCGGCTTTGTCGTACATGAAAAGAGCATAAGGGTATACGGTATCAGCGTCGCGGCGATAGAGTTCATCCTCTCGCTGTGGCTCTGGTTCGCTTTCGATACGAGCAACGGTGGATTCCAGTTTATCGAATTCATACCGCTCATCAGCGATTTCGGTATCAACTACTATCTGGGAGTCGATGGTATAAGCCTCTTCATCATCATAATGGCGACTCTCATGACATTGATAGGTGTAATAGGACTCAGTGTCGTCAAGGATTTGAAAAACATGATCATCACGCTTCTTTTCCTCGAAGTGGCGATGATCGGTGTTTTCGTTTCACTCGATGCCATCGTCTTCTATCTCTTCTGGGAGTTCTCCCTCGTACCCATGCTCTATATCATCGGAGCGTGGGGTGGTGAGAAGAGAGTCTATGCCGCGATCAAGTTCTTCCTCTATACATTCGCCGGATCGCTCATCATGCTGATAGGTATGCTCTATGTGGCATATGTCTACCATTCGGTATCGGGTGTATGGAGCTTCGCGCTGACAGACTGGTACGCTCTCGTCCTGCCTCTGTCTGTACAGAAGTGGCTCTTCTGGGCGTTCTTCCTCGGTTTCGCGATAAAGGTACCGATGTTTCCGTTCCATACATGGCTTCCATATGCGCATGGACAGGCTCCTACGGTCGGTTCGGTGATTCTGGCCGCTGTACTGCTCAAGATGGGTAGCTACGGTTTCGTCAGATTTTCACTGCCCATGTTCCCCGACGCTTCGGTGGCGTATATCACGCCTGTCGCTATAATCGCGATAGTGATGATCATATATACGGCCATGGTGGCGTATGCTCAGGAGGATATGAAACAGGTGGTCGCATACTCTTCCGTATCCCACATGGGTGTTATCGTCATCGGTACTTTCGCGATGAATGCCGAAGGTATCACCGGTTCGATTTTCCAGATGCTCTCTCACGGTATCGTCTCCGGTGCTCTATTCCTCCTCGTCGGTGTCATATATGACAGAAGACACACCAAGCTGATGAGCGAATTCGGAGGATTGGCGAGTGTGATGCCGAAATTCGCGGTCATCTTCGGAATAATGTTGATGGCGTCAGTTGGATTGCCTCTCACTATCGGATTTATCGGTGAGTATCTCTCACTGGCCGGATTCTTCAAAGTCTCTCCGGTCATGACTCTGCTCGCCGGTACTTCCATCATCCTCGGTGCCGTCTATATGCTTTCTCTTTATAAAAAGTCCTTCTTCGGACCTGTAGTAAAAGAGGAGAACAAGAATCTGAAGGATCTCGACAAGAAGGAGCTTGGAGCTCTCGTGCCCCTGGTGGCTATCGTCATCTGGCTCGGTATCTATCCAAAGCCTGTTCTCGTGCCTATCGACAACAGTGTCAAGGCCCTGGTCTCCTTTATGCATGAAAAGGCCAAAACACCCGAGGCGAAAGCCATAATAAAAGTCAGTAAGAGCAATAAGGAGGCGGAATAATGTTGCAACCAATTTCAGTAAGCATGGCTTCTTTGAACCTTGCCACTCTGGCACCGATGCTCGTGGTGGTAGGCGGAGCTTTGCTGATCCTGTTGATAGACCTGCTCAAGAAGAATATGGACAAGACACTCTATGTGATGCTCGCCATTCTCGTGCTCTTCGTCGATTTCGGTGCGACACTGAGTCTGAGCGTAAACGAGAGAGGATTTTTCGATATCGTATTGGTAGACGGAATTTCGATACTGTCGCAGTTGCTGATTCTCGTCGCATCCATGCTGTTCATACCTCTGTCACTGACGACGAGCAGATTTCATGAATATTCGTATCCCGAATTTTTCTCTCTTTTCCTCTTCATGGTGGCGGGATTCCAATTCATGGTGGCGAGTGACAACCTGATAATGATATTTATCGGTCTGGAGACAGCGTCGCTGGCACTCTATACTATCATTGCCATGCACAATACCGAAGCTTCGCTCGAAGCGTCGATCAAATACTTTACGATGGGCGCTATGGCTGCGGGATTCTATGTCATGGGTGCGGCCGCCATATATGCCGTTAGTGGTTCGATAGAGCTCTACGATGTAGCGAAAGTGTTCCAGGTGAGGATGGATGAGCCGGGAATCTATATACCGATCGTAGGTGGAGCCGTTTTGATGCTGATCGCTATCGGTTTCAAAGTCTCTCTGATCCCATTCCATACATGGACGCCTGATGTCTACGAAGGTTCCAGCGCACCTATGGCTGGATATATGTCCATCGTTCCCAAGATCAGTATGATGGTCGTCGCCATCAGGATTCTCGGTTTCTATATAGACCTCGGTATCGATTCGGTGAGAATGCTCGTTATCGCTCTGGCTGTCATCACTATGACTCTTGCAAACATGATGGCTATCGTACAGGCCGATGTCAAGAGAATGCTAGCGTATAGTTCGATGTCTCATGCCGGATTCGTCATGGCCGCTCTGGCACTCGATACGACCAAAGCGTACAGCAGTATATTCCTCTATTACGGTCTGTTCCTCTTCACCAATCTCGGAGCCTTCGCCATGCTCTGGATCAGTAGAAGAAAAAACCCCAACTATCACGAGAGATATCATCACCCGTACAGTAAATTCGCCGGACTCATTCATTCGGCTCCAATGGGCGCTGTCATAATGGCAATATTCATGCTTTCGCTTACCGGTGTACCGCCGTTCAGTCTCTTCTGGGGCAAACTCTATGTCATCAGTGCGACCGTGGATGCAGGTTATATCTGGCTCGCCGTCATCATGGGACTAAACAGTGCGGTAGCGGCATTCTACTATCTGAAGCTCGTAGTCTATATGTTCCTCAAACCGCCTGTATCGGGTGCGGCGGAAATAGCTGTGAACAAATCGAAGCCACTTGTAGTCATCGTCGGTATAGCCGCGCTCGTGACCACACTTTCGGTCTTTATCATACAGCCTCTGCTCTCCTATATATCCTATATGGTGAGTGTAAGCGGTTATTGACAATCGACTATAGATTCGCTGTCCGGCTTTTTGCCGGACAATCTTTTCCCATTCCTCTTTCTCCGTTCATATAACCTACTTACAAAACTTCACAGATGCCCATTCGGTAACTGTTCATCTACTGACTTTCCGTTAGGTATCTAATCTTGTATTAATCTATTTTGAACATAATGAACAATATATGGATATAAAGGTTTCGAATGTACAGAGTCAAATTGAGGACGAATATTTTGGTATTGGTACTGTTGGTGGTGATGATAGTTGCCTCTGTACTGATATATTCACAGTACAGATTCGAAAAGAGCCGTGCGGTCGAATTGACTGTAGAGACATTTTCCGATATCTATAGCTCTTTGAGAGATACGATAGATAGAGAGAATGATTTCGTCTTCAATCTCATGCAGGTCGCTCGAAACGGAGAATCTCTCCAAAAGTGGAATGCCGGAGACTCCGACAATCTCGAAAGCGTAAAAGAGCTGATAGATATTCTCAGCAGGGGAAGAGGGGCATATTCGGCATATATAGCCGACGAATCAGGCAATTTTCTCGAAGTCATAAATCTCGACGCCACGAAGGGATTGAGAGAGATATTTTCGTCTCCGTCAGATTCGAGATGGATGGTCGTATCGATATGGAACAGGATGAAGAGTATAGTCTACTATGACGAAAATCTCTCCAGACTCTCCCAGGAATCGATGAAGAGTAGATACGACCCCAGAAGACGGCCATGGTATGTAAAGGCGATGAAGAGCGACGGTGTCGTGGTGACGGGACCATATCTCTTTTTTTCCATAAACAGAAGCGGATTGACATATGCGGTCAAAACGAAAGACCGAAGCAAAATTTTGGGTGTCGATTTCACTCTGGATCAGATGAACAATTATCTCTCCAGTCTCAAACCAAATGGGGAATCCGAGGTATTCATCGCTGATAGACATGGAAAAAAGATATTCTCGTCATCGTTCGTCGAGGATAATACATCGGGAGATATAGTATCCATGACCATATCCGATAGAGAAGGAGATTCCAATCTGGCGGAGATCAAGGATAGAAAAGCGTTCAGTGTGATGGCGAGAAAAAACTTCTATCCATATAGTTACATCGAAGCCGGTGTGATGAAGGGGAGATGTATAGAGTTGATGAAGAGGCTCTCCGTGACAGGTGGATTCGGTTTCTACTTCGAGGAGGTAGATTCGGCATCGAACGACTCAGGGGATATCGATATAGTACCCTGTATGGTGGAGGGAGATTACGGGAGTGGCTATAGACCCATCGGAGAGCCGTTGAGTAAAGTGGCGTTTCACTATATTACGCTTCCAGGTGCGACGAAGAGAGAGATAGCTGTTCTCGTGCGTGGCAGAGGGATAGACGACCGTTTCAAAAAGAGAAAAGGAGAGATCAGATATATAGAGGTGGAGAGCCTCTACGAAGCGTATAGCCTGCTGGCCGAAGGGAGAGCGGATTTTCTTTTGGATACTCCGGTATCGGCGGAGTATATGTCTAAATTCTTCGCAGATACCACATTTGTCACTATGAACAGATTCGTCGATCTCAATCTCTATATAGGAGTGTCGTCAGCCAAGAGAGATCTATATTCCATTATCGAAAATAGTGTCTCCAAGATAGACAGAGATGAAATAGAGAGTATAATGGGAGGCAAAATCGGCTCTCCTGCCGGT